>LKGT01003676.1_pt1 | contig 16180 bp, 16 predicted proteins | sample 503861 | NCBI WGS metagenome assembly LKGT01 (sample SAMN04113194, study PRJNA297058) | marine sediment metagenome | biome: marine benthic biome; feature: marine benthic feature; material: marine sediment; isolation source: sediment sample collected at the water-sediment interface from the South......
ATAGGAGTTTTCTTCCTCCTCAATCGTTTGTCGGTACAGGACAATTGGGGTATTTGTTTTGGCTACAACTAATGAGCCCTGTTTAAGCAAATCTGTAAGGTGCTGAATTTGCCAGGCATCAAGACTAATTTGCTTGACCATGGGGGTAYATGRCAGWTTTTGTATTTATTATGCCAGATGMGCTAAAAGCTAACCACTTRCTACAAGAAATCTATTCAYATTYGACTTACTTTTTGTNCTRAAATGTCAAATGTTAAAAAATATCTAAACTGCAGTGCTCTTTTTTGCTGGYTTTCCTTTCCCATACMYCATGTAWAGWACAGCTGCYACCRCCAAGCCACCTGGAAGCACAATTATTGCAACWAGRATCYCATACTGTAGCTCTAATCTTTTTGCWGGCTGAACYACTATTTCATCTGTAGATATTACATCTGGATTTTCATAAACCATTGTAGTRAACGTTACTGTTCTTRAGKAAGGAAAAGCRGCTGGTGCTCTAGCAGMACTTTCAATTCCTGAGGTTCCACCGCTTTGAATATTTTCAAATCTAATCTCTAGTGGTCCAGGGAACTCAAAGATAAAATTTCGGTAATCACCACCAATTGCAGTCATACCCTGATCACGAAATATTTCTTCACCGTTTTGGATCAGTATTAKATCATACTTCATTTTGTCTAAAYTTGWAYTAGYAGYTGGGTCATARGTTTGATAAATGAATRTWACCTTCTCGTTWGTTTTGATAAYATTTGGTTCCCATGTCAWATCGAGCTCRATTAWWCCATCAGCAGTATAYTCAATCACAGGAAATTTTTCTATTTTATTTCCMGAGGAATCATGAGGATAATCTGGAATTRATTCASCCACARCAACAATTCCWTCCATCCAAGGGTGGAAGGTACAAAAATATCTRAACAGACCAGCTTCGTTGAATGTAAATGACCAAGATTCCCCTTTCATGAATCTCCCACTGTCAAAAAAACCATCAGGTTCTCCAAATTTGTCACTACCCATCCATCCAAACCTTCCTGGTCCTTCTCCGCTGGTAACAGTATGACCTTCTTGATCATCATTAATCCAACTTACAGTATCTCCCTTTTGAATTGAAATTACTGGCGGTTCATACCAATTTTCTACAGGAGTATCAAAGGTAGGATCATAAGCACCAAATGGAATTGAAACAGTTTGTTCTTCTGCAATTGTAGTTTGAAATGTAAGTAAAAAAAAATAGATACAGAAAATAAAAAACAAAGATTTCATAGTGGAGTTTTCTAAATGATCACTCTACTGAAATTCTAATTTTTTTACCATCAATGTCGTCATCATTGTATTCTTTGCATGATTCAGTAAAGGAAACTTGCTTTACACGAACCAAAAACGCCAATTCTTTCTCTTTTTCTTTAAGCATACCTAAAGAATCATCATCCAAATCCAAGATTGAAGCTACATTAAGTATGTCTGTTGGTTTGTATCCTCTTTCCTTTCGTAATGTTTGAAGCCTTCTTGCCAAATCCTTCACAAGGCCTTTGGCCATCATTTCCTGATTTCTTACAGTTGAAATGAAGACCACTGAATTATCCCGTTTCGATACAGCAAATCCATCTTTAGCATCATAATCAATCAAAAATTTATCTATTTCCAAAACTATCGATTCGTCATCAATATCAAAAGTAAATTTAGCATTTTTTTTCAAAGAATCTATAATGTCACTAGGATTTATTTCAGAAAACTTTTGTACAAGTTTTCCCATGTGCTGTTTGACTTTAGGCCCAATTCTTTTTCTTTCAAGCTCAATTTTAGGAATAATAGGGAGTCCCAATTGATCCAGCTGTAAAAATTGTTCCAAACCTTCCTTCCTTTCAATTTCATAAATGGTATATTTCTCAACATTTAGCTGAGTGACTAAAAGGTCCGATAGAGATTCTAGTTTTTCTTTTTGACCCTTTTCAACACAAATTATAGCCTCATTAAGTGGCCAGCGTCGTTTTAACTTGCCTTTCATTCTAGCTGCAGAAGAAATTGAGGTAACTTCTTTCAGTAAATCAAATGATCCTTCAATCTTTTCATCTTCTAAAGATTCTTGAGCTTGAGGAAAATCTTCCAATAAGACACTTTTTTTCTGAGCAAATGTTCCCAAATACAGATATTCACTAGTAAATGGACATAGTGGATGAATCAAAATATCGAGTGTTCTTAAGGTTTCATACAAAACTGTATAGATTGCTAATCTACGATCTTTTTTCTTTTCATCATCTTCCCAAAGCTCTACTCGTGTAATTGGAATGTAGACCTGACTCAAAGAATTAATAATAAAATCTTCAATTGCTCGTGCGGCTTCATGCAATTTACATTTTTCATAATCTTCAGTTGTTTTTTTAATTAATTTTTGAAGCTTTGATAATAACCAAATATCTGGCGATGATAATAATTTTTTTTCTTTTGCCCATTTAGTTGTTAAATTAGAATCAAATTTGTCATATTCACTATTTTGTTTGAAATAGAGGTGTAGGTGATACAGTGTACTGACAACTTGATAAGGTCTTGACATTAATTCTTCAGTGCTGAAGTTAAGCGGTTCTATTGGGCTTGATTTCCAAATGAAATAAAACCGAATCAAATCAACTGGATATTTTTTTAAAAGTTCTTCAGCATCAATTACGTTTCCTAAACTTTTACTCATCTTGTTACCATTTTTGTCAAGAACATGTCCTTGAAACAAAAATGCTTTGTATGGAGCAACAGGCGCATTATTCAAAATTACATTTTCTATGAGAAGTGTGTAGGCCCAACCTCTAGTCTGATCAATTCCTTCAGTGAAAAAAGGTGCAGGAATATTTTTTGCATATTCCTCATTAGACAAAGAAGAGTATGGTGCAGAACCACTATTGTGCCAGGTATCTAACACATACTGCGCTCTCTTCGTGTTTGAACTGCCACATTTTTGGCATTTAATTTTGATATTATCTATCCATGGTTTATGCAATTCAAAATCTTGGCCATCAGGAAGTTCGGAAGCCGMGTCAACGATTTCTTTTCTRGAATAAAACCAGTTTTGATTTCCACATTCCTTACACAGCCATACTGGCAAAGGACAYCCCCAAAACCTTTCCCTAGAAATACACCAAGGATGTTTTTCCTTAATTATTCCTAAAAATCGATTTTTTGGRGCCTCAAAAAAATATTCTACAGCTTCAGCTGCTTGAATTGCCTTRTCCCCMAGYCTATCAAKTTTGTAAAACCAACCTTTTCTTGCRAGCCAAACAAGTGGATGTTGAGAACGCCAACAAAGTGGATACTCRTGTCTGATTTTTCCAATTCTWACAAGYGCATTTTTGTCTCTAAGATCATTTACAATTTTTTCATCAGCATCYCTTACAAAAAGTCCTGAATACTTTCCAGCTTTATCGGTGAATTTTACTTCATCATTGATTGGATTAAAAATCTCTACCTTTCTTTTGTTTGCTATCTTGATGTCATCTTCCCCATTTGCAGGCGAAAGATGAACTATTCCACTYCCTGCSGTTACATCAACAMATTTTTCAGCAACTGTGATATGATAATTRYCVTTTTTTGCRCATTCAGCYAGTCCTGRRATCWCATCTAAAAGTGGATGAATGTATTTTTTTCCTTCAAACGYTGAACCTTTTACAGTTTTTTCAACRGAATGTTTTTCAACTTTGRCCTCTTTCAAAAATTCYTCTAATCTTGTTTTACCAATGATCCAAGTTTCATTTTCAACTTTAACATAATGATAATCTTCCTCAGGATTAAGACCTATCATGGCATCTGTTACCAAAGTAAATGGCATCGTGGTCCAAACAATTAGAAATGCTTCTTCGTCTTTTAGTTTCACTTTGTAGTATAACGAAGGATCTTTTACTTCCGCATATCCCTGATTCACTTCTGAATGACTAAGAGATGTCTGACAGCTAGGACAATATGCAATTACAGTATAGTCTTCTTCTAAAATTCCATTTTCATTTGCTTTTTTTAGAAATTGCCATTCCCTTTCAATAAACTCATCCTTGTATGTCCAGTATGCTTTTTCTTGATTAAATGATATTCCAAGAAGCTTRTCAGYCTCRACCCATTTTGCATTAAATTTCTGAACTAAACGCTTGCATTCAGCAACAAGTTTTTCAATTCCGACTTTTTCCAAAATTTCATTTTTACCACCAGTTAYCCCCAGTTCTTTTTCTGCTTGGAGTTCCACTGGAAGACCTTGGGCATCCCACCCAGCATTGAAGATCACCTTGTTTCCTTGGAGCGTTTTGAACCTATACCAAAGATCCTTCATAACMCGACCTCTTAGGTGBCCAGCATGAGGAATTCCATTCATGGTAGGCGGCCCTTCAATAAACATAATTTTTTGATCTTTTTCAGATTCAATCATTTCYTGTAAATTCAAATTTTCAGAATATTCTCTGATTTGTCCTTCGATTTTCTTTGCATCAAACTCCTTTGCTAGTTCCATCTGCTGTTGGGATGTATTATGATGTTATAAATCTCATCAACAACATCAGTTGAAAATTGATTCTTCAATCTTGGATTATATAGCAGAGATAAAAAATTTGATCAATGGTTAATGTTCTTGTTGTAGGTTCTGGTGGAAGAGAACACGCCTTAAGCTGGAAAMTTTCACAAAGTTCTCTAGTCAACAAAGTTTTCACTGCACCTGGAAATGGAGGAACTGAAAATAATGTTCCAATTTCAGTTGATAAAATTGATGAGCTTGCTGATTTTGCATCTCAAAATAATTGTTTTACTGTTGTTGGACCTGAAGCACCACTTGCGTCAGGAATTGTAGATAAATTTAATGAAAAAAAACTAAAGATCTTTGGACCAACAAAGAATGCTGCTCAACTTGAATCAAGTAAAATATGGGCAAAACAATTCATGCAAAGAAATAAAATTTTGACTGCAGAATTTGAAATATTTGATGACGCAAAACAAGCTACAGAATATGTAAAATCAATATCACGCCCTCTTGTTGTAAAAGCAGATGGTCTTGCTGCGGGAAAAGGAGTACTTGTTTGTGATAGTACTGAAGAAGCACTTGCGGCAATTGAAACAATCCTGGTAAAGAAAACCTTTGGTGATGCTGGGAATAAAATTATCATTGAAGAAAGAATTGATGGGATAGAAGCATCGTACATTGCATTGTGTGATGGTAATATCGCAGTTCCCATGGCATCAAGTCAGGATCATAAGAGAATTTATGATAACGATCGAGGCCCAAATACTGGTGGTATGGGCGCATATTCCCCAACACCAATAATTGACGACTCGATGGCTGAAAAAATTCAAAATCAAATTATTAACAAAACAATTGCCGCTATGAAAAAAGAAAATATCCCTTTCAAAGGATTTCTTTATGCAGGTGTGATGATTAAAAATGGTGTACCATACGTCCTGGAATTCAACGTCAGAATGGGTGATCCTGAATGTCAACCAATAACAATTCGAATGAATTCTGATCTGTATGATTATTTGAATGAGTCAGTTGATGGAACGCTTTCCTCGATGCCGCCAATCTCTTGGAATGACAAAACAGCAGTATGTGTTGTTTTGGCATCAAAGGGTTATCCAGAATCTTATCCAAAAAATGAGGAAATTAAAGGACTAGAACAGCATAATGAAGGAATCTTTATTTTTCACGCTGGCACAAAAAAAGAAAATAACTCGATTCTTTCAAATGGAGGCAGAGTTTTAGGAGTTACAGCACTTGGCGATACACTTGAATCAGCTATCTCTAATGCATATTCAGCTACCGAAAAAATCTCATGGCCAAACAAATATTGCAGATCCGATATAGGAAAAAAAGGTCTCATTTTCCTATGATGTTTTAAAAAACTCATCCTCTGTAACAACCCAATCAATTTTCACATCATTATCTAAATGAGGTATTGATTTTATAATTTGTTTTGCATATGTCAAAGCAATTGTTGCAACATTATTTTTTGAAAGAAATCTATCATAAAATCCATAACCGTATCCTAATCGTAAACCATTACGGTCAATTCCAATTGTAGGTACTAATACAACATCCAAATTTTCTGAAGCAGGACAATTATCTTTAGGTTCCATAATGTCAAAATTTCCTTTTTCTAAACTATTGAAGTCTTTAATYTTCCTAAATTCTAGATTATCCTCCACAACTTTTGGTAGAWGGATTTCTTTGCCCTCRCTCAGCAATTCTTGCATAATATTTTGAGTCAAGACCTCACTTCCAATAGGATAGTAAGATCCTACTCTCTTTGCAWGTCTAAACTGTGCAATTTTCTTAAGATTTCGATGAATTTGCTCACTAGCAATTTTCATTAAATCGTCTGAGATRGAATCTCGCTTTTCAAGCAGAACCTTYCGAAGYGAGGACTTTTCACTGTTTGGCAAGGCCTTTGATTAATGATGCAGCAGTTACAGTATTTTTTAACAACATTGCAACAGTCATTGGACCAACTCCRCCTGGAACAGGTGACRCAAACGATGCYTTTTCAATGATTTTATCAAAATCAGYATCTCCRACTAGTTTTCCATTATGTWGAGTTATGSCAACATCAATTACAACAGCACCATCTTTGATCATATCTGRTGTTAAGGTAAATTTTGTTCTATCWCCAACTGCAGTAATAACAACATCTGCGGTTTGACAAAYATCCTTAAGATTTTTTGTTTTTGAATGGCATGTARTCACAGTTGCATTTCTTGCTAAGAGAAGATGGTARAGTGGCTTTCCAATCAAATTACTTCGGTTTATYAGCACTACRRTTTTTCCGTCCAAATCAATATTRTGATAATCAAACATTTCAATAACTCCAGAAGGTGTACAYGCTACAAGCGCTGCCTTTTTCATAGAAAGTAATCCAACATTATGAGGAGTTAGACCATCTACGTCCTTGATAGGAGATATTCGTGAAATTGTTTCAAATTTATCCAACTGTTCCGGCAAGGGAAGTTGCACTAAAATTCCATGTATAGAATAATCATTATTTAGAGAATCAATCAATTCATTCATTTCTTTTTGCGAAAAAGTTGACTGGAGTTTATGATCCTTTGTTAGGATTCCAACTTCCTCACACGCTTTGTGTTTGTTTCTAACATAAGTTGTAGATGCAGGATTATCTCCAACTAGAACAGTTGCTAAACATGGATTCACACCTTGTAATTTCAGTTCATCGACTGCCTTTTTGACACGATCCTTTACAGACTGGGCAATTATTTTCCCATCAATTTTTGTACCTGTCAATATGATTGAGGGAAATTGTTGATATTTAATTCTTGGAATCAAAGTTAATCTTTAAAGACCAAGGCTATCAAAAAATCATGTGAAGTTAGATTTTGATACAAATCAGTACATAGATGAAATTAGAAAAAACGAAAATTACTTTCACACATTTATCAATAGAGAAACCCTCGCTGTGGGCATATTAGTTTTACAACCTAGCGAGGAAGATACTCAAACTCCACACGATACCGATGAAGTTTACTATATTGTCAAAGGGGACGGTTTTTTAAAAATTAACAAAAAAGATCATCCTGTTTTAAAGGGAAAGGTGTTTTTTGTTCAAAAAGATATTGAACATTACTTTTTTGGAAACAAAAAAGAACTAATTGTATTATATTTTTTTGGCGGACCTGACTCTTAAGAAATAATTGTTTTTCTTCCAGAAATTCTAATCTTCTTCTTTGCAAAAAGCCTAACAGCTTCTGGATAAATTTTGTGTTCCTCTTTGAGAATTCTTTTTGCAAGAGTTTCGCTGGTATCTCTATTTTTTATTCTGACAACAGATTGAATAATTATTGGACCCGTATCAACACCTTCATCCACAAAATGTACAGTGCATCCTGAAAATTTCACACCATATTCAACAGCTTGCTTTTGAACATCAAGTCCTGTAAAAGCAGGTAACAGCGCTGGATGAATATTCATTATTCGATTTTTGTATTTTCTAATAAATTGAGGACTAATAATTCTCATAAATCCTGCTAAACATACAAGTCCATTTTTTGGCGTTACTCTATGTTGTTTTAGAGCAGCAATTATTTTTTTATCATAATCCAGCCTGCTTCCTTTGAAACCTTTACTTTCTATAATCACTGTATTGATTCCTATTTTTTCCGCAATTTTGAGTCCTTTTGCATTTGGCTTATTAGAAATGACAACTGCTGGATTGATTGGAATTCGTTTCCTCTTAATTGATTTTAAAATGTATTCCATATTACTTCCACGACCAGAAATTAAAATAGCAAGATTAAGCAAGTGGTCAAAACTAAATCAAACCTGCAATTTATATCAAATCTTGAATTCCTCTTATTAGTTTGATAAAAAAGRTACGAATGACAAGAAATGGTATATTRTGCGAGATAAACGAGGGYAAAGTMCACCTAGATCCAAAAAGGACAGATTCTGAMGGAATTAATTTTGTYTCACATGCACATTTTGATCATTTGCCCATARCAAATGGYGGAACTGTATTGTCRTCTCGTGAGACAAATGAAATTGCAAATYTGAGAGGTGTTCAATTGACCAATTTTGTTGACTCTATGGAAAATTTYGTACTAATTGATAGYGGCCATATTCTTGGTGCTAGAGGACTTTTGTTTGATGATATATTTTACACTGGAGATATTTGTACTAGAGATAGAGGTTTTCTAAATGGTGCCAATGTACCAAAATGYAAAACATTGATCACCGAATGTACCTTTGGCCTCCCAGAATATTCATTTCCAAAATTATCTGAAATTGAAAAGCAAGTGAATGGAATTGTTTCAGAACTTTACTCGAAAGGAAAACCTGTAATTTTGATGGGGTATCCACTTGGCAAAGCACAAACGTTAAGTCAAATTTTCAAACACTGGGATCCACTGTACTATCATGATTCTGTCAAAAAAATGAATGACTTGCACAGAAAATTTGATGTTCCACTAAAAGAAGGAATGGGACATTCAGAGGCCGAATCAAAAGGACTACTTGACAAAAAACCATGGGTGATGGTAGCGCCAATGATGTCAAGTAAGAATTTCTTCATTAAGCATATGAAATCAAAATATGATGCTGTAACAATAGGATTTAGCGGATGGGCAAAATCATCCAGGTTCAAATTTAGTAAGGGCTGTGATTACTCTATTCCATTAAGTGATCATTGTGATTTCAATGAACTCACAGAAATGGTAATTCAGTCTGGTGCTGAAAAAGTTTACACAATACATGGTTTCGTCCAAGAATTTGCTTCGCATTTGACAAAAATTGGAATTGACGCACAACCTTTGCGTGAAGATTCACTAGATGATTTTTTCTAATTAATTTAAATTTTTAAAAATTTTGCACAATTACAATTTAGGATTAAACAAGTATCTGAGTTTCTAATGTGATCATCTAAGGAATGCCTACAGTTTGCATTTTTGCATAACTTTCTCTCCTGCTCTCTTTTAACTACTGCTTGTGCTATCGTATTTGCCTTATCTTTTGAATATTTTTTTTTGTCAATGTAATAATGAACAACTCTGTTGTAAAGCAAATCTGGATTGAATTGTTTTTCTATCAATTCATCTTCCCCCTTGAGAAGGAATCCAGTGAAGTGTTATTGTTGAACGGATTTTAGAAACTTTTCGAATTTTATTAGTGATTATATCATCAAGAACATCTTTTGAATCAGCTTCTATTTTACAAAATATATCATAAATTCCATATGTGCCTCTAACTTCAGTAATTTCTTGGATCTTGCCCAATTCTTGAATAATTTCAACTTCACTTCCTAAATCACACTGTATCAGAACATATGCTACTTCCATCTTTCATTCCACCAGTATAATATTACACTTTAAGCTATATCAAACAATCTAAAATCAAAGAAAATTAAAAAATGAACAAAAGCTTCGCGGATATTATATAGAAAAATCTGCATTTTAATAATATGAGTACAACTGCATGGAAATGCTTTCGATGTGAATTAACATTTAAAGAAGAGTCTCATGCGATTTTGCACAAAGATATAGTAAATCATTCATCAAGACCAATCGATGTACCATTAGGATAGAAAGAATCTGTTTAAAATTTTGATAATTTTGGGTGGATTAATATTTCACTAGTTATTTACACAAACAAATGACAAGCGTAGATAAGGCAGCAATTGGTTGGTCTATGGCAATTGTAGCAGTAGGCATTGGAATTGCTATGGTGGGTTTATCAGCTGATTCTGATTTTGCTCCATCTCCAGCAGCCCCTACCACTTCTGATAGTAAGATTCAAGCTGCTAAACAACAAATCGAAATGGAACAAAAACTATCACAGGAGGAAGAGCGAGCTAAAGCAATTGCGGAACAAACAGGTGTGATGGGTGAAGATTCTGTTCAAATTGAAGAAACAGTAGAACAAGAAGTAGAACTTTCAGCGCCAACAGTTGAAGTCCCTCAAGCTACTGGCCCAATGTCTGTTGATGTTAGCATTCCAACTGGAACATCTGTTCCAGGTTGTGAAGATACAAACGAATGTTGGCTTCCCGCTGAAATCTCTGTAGGTGTTGGTGATACTGTAATTTGGAGTAATACTGATACCGCAGCTCACACAGTTACGAGTGGCAGCCCAACCGATGGACCAGATGGAATATTTGATAGTAGTCTATTTATCGCTGGTGCAACCTTTGAGGTCACCTTTGATGATTCCGGCAGCTATGATTACTTCTGCATGGTTCATCCATGGATGCAAGGAAATGTTCAAGTAAACTAACAACCCTTTTTCCTTTTTATTTTAATTCATTCTTTAGATAATTTGATAAGGATTCCATTCTAAATTACTACCATAATGGTTCATCAACCATTTTTAATCCATCTTCTGTAACTTCAAAACCCATTACTTCGAGTGTTTTTTTTGCAGAAGAAGTATTTCTTTCTAAAATTTTGTTTGCAAGTTCAATTCTTTCCTGTTTTTGTAAATTTTGACCAATCTTGTACTTACCCCGAAAAGAATCTGGTTCTACTTTAATAATGGCAACTTCATCAACAACCTCCATTTCTGATTTTAATGGATCATATCTTCCCTCTGGTTGGTATTTTTTCATTAACCCATTTAGTGCCAAAGTCTTTTCGTTTCTATCCTCAACAATGGAACCAGTTCCTTTGATCACGACACTAATGTATAATGTATCAGCTAGTGAAGCATCTTTGGGGTCTTCAAAATAAGATGGTAAAAATTCAAGTTCTCTATCAACCTCAAATCCGACCTTCTTATTCCGCTTAATATTGTCTAATTTTTCCCCTTTTGTATGAGAATGCATGTAGATGGCATCATTCAGGAAGACAAAATTCATCGGTATAATTTGAGGAAACCCATTTTCATCAATGGATGCTATCCTACCTACGTGCTCTAAATCTAAAAATTCCTTGATTTTTTCCTTTGATTTTATCTCTAATCTGCCTAATAGCTGCACTAGGGTAGTTTGCTTAATGTAATTATAAATCTAAAATTCACAAATTTGGTAATTCTTACAWGYCAKCKAAGAATGATTWRCTATCTYCARCYTTTTCTCTCAAATAAGGCATAACMTCACTGGCAAATTTATCAATACTGCCAAAGTAATTCTTTCCCCAGAATCTTATAACAAAATGATTAACTCCTGCTTTCAWAAATCTCTCAAAAACTGGAATGAYGTCATCMGGTCTTCCTACTGCMGTTGAAGARCGMGCAATTGRRTCTGGTATTTTTGTAGCAGCTTCACGCATCTTCACAATCCAACTTTGATTTGACATAGAATATTCGGTAAAGTATTTCCTGAAATCAAAACCTTCAATCTCTTTAAGACCATGAACTCTTAGCACTTCAGGTTTGAACAAACTTACTTTGACAGCYTCTTTCATTTTRGCCCAAGATTCCTCTGCATCTTCAGAAAAGTATACATCAATGTCTAATGCATATTGAAAATCATTTTTTTCCTGTTCYGTCCTTCCATTTTCGTCCATTGATTTTTTAATTTGYGCTGCATGATCYTCAAATAATTCTGGAGTATAWCCAATTGGAAGCCAACCTTCTCCAAGYTTTCCTGTAAGCATTAACGTACGTGTGCCRCCAGCTGCCATGTATATTGGCGGAAAYGGTTTTCTAATTGGYGGTGCTTGGAGACATGCACCTTCTAGTYTGTAATATTTTCCTTCAAAGTCTACTGTATTTTGTGGACTAGAACCATACAATTTTTTAATCAATTGTATYTGTTCTTCCCATTTRGAGACTGGTTTTTCAAAAGGTATACAAAAYTCTTTTAGGTTTTGYGCTTCRCCWGCYCCWATTCCTAAAATCGCTCTACCWTTTGATACTCTATCTAATGTAATTACAGCTAGTGCAATATTTGATGGATGACGTCTRATTGCATCAGTAACACAGGTTCCCAACTCTACATTGCGTGTAACCGCTGCAATAGCTGAAAGCATAACCCATGGGTCRAGYACAATTGCTTTCGTCCATTGAGGCACATTGGTATGATCCATATAGAAAACTGAATCATACCCTGTTTTGTCAGCAAGCATACACGCAGTTAAAATTTGGTCTTCAGTATATCCTGCTCGTGCAACATTAAGACCATTTTGAATTCCGAACTTTATTTTTACCAATTTTTGTACCTAGTACCAATACGATAAATTTTTGCGGTAATTAAGTTTAGTTAGGATGACTGAATTCGCAATACATGAAAATTTAAAAAAATATGAAAAATTTGCAGAATTTTTTACAAATTACCTGATTTAATATCTTCAAGACATTTCATGACATCTTCTTTACTTATTGGAATTGGATTAGGATCCAAATGTCCTCGGTCAGTCATTACTGTGTCGGCTGCAGCAGATATATCTGCTTTTAGATCAAGTTTATCAAATCCTAACTTCTCGATGACTTGTTTGAACTTTTCATAAAAAATTGACTTGTTATGCTTGTGTGCAACAGTTGTACAGGATGACAATGAAAATCCATGTGCAATACCTTCGTTTGAAAACACATACGAAAGTGCATGACCTAGAGTTGTAGAGCAATTTCCAAAACCCATACCCGATAACATTGAACCATACGGGTAGTTTTCTGGTTTGTCATTAATTATTGCATCATATAATATGTCGAATGCTTGCTTACAGAGTGTTCGAGTAAGATCATTTCCTAATTTACTATTATACCCCTCCGTTGCTTGTGCACATGCATCACAAACAGAGTTTTTAATTATTTGTTCAGGTGTTCCATCCATAAAGTAAGAGTCAACCACTGCCATATCTGCAAGAAATTTATCTTCACGTAAAAGTTTCTTTTTCCCTTCGAATTTTAAAACACAATACGTTGTCATTTCAGCTCCAGTACCATAAGTTGTCGGAATTAGAATCTTCTTCTTGCCCATCTCTGGTGATGCATACTTTACTACATCCATCGAACTACCCCCTCCAAGACCAATCAAAACGGATGGATCTTTTTCTTTGAATTCAGATATCACTGCCTTGACATCATCAATAGATGGCTCTGGAGTTACTTTGTCAAATAGCATATAGTCTTGTATCCCCATTTTGTCTAACCATTTACCAGATAGTTTAGGAGGGGCAGTTGTGACAACTAGAGCGTTTTTAGGATATTCTGTTTCTCCTAACGCGTTTTCTCCAAACTTGATTACGGGTGGAATTCTTATTGTGTGCATGAAAAAACCAAACTCTTTGATTGTTATTATATCTTACAAATCTTGCATGGAAATTGAAAAATGATTATTCAAAATTTTCGAGAATTGGCAACAAATTCTAGAAAAAAGACAGCTCTTAAAATTTTGATAACTGGTTTAGATGCTGCCTTTCCAGAAAAATCCATTAAAAAAATTATAAAATCAAACAAAATAATTACCCAAAAAAAATCATTTGTGTTATCTGCTTTTGAAAATATCTTTTTGATTTCATATGGGAAAGCTGCAGATTCTATGACAAAGACAATAAATTCGATACTCAAAATCAAAGCCGGCATTATTGTAATTCCAGAAGCATCGGATTCTTTAATAAAAAGCAAAAAATTCAAAGTTATTCATTCTGGTCATCCAATTCCAAATCAAAAAAGCGTCATGGCTGCAAAATCCATAATGCATTTATTAGAAAGCGTAAAGAAAAAAGATTTTGTAATATTTCTGGTATCTGGAGGCGGTTCATCCTTAATTTCCTTACCTAGAGGAATTACGCTGACTGAGAAAAAAAATGTCACAAACCAATTGCTAAAGTGTGGAGCTACTATTCAAGAATTTAATTGTGTACGAAAGCATCTATCTAAAATTAAAGGCGGTATGATGGTTGCGAACTTGCAATGTGATGGTGTTGCCTTAGTGATGTCAGATGTACACGATAATGATTTGTCTTCTATTTCATCAGGATGTACCTATTTTGATAGAACCACATTCCAGGATGCTAAAAAAATTATTACGAAATACAATTTATCTCATAAAATTCCTAAAAACCTCTTAAAACGTTTCAATGCTGGCGCACTTGGTAAAATTAAAGAGACGCCTAAAAGATCAAAAATTACTAATCAGGTCATTTCTACAAATAATGATTGTCTCAAAGAAATGGCAAAAAAGGCAAAACAATTAGGTTTTGGCACAAAAATTTTTTCAATTTCTGGAAATATAGAATTAGCCTCTAAAAAACTCGTTAAATTAATTCCAAAGAAAAAAAATTCTTGTGTTATTTTTGGTGGAGAAACAACCGTTAAAGTAATTGGTAATGGAAAAGGTGGAAGAAATCAGGAACTGGTCTTACGAATTTTACAAAAACTTCAAAACTCATGTGATGATGTGGTATTTGCTTCATTGGGAACAGATGGCATAGATGGTAATACAAAACATGCTGGTGCAATAATTGAAAATTTTCCCATATCATCACAAAAAATTTCAAAATACTTGAAAAATAATGATTCAAACTCATTTTTTAAAAAATATGGCGGTTTGATTAAAACAGGATATACCCATACTAATCTTATGGATATTGGCATTATCCTTCGATAATTAGTGATCCAAACCTAAAATCACAAAATCATCGAACCATTATTTTTTCCCTTTTTAAAATGGAGCCAAACTTTGTCAAGGTTTTTGAACAACTATTTTTTTACTTTATGGTCTTGTATATGCTCTATCATCATATTGGGGCTGTCGTCAAAATACTGCCGTTTTTGGCCTTAAGTCCTAGTATGTAATTATATTAATTTGCCCGCTAAATTCTCTTCGGGCTCTAGAAGTTGGTAGTTTATTTTTAATTTTCTTTGTCCAATTAATTGCTTAATATAGAAAGTTCTCATTTCTATTAATTGATCTGAAATTTGTGAATCGTTAACTAAATGATCATACATAGATTTTGAGTCAAGCATTACATTTATCGCATCACCATTTTTTATGATATAATTTCCAATACCCCAAAAAATCCCAACATGTAAGGCAATGTACTTTGATTGTTCATTACTAACTTTATCTAAGTAAATATCTACGTGCTCTCTTTCTTGTTCAACTTTAGATCCATTAGTTTTGATGACCCATGAAATTCTCTTTGTATTGCCATCTGAGTAATACACGTGTTCCAAAAGTCAATCAAAAAGAGGTTTTTTGTCTATTATAAATTCTCGACTTGAGATTTAGTATAATCTCGTAATACATTAATTATATGTCCAAAGAATCAATGTATTCTTTCAACAGTTGTTATGAAATGTCAATCAATTAGTGCCCCCAATGAGTAATTCTATGAGGAGTAATCTTAATACAGGAATTACCAACGCCAATTTTTTTATACTGCGGATATTTTGAAATCAAGAGTTTGTAAACTTTATTCATTATCTCACTGTTTTTACTATCTACTATAGTTGCCTTGCCATGAATCATCAAAAAGAATAGCTTCTTCCAATCGTTTTGATATTTATCTATAAGAAGAGTAACATTGGGGTTCCTTCCTATATTTTTGACTCTTTTCAGTTTTTTAGGATTTACACTTTTAGTTTTTTCGTCCAATGGAATAAAAAATGAATTTTCATGAAATACAAAGACTACTGGTACCACATAGGGATGTGACTTTTGGTCGACAGTAGCCAATCTTGCAACTTTAGCTCTTTTAATCAAAGTCTTTGTTTTTTGACCAAACTTCAATGAATTAAGTTGGGTAAATAATCAAATAAAAGTGAACCATAGATTTGGTTATTGATGAA
>LKGT01004362.1_pt4 | contig 16139 bp, 16 predicted proteins | sample 503861 | NCBI WGS metagenome assembly LKGT01 (sample SAMN04113194, study PRJNA297058) | marine sediment metagenome | biome: marine benthic biome; feature: marine benthic feature; material: marine sediment; isolation source: sediment sample collected at the water-sediment interface from the South......
CWKKCMWSCYGMASSRYTYWTSCSAYSYATTACGGCCCGAATCGTGCTGTCYTTGCCGCAAGAGTCCATGCCCTGGAAWATGAYGAGCAAGGCGTGSCKGTCGCTCGCCCAGAGRAYCCTCTGCAAATCRTCGAGCYGTTCGATTGCCGTCTCGAGKCGHTTTTTCATKCGCCACTTTTCAGKGATCGAYGGATGKGTCGGYGAATTCGCAACKCTGAARCTGCCATCGAAYGGSACAAGATAATCTGTGTGCGTCGTTTCAAACACGYTTTRCRKCCTTNWTTTRAWTNYTTTCTNNYCTTGGATTCAACAAGCTTATGTTGTTGTATGGCCCAGTGCACGTGCTCGTCGACGAGTTCGTCACCGGTATCGCTCCTGGCGTTCAGAGCATCGATGACCGTGGGSGTTGATTCCGCATTGCCKAGCGCGACGGCGATATTGCGCAGCCATCGKTGRTARCCGATTCTCCTTATCGCACTGCCTTCGGTCCTGGCAAGCCAGGTCTCTTTGGACCAGCGAAAAAGCTCCGTCAGGTCAATGGTGCTCAGGCCGTGGCGCGGGGCGAAGTCCGACTCGCCCGTTGSTTKCGCAAACTTGTTCCAGGGACAAAAAATCTGGCAGTCATCRCAACCGTATATTCGGTTGCCGATCRGTTTGCGAAATTCCWCCGGGATCGSGCCTTTCAGTTCGATGGTCAGATAGGAAATGCAWCGMCGTGCATCGAGTTCGTATGGCCCGACAATCGCYSCGGTCGGGCAGACATCCAGACAGRCCCGGCAACTGCCRCAATGCGATTCTKCCGGYCTGTCCACCGGCAGTGGCAGGTCGGTRTATAACTCGCCGAGGAAAAACCACGAACCRGCGTCTTTGTTGAKCARATTCGTGTGTTTGCCKATCCAGCCGAGACCGGCTTTTTCCGCCAGCGGCTTTTCGAGGACGGGAGCGCTGTCGACGAGAACGCGACAGCCGTGTGCACCCGTGTCGTCTGTAATCTTTCGAGCCAGCGCCTTGAGCCTGCCGCGCATTACTTTGTGATAGTCGCGTCCCAGCGCGTAGCGGGAGATATAGGCTTTGGACGGGTGGTCGAGCAGCTCTGCGGGCGTCGCCTGCTCCTCCGGCAGGTAATCCATGCGTACGGAAATGACGCGGACGGTGCCCGGGACCAGTTCCGCGGGTCGGCTCCGCTTCAAGCCATGCTGGTGCATATAGTGCATTTCGCCGTGGAACTGCCGGGCCAGCCACTGGACCAGGCGCTTCTCGGCCTGCTGCAGATCGATATCGCTGATGCCTGCCTGCTGAAAACCAAGCTCTTTAGCCCACTCCTTTATACGAATTGCCAGGTCCTGCAGGTCGGGCTTGCGGATTTTACTTATTTGATTCAATCGGATGATCCTCGATATCAACCAGTATAATCMGASCTTCCCGATGTGTAACTTGCCCCACAAYATTTATTCGGTARAAGGAGTCCGCCACGTTGATCGCGCGGCGATCGACGGTCTCGGCATCKCCGGCTAYACGCTCATGACTTCGGCAGCSATGGAGGTGCTGAACGAGGCCTTCAGTTTCTTTCCCGAGGCGAAACGATGGCAGRTTTTCTGCGGYGCGGGCAAYAATGGCGGYGACGGCTACGTRCTKGCACGACTTGCGGCGCAACAGGGAGTTGTCGTTTCTGTCAYTGCGSTGACKCCGCCGGACAAACTGMAAGGCGAYGCGGCAACTGCTTACGGCGATTTCGTTGCCGACGGCGGCGTCGTYRTGGCCTGGGACGGCGCTCCTGATCCACATGYCGACCTGATTGTCGAYGCCTTRCTCGGCAGYGGACTGATGCGCGACGTCGAGGGACAGCTCGCGGACSTTGTGGATGCGATCAACGYCCATGCCTCGCCCGTGYTGGCGATCGATATCCCGAGTGGCCTCGACGGTGATTCCGGCGCGATCCGCGGCRCAGTMGTGCGCGCCGATTTGACCGTGACGTTCGTCGGCCTGAAAACAGGGCTRTTYCTGYAYGATGGCCCKGACTGTGTCGGTGAAYTRCGGTTTTCGGACCTGCAGATTCCCGGCAAATGYTAYRACGAYGCGGMAGTACTTTTGCGYAGAATCRAYTACGACRCSTTCTTGYGCGAGTTACCGGCAAGAAAAAGAAGTGCTCACAAAGGAGATTTCGGACATCTGTTGCTGGTCGGCGGTGGGCCCGGCATGCCCGGAGCCGTTCGATTGGCGGGAGAGGCGGCGCTTCGCAGCGGTACCGGGCGGGTCAGCGTTGCAACACATCCGTCGCATGCCGCGGCGATATCAACCGGCCGTCCGGAACTGATGTGTCATGCGGTCGACAAACCCTCCGATTTGAAGCCGTTGCTCGACAAAGTCGACACGCTCGCGATCGGACCGGGTCTCGGAACCGACGAGTGGGGCCGCGGTCTCTTTGACGAAATCGTCAAGTCTGATTTGCCGACGGTTGTCGACGCGGACGCACTGAATCTGCTCGCCGACTCAGCGCTGCGCCGCGACAACTGGATATTGACGCCGCACCCGGGGGAGGCTGCCCGACTGCTTGGCACGACAGCCGGGGCAATTCAGGAAAATCGCTTGAGTGCGATCGACGAACTCAGTAACAAGTATGGCGGCACGGTTGTACTAAAGGGAGCCGGATCGCTTGTATCGTCACAGGGCGGCTCGCCCTGGATCAGCACCGCGGGCAATCCGGGCATGGCTTCTCCCGGCATGGGCGATGTACTGACCGGCGTCGTTGCAGCATTCCTTGCGCAGGGACTGTCGTTAGAACAGGCGAGCGCATTTGGCGTCGAGATTCACGCGCGCGCTGGCGACCTGGCCTCAAGAACGGGTCAGCGCGGTTTGATTGCATCGGATGTCTTGCGGGAACTCAGGCCCCTGGTAAATCCGCAGTCATAACAATGGAACTTCGGGACGCAGCCGCGACAGAAAAACTCGGCAGGGACCTGGTTACATTACTTCCAGAGGATCCGGGCGGCTGGATGATCCTGTTGCAGGGAGAGCTGGGTAGCGGCAAAACGACGCTGGCACGGTCGATGCTGCGGGCATTGGGACATGAGGGGATTGTACCGAGCCCTACCTATACGCTGGTCGAGCCTTACCGCATAGGTGACCGGACGGTTTATCACGTAGACCTGTATCGCATCGCCGATGCCAGCGAACTCGAATTCCTTGGCTGGTCGGATCTTCGCGACGGTCTGCTGCTCATCGAATGGCCTGACCGGGTCGATGGGCTCACCGGGCAGGGTGATCTGCTGATCGAGTTGAGCTATTCAGGCAACGGCAGAAGCGCTGAAATCACAGGCCTCAGCGAGCGGGGCCGGGAGATGATCAGAAAAGGGGATCGAACCGCTAACAGCGATAAGGGGTCGAACCGCTAACAGCGATAAGGGGTCGAACCACCAAGGAAAGCGGGGCGCCCACTTGTCTTGGCCGTTCGGGCCCGTTGATTTTCAGGGCGGAGTGCCACGATTTTCCAGCGCTCCGGCCCTCATTTCCAGGGTTCTCATGCCCACACGATCGTACTTTTCTCTTTAAAAACATCCGGTATCTTCATAATTTTGAACAGAAAACATTGGCTTTTTTGCTCAGATTCGTATACTGATCGGACATAATCCTGCTTGTTCGAGAGCCAATTCAAAGACATGCCCCGGCTGCGCCTCATAGTGATTAGCCTTCTGCTGCTGACCCCCGTCGTCGGGCAAGCGGGCACCACGGTCGAAAACATCCGGGTTTGGACGGAAAACGGCAAAACACGCGTCGTACTGGATCTAAGCAAGCCGACAGAGCACAACATATTCACGCTGCGTGGGCCCGACCGCATCGTTGTTGACCTGAAAAACGGCAGACTCTCCGACTCTCTGGTCCGATTACCGGCCGGCACCGGTGTGATAAAAGCGTTTCGAACCGGTGTGCGAGCGAACGGCCAGCTTCGGGTCGTGCTGGATCTCACTGAACGGGTCCGATCAAGGAGTTTTACCGCGGGGCCGAACCAGCAGTATGGCGACCGGCTCGTGATCGATTTACAGCGGCAGGGCAGCCTGCAGGCAGTCAGGCGTGCGTCAGAGGGTTACGTTCACGGCAGGGATATCGTCATTGCGATCGATCCCGGGCATGGTGGTTATGACCCGGGTGCGGTAGGCCGTGGCAGAGTAAAGGAAAAGGACGTGGCGCTGGCAATCGGTCGATTGCTTGCCAGTCGAATCGAAAACGAACCCGGCATGAAACCGATTCTTGTGCGCAAGGGCGACTACTATGTTGATCACCGCGTGCGCATGGAGATCGCCCGTCGCAACAAGGCCGATCTGTTCGTATCCATACATGCCGATGCTATCAACGATCGCCGCGCCAAAGGCGCATCCGTCTATGTGCTGTCGCTAAAGGGCGCAAGCGATGAGGCGGCCAAGCGACTGGCTCAAAGGGAAAATGCCGCCGGTCTCGTCGGTGGTGTATCGCTGGCCGATAAGGATCCCGTTCTGGCTTCGGTGCTGCTGGATTTGTCTCAGAATGCGGCGCTTAGCGCGAGCCTCGACGTCGGCTCAAAAGTTATCAGAGAACTTGGCAAGGTAGGCACAATACATCGACGGAAAGTTCAGCAGGCAGGTCTATTGGTGCTTAAATCGCCGGATGTCCCGTCGATTCTTGTTGAAACCAATTTCATATCGAATCCGCACGAAGAGAAGAAGCTCGGGGACCGTGCACATCAGAGAAAGCTCGCGTCTGCGATCATGGCAGGTATCCGGGGCTATTTTTACCAGAATCCGCCGTCCGATACGCAGCTCGCGATGGATCTCAAGCGCACGTCGGCGAAGCAGGTCAGTCATGTGATTTCCCGTGGCGATACGCTGAGCGAAATCGCGGAGCGATATAACGTCAGCATGTCGGCGATCAGGTCTGTCAACAAGCTATCCAGCAATCGGCTACGCATCGGTCAGACCCTGAGAATTCCGGTTTTCGCCGGTACGTAAATAAATGGGGTCTGTCCCGGGGTCTGTCCCGGGGTCCGTCCCCAACCTAATTGCGTTAATATCCTGTTATGCCCATTCGCCTGTTGCCAGGTCACCTGGTCAATCAAATCGCTGCCGGCGAAGTCGTCGAGCGGCCGGCCTCGGTTGTAAAAGAACTCGTGGAAAACAGCCTGGATGCCGGTGCAAGTGCGATCGTCGTCGATATCCAGTCGGGCGGGCAAAAACTGATCCGCGTCCGTGACAACGGATCCGGCATTCCCAAAGATGAAATGGAACTGGCGCTGGCCCGGCACGCGACCAGCAAGATTACCAGCATCGAGGACCTGCAGGCGGTCGCCTCCCTGGGATTTCGCGGTGAAGCATTACCGAGCATTTCCTCGGTGGCGCGTCTTACGCTCTGCTCCCGGATTTCGGCCGGTGATTCGGCGTGGCAGGTCGAGGCAGACAAGGGTGTTGTCAGTTCGCCTCGCCCGGCCGCTCACCCTGCCGGCAGTACAGTCGAGGTGCACGACCTCTTTTACAAYACGCCGGCACGACGAAARTTCCTGCGWACCGAACGGACCGARTTCAATCACATCGACAAGTGGGTTCGGCGGCTCGCAYTGGCACGGCCGGATGTTGCATTCACRTTGACACAYAACCGGCGTACGGTTCTCAAGCTCGCYKCRGCGASAGACGAYGACGRWCGCCTGCAACGAGTGAGCAGGATYTGCGGTGAGGCGTTTGCGRCGCAGGYGGTTTTYRTRCACCGGGARGMCGAGGATATTGCGCTGTCAGGATGGCTTGGATTGCCGACATTCAATCGCAGCCAGCCGGATCTTCAGTTCTGGTTYGTCAATGGCCGCAGTATTACYGACAAGACACTSAGGCACGCCGCCCGACATGCCTACCGCGACGTTCTYTTCCAGGGCCGGTTTCCGGCCTATGTGCTGAGYCTSAGCATGGAYCCCGCRCTGGTGGATGCGAATGCACACCCTGCCAAGCACGAAGTCCGGTTCCGGGATGGCCGGCGCGTGCACGGCATGGTGTCACAGGCCATCGAATATGCATTGAGTGAAACGCGGCCTGGTGGTCACGACGTCGTTCCTTTGGCATCGGTGCCCGCACGGTCCGGCGCGCCCGGGCAGAGATGGATGCCGCTGGCGGGCGGTGCTGCGCCCTCGCCTGCGGCCGTCGCGGAAGCAATCGGCGCGTATCGAACCCTGGCTAGTGCGCACCCGGCAGGTGAAGCCGTAGCGGTTGCCGACAAGGTCGACGTTCCGCCACTCGGTTTTGCGATCGCGCAGCTTGCCGGCGTCTATGTGCTGGCCGAAAAYGCAGACGGACTTGTCATCGTCGACATGCATGCAGCACACGAGCGAATCGTCTACGAAAAACTGAAGAGATCATTCGACACCRARGMAATCGTTCGTCAGCCATTATTGGTGCCKGTKACGATYGCAGTTTCCGARAGTGAAGYYGYGCTTGCCGACGAACAAGCCGACCAGTTCAGCCGACTGGGGCTCGTGRTCTCTCCGGGAGGGCCAACCAGTATCGTCGTTCGCGAGGTTCCKGCRCTCCTGAATCARGCTGATGTCGAAGGSCTGGTTCGSGATRTTCTGTCCGAYTTGCAGGSAGCGGRTCGSAGYAACCAGGTTGAAGACGCGTGTCACGAGCTGCTGGCAACGATGGCCTGCCACCATTCRATAMGAGCCAAYCGGTCGCTCACCCTCGACGAAATGAACGCGCTGCTTCGCGAAATGGAAACAACWGACAGGGCSGATCAGTGCAATCATGGCAGGCCAACCTGGACWAACATCAGCATGGCTGAACTGGACCGGCTCTTCCTTCGCGGACGTTARGCAGGCAGCRATTYCAATGCCGAAACAAGCTGCGATTTGYCTGGCGGGGCCRACCGCRTCAGGMAARACCGAGWTKGCCATYCGYCTTCGTGAAAAACTTCCGCTSGAAATYATCAGYGTCGACTCGGCGCTCGTCTATCGTGGYATGGAYATWGGCACCGCAAAACCCGATGCGGARACACTGAAACGTGCCCCYCACMGRCTGATCGACATACGCGATCCGGAGGARAGTTATTCGGCKGGTGACTTCGTGCGAGACGCCGAAGCGGAGATGYGCAAGATTCGCGACKCYGGGCGCATACCGTTACTCGTTGGTGGCACGATGATGTACTTCCATTCSYTGACCGAGGGAATTGCCGAATTGCCGGAGGCAGACCCGCAGGTGAGGGMCGRACTGAACGCCGATGCAGCTTCTGTCGGCTGGGCCGCATTGCATRARAAACTTGCAGACATTGATCCGGACGCAGCCGCCAGGATCAACCCSAACGATAGTCAGAGGATTCAGCGRGCGCTTGAGGTTTTCGAGATCAGCGGYAGAACGATGACCGAMTGGCAGACYGSGAACCGGCGRTCCGCYGCCGCATTCCTGAAGATTGCTCTWGTGCCCGGGTCGCGCGCGCTGCTGCATGAGCGCATTGGCRCCAGAYTGCAAGGGATGTTYGAAAATGGCTTCGTCGAGGAAGTCGAGAMGCTGCGMMAGCGGCCCGGCCTGAGYGGYCAGAGYYCGTCGATGCGTGCCGTTGGTTACAGGCAGATTTGGTCTCACCTGGATGGCGCATTCGATCTACCAACGGCCGCAACCAAAGCACTGGCAGCTACCCGGCAAATGGCCAAGCGACAGCTGACGTGGCTCCGCTCCGACCAGCAACTGAATCCAATTGACCCGCTTGAAGACAAGGCTTTCGAGGCCATATTGTCGCTTCTTGACGAACATTTGAACTGAAATTCGACTTGTTGCGAGCAGCCTATGATAGAATTTTCCCCGCGTTGGGCTGAGCGTGGTGTATGGGCAACCGGGGCCACCGGAATGCTGTGTTCAAGAATGGGCAAATACAAGAATAAGGAGACCCAAAATGGCTAAGGGCCAATCGTTGCAGGATCCATTCCTCAATATATTAAGAAAGGAAAAGGTGCCTGTTTCAATCTATCTGGTAAATGGAATCAAGCTCCAGGGCCAGGTCGATTCATTTGATCAGTTTGTTGTGCTTTTGAAGAATAGTGTTAACCAAATGGTCTATAAACACGCGATTTCGACTGTCGTGCCGGCACGAAATGTTCGTTTACCCCTACCGGACGACGAATCTGGAGAATCTGGAGAATCTGACGACTAAGCAAATCGACACGCGTCTTTCGGAGGTCGTATTGCTCCCGGAGGTCGTATTGCTCCCGGAGGTCGTATTGCTCCCGGAGGTCGTATTGCTCCCGGAGGTCGTATTTGTTTGAGCGACCGCGAAGCGGCGAACGTGCAATTTTGGTTCATACGGCGGCCGACGGCGCGCCGGATACCACCGAACGTGAGGAGTTTGTTGAATTGGCGACATCGGCTGGGGCGATCGTCGTTGATCAGCTTGTCAGTGCACGCAAGAAACCCGACGCACGCTTTTTCATCGGCAAAGGGAAACTCGAGGAACTCTCCGAGAGCGTCAGAAAGAACGATGCCGAGTTGATTATCCTGAGTGCGGCACTGAGTCCGAGTCAGGAACGCAATCTTGAAAAAAGTCTGAGCTGCCGGGTCGTTGATCGCAGCGGCCTGATTCTCGATATTTTTGCCCAGCGCGCGCGCACGTTCGAAGGCAAACTGCAGGTCGAACTGGCGCAACTCAGACACTTGTCGACACGGCTGGTCCGTGGCTGGACCCACCTCGAACGGCAAAAGGGCGGCATCGGCCTTCGTGGGCCTGGCGAAACTCAGCTGGAGACCGACCGTCGCCTCATCGGCAAGCGGATCCGTCAGCTAAGAGCACGTCTCGACCAGGTCGGCAGCCGCCGTGCAATGAACCGGCAGAATCGCGTTCGTGCAGAGATCCCGACCGTCGCAATAGTCGGCTACACCAATGCCGGCAAGTCTACCCTGTTCAATTCGCTGACCAATGCCGGTGTTTATGTAGAGGACAAGCTGTTTGCGACGCTGGATCCGACCATGAGGAAACTGGCGTTGCCTGACGGCAGCCACACGATTCTCGTTGATACCGTCGGCTTCATTCGCGACTTGCCGCACGAGTTGATTGCCTCATTCCGTTCGACGCTTCAGGAGACGAAGGAGGCCGATCTGATTCTGCACCTGATCGACGCGAGCGATGGCGATCGCTGGCAACGGGTCAGGCAGGTCAATGCAGTACTAAAAGAGCTGGATGCCGATCAGGTTCCACAGATAAGGGTGTACAATAAAATCGATAAGTTGCATCGTGGATCGCGCCTGACGAATAATCGCAGGGGTGAAGGACGGGCGGTCTGGCTATCTGCGACGACCGGCGAGGGGATCCCGCTGTTGCTCGAAGTAATCGGGGATCGCCTGCGCCGCAAAAAGATCAACGGCACCATTCGCCTCAAACCCAGTCAGGGCCGGCTTCGTGCGGTGCTTTTCGACTTGGGCGCGGTGCAGCAGGAAACTGCTCTCGAGGACGGTGGATGGCTGCTGGAGTTGAACCTGGATGAGCGGGCATTCTCAAGGTTGTTGAAACGGGAGCATCTGCCCGCTGATATTTTAGAGCAAGTGGCGACTACGGAATCCTCCGGGGTTGCCGAACAGAGATAATGTAGGAAGATATGGCCTGGAACGAACCTGGAAACGGCAAGGATCCTTGGAAGAAAAAGGATGAGACGCCGAACGACCTGGACAAGATTGTTCAGAATTGGCAAAAACGCCTGAGTGGCATCTTCGGTCCTGGCGGTGGTCCGTCCGCGGGATCGTCCGGTGGCTACATTCTTGCCGTGCTGCTGCTCGTGGCCTGGGCCTTGACCGGGCTGTATCGCGTCGATGAGGCGGAGCGCGGAGTACTGCAGCGATTTGGTGCATATACCGTCACGACATTACCGGGCCTGCACTGGCACTTTCCTTTTCCAATCGAAACGGTTGATATCGTCAATACGAATGTTGTCGAGAATTTTCCSTTCCGCACCGAGATCCTGACGGCCGACGAACAATACGTRTTCATTCAGATGGTTGTTCAGTWTCGGCGCTCCGATCCGGTGAAGTACAGCTTTGAAGTCGYCGATCCCGAATCGACACTCCACGACGTTACYGAAAGCGCTCTWCGCGARGTSATYGGAACGAGTACCCTCCTGGMGCTGGTTACCGAGGGACGCGACCAGATYGCGCCGAGTACCCGCGAAATTCTTCAGGCMACCCTGGAYAGCTACGSAGYAGGAATTACGGTCACYTCGATCAGTCTGGAGAAACTGGACTATCCGCAGGCGGTTCAGGCRGCYGTCGACGACACACAAAAGGCKCGCAATGATCGCGATCGCTTCGTTCTCGAAGCSGATACCTACGCRAAAGACATTATTCCGAAGGCGCGTGGCMGAGCTGCTCGCGTCCTSCAGGATGCCGARGCGTACCGCGAYCGCGTCATAGCCGACGCYGMYGGCRATGCGGCGAGATTCACGGCGCTGCTCRYGGAATATCAAAAAGCGCCGCGCGTAACGAGGGAYCGGCTCTATATCGAGGCGATCGAAGAGGTGTACGCCAACTCCAACAAGGTGYTTATAGATTCGCAGGGCAGCGGCAATCTGCTTTACCTGCCGMTYGACAAACTGATTGGTGMACAAGACARGGCCAGGAGTGAAWCTGCWRCGRGTCGRTCGGCTGRSGSACAATCGGCMATRAYGWWCGGKGRATCGMGTTCTGARCCRACTSCCTCCCGCGACAGGAGGAYCCGGCAATGAATGGCAGCAGATTCGSAGCRGTAGTCATTACCGGWCTGRTCCTGGTCACGATTGGTCTGTCGGCGTTCACGGTCAATGAACGCGAACTGGCGATCAAATTGCAGGTCGGTRAAGTGGTCGAGTCCGACTACGCMCCRGGGCTGCACTTCAAGATYCCCATTTATCAGACTGTGCGCAGGTTTCCCAARCGCATTCTGACGATCAGCGACAGGCCGGAGCGYATMTTYACCGCCGAACGMCTGGCATTGCAGGTCGACTYCTTTGTYAAATGGAGRATCGTCGATSCAGTTCAGTTCTACACCKCRACAGGCGGAATACWSCGCRTTGCSARYGATCGCCTGKCGGAGATTATCARKAACGCGATYGTGACCGAGTTYGGCAAACGYTCGGTGCAGGARGCAATMTCGRTCGGACGCGCGGAGTTAAGGCRGGAYATGCTTGMTATGGCATCARCTRCCGCACAGGGGCTCGGTGTCGAGCTCATYGACATTCGYGTCAARCAGGTSGARTTCCCGGACGASGTCAGGAATTCTGTTTACGCGCAGATGCGYGAGGARCGGRMRAGRGTTGCGGCAGAGCGCCGGGCGCAGGGYCRTGAARTYGCYGAAMMRCGCARRKCGWCTGCSGACAARGAGMGGACGATCATCCTTGCCGAYGCCTWCAGAGACGGGCARATACTCAGAGGYGCRGGTGATGCRCGTGCCGCCGAGATCTATGCGARCGCGTACACCARGRATCCGGAATTCTATGCTTTYTATCGCAGCATCRAKGCCTATCGAAATTCMATGGGCAAGYCCGGCGATATACTCGTGCTGGAYSCGAAYAACGAGTTYTTCCGTTACCTGAATCAGTCGAGTGGTAAACGTTAGCKGCTGGTAGCTTGCAGGCGACAAATTCTGAAAAAANCATCAGCCATCGTAAYGTAYTSACGATGGCTCRAAGTYTTGTGAGTAAGTTTYATGTGGCAGGATGYCTTCACYGCWTTTGCACTTTATCTCGTGATYGAGGGCATGATYCCGTTYATCGGYCCRAAYCGRTTTCGCCAGGCYGTGGCCCAGATCGCAAARCTCAGCGACAATCATCTGCGTGCGACMGGGCTGACCGTRATGMTTGCGGGCCTGGTGYTGTTATTTATTGTGCGYTMRKAGKGRACGGRTAAGCGACATGGGYAAAAACGTCGTTGTWATCGGCACGCAGTGGGGCGATGAAGGCAAGGGMAAGATCGTCGATTTGCTGACSGACARGGCYGCAGCGGTCGTTCGCTTTCAAGGCGGYCACAATGCCGGCCACACACTTGTCATYGGCGGCRARAAAACCGTKCTGCACCTGATACCGTCGGGCATCCTCAGAGAGGAAGTCGATTGCCTCATTGGCAACGGTGTGGTGCTTTCTCTGGATGCGTTGATGAGTGAGGCTAATAATCTGATTGCCAACGGCGTGCCGGTATTCGAGCGCCTCAAGATCAGCGCGAGCTGTCCTCTCGTATTGCCGTCACACGTCGCGCTGGATGCCGCCAGAGAGAAAGCCCGTGGTTCGGCTGCGATCGGCACCACGGGCCGCGGCATTGGGCCGGCATATGAAGACAAAGTTTCGCGCCGCGCATTGAAGGTTTCAGATCTGTATGTGCGCGAGAAGTTTGCAGCGAAGCTGGGCGAAATACTCGATTACCATAATTTTCTCTTGCAAAATTATTATCACGCCGATCGGATCGATTTTGCGGAAACGCTGGATGCAGCCATGAGTGCGGCTGAGATTGTTGCAGCAATTACTGCAGATGTGACTCAGATACTCCACGATCTCGCCAAAGCCGACAAAAGCATACTGTTCGAGGGTGCGCAGGGGGCGTTTCTCGATATCGATCACGGCACCTATCCGTTCGTCACGTCGTCGAACACGGTAGCGGCCGCCGCAAGTACGGGCAGTGGCATCGGTCCGCGCGACCTCGATTACATTCTGGGCGTCGTCAAAGCCTATACGACGCGCGTGGGCGCGGGGCCCTTCCCGACAGAGTTGTTTGACGATCTCGGTGAGCACCTTGCCGCAGCCGGTGCGGAATTCGGGGCAACGACCGGACGCCCGCGGCGCTGCGGGTGGTTTGATGCAGTTGCCCTTCGCCGGTCGATTATCAACAGCAGTGTTTCGGGACTCTGTGTCACAAAGCTCGACGTGCTCGACGGTCTCGCGACAATTCGGATCTGTGTTGGCTATGAGATCGATGGCGAGCCGATCAGCGGGCTGCCTGTCGTCGTTGATCGTTTCGCCGAATGCCAGCCGGTTTACGAAGACATGCCGGGTTGGAATGAATCGACGGTAGGCGCGACCACCCACGCAGAACTGCCGAAGAATGCGCGGAATTATCTGGCACGCATCGAGGAACTGGCCGGTGTGCCACTGGATATTATTTCCACCGGCCCTGATCGCGAGCAAACGATCGTCAAGCGACACCCCTTCGACTAGGAGTCGATAGTATCGTCGGGCACGGTGAACAAAGGCGTGTCGGGCTCTGAATTGGGATGGACCTCGCGGATTTCGTCCCCAAAAACGACTGATCGGGTAAATCCGATGCAAAGAAACGGTGCACTACTTTTCAAAGCGGGTCCCGCCGCCCTCGAAGATGTGCGAAAGCACGGCTTTTCCGTCGACAGAATCGGCACGATTGCCGGCGCGTCCGGTGGTGCGAAATGGCTGGTCCTGAGCCAGCTTGATCGCATCATCGCCGATCGCATACTGCCCAGACTCGACGGACCCGTGCACCTGATAGGTTCGTCAATCGGCTCGTGGCGTCACGCCTGTTATGCACAATCCGATCCGCTGGCTGCGATCGATCGTTTCGAGTCCGCTTATCTGGACCAGACCTATTCGCCGAATCCCGATATGCAGGAGATTTCTGACAAAGCCCGTGAGATTTTGCATTATTTGTTCGGCGAACACGGCGCGGCGCAAGTCGTCTCACATCCGGTTTTGCGCAGCCACATCATGACCGTGCGCAGCGGTTTTCTGACATCGGGCGACTCGAGATTGCAGCTGAGTTTCGGTCTGATGGTCGCCGCAACGGCAAACCTGATCACTCGGCGCGCGTTGGGCGCCTTTTTTTCTAGGGGACTTTTTTACGATGCCCGCGACCTGCCGCCATTCTTTGACGCAAAAGGATTTCCGTTGCAACAGATCATGCTTTCAGAGGAAAATATTGTCGATGCCGCAGCAGCGTCCGCGTCCGTTCCGCTGGTCATAGCGGGCATTGAAAATATCAAGGATGCGCCAGTCGGTGTCTACCGCGACGGGGGCGTCATTGATTACCATCTCGATCTGCCGCTCTCTGAACCGGATCGCCTGACGCTGTTCCCTCACTTTTCCGAGCGGCTGATTCCAGGCTGGTTCGACAAGAAACTGTCSTGGAGAAAACCGAATCCGCAACACACTGACAGGACCATACTGATATGCCCCTCCGCAGAATTCGTGTCCCGATTGCCATTTGGCAAGATTCCGGACAGAACCGATTTCTTGAAGATGGATCAGGAGCAACGTATGCAATCCTGGCGCAAGACCGTTAACGCTTGCAGGGAACTGGCGGATGACCTTGCCGATGTATTGGACAATGGCCGGGTGGCGGCGCGACTCCAGCCGTTGTGATAGTGTTCGTCACCATCGTCGGACAAGAAAGAATAAAGAATAAATGTCGTCGAATGCAGTAGCCGACAGAGCGTACCCCGAACTTACATGGACTGCTGTCATCGTCGGTTGGTTTCTTGGCGTTATTATCGCGATCTCGATTGGCTATGCGGCGTTGATTCTGGGTTTCTCGATCGAAGGATCGGAGCTCGCCGCGATCCTTGGCTTCGGCATTCTAAGGGGAATGCTGCGGCGCAAGAGCATCATCGAGAACAACATCGTTCAGACGATCGCCAGTGGCGTGAATGGTGCGTCGTCCGGCATGATGTTTTCTGTGCCGGCAATATTTATCCTGGGTTACGGAGACAAGTTTGATCCGGTCATTCTGACTTTCGGATGCATAGCCGGCGCATTTCTCGGCATTGCCTTTATCATTCCGCTCCGCAAGCACATGATCGACTTCGAGCGGCTGACCTATCCGGGCGGCGTTGCGGTGGCAACGATCCTGAAGTCTCCGGGCGCCGGTGTGCGGAAAGCCATTATTCTGCTGGCCGCCGCCGCCTTGGAATTCGAGAGCGCCCATGTCCACAATCGGTTGCATGCCGCAATCCGCTCCCGGCTTCGCACAATCCGGGCTGTCGGGGTCGTTCACAAAACGTACGTTTCCGTTGAGATCGGTGTCGATGTCTGCCGGGACCTCGGCGTTGCGTCCCGCGTCAATCGCCAAGGAGCCGGGAAGTAGGCTGAACGCACCGTTGTCGGGGTCAACAAAACGCGGGTCCGCGTCGATGTTTGCCATCCCGCCGGCCATCGGAAACATCCAACCGTAGCCAGGAAAGAGGTCCTGATCGAAGAAAAAAGCTGCTTATTTCTGTTTCTAGTGTTTTAACTTTGTGCCTATTGACTGGAATTCAGTCCAGCTACGCTGAGCCGCCCTCAATGGAAGAAATGTGGGAAGTCATCCAACAACAACAACAAGTTATTGCTGAGCTAAAAGCACGACTTGATGAAACCGATCAACGTATTGCTGTCAATGAAGAAAAAGTTGAGGAAACGGCAGAGGAATTTGAAGCTGCTGCTGAAGCCTTCGAGACGGCGCAAACTTCAGGTGGTGGGACATCCTGGGCAGATAGAACCACCGTGGGTGGCTATGGTGAATTACATTACAACAACCTGAGTGATAATAATGATACGGTGGATGGTGATAATTCGCTTGATCGGGTAGATTTTCATCGCTTTGTATTGTATTTCGGTCATGAATTTACAGACAATATTCGTTTCTTTTCAGAGATCGAGTTGGAGCATGCAGTCACTAAAGATACCAAAGATGGTTCGGGGTCAGGAGAAGTTGAACTGGAACAGGCCTGGATAGAAATGGATATAAACGACAGACACCGTTTCCGAGCTGGTGTGGATATATTACCGATCGGTATTATTAATGTTACGCATGAACCGAATACATTCTATGGTGTTGAACGTAACAAGGTTGAAACTGAAATTATACCAACCACATGGTGGGAGGCGGGACTAGGTTTAAATGGTGAATTTGCTCCAGGATGGAATTATGACATCGTTGCCCATGGTGGATTGTTAAGCCCGACATCGGGCTCTTCTACTTTAAGGCCTAGAAGCGGACGTTCGAAAATTTCAAAAGCTGAGGACCAGGATATTGCGTTTACTGGGCGCCTTCGCTACACCGGCATGCCGGGTCTGGAGGTCGGCATATCTGGTCAATACCAGTCGGATATGACGGGAACCGCAGATGCCTTTGATGTTGATGCTACCTTGTTTGAAGGGCATATTGATTWYAAGCASRMGANGKSRT
>LKGT01009802.1_pt1 | contig 16129 bp, 17 predicted proteins | sample 503861 | NCBI WGS metagenome assembly LKGT01 (sample SAMN04113194, study PRJNA297058) | marine sediment metagenome | biome: marine benthic biome; feature: marine benthic feature; material: marine sediment; isolation source: sediment sample collected at the water-sediment interface from the South......
TTCCTGTCTGCGTTCGGGCACCGTGACATGCAAGTACAAGGGGGCAGACCCCGACTACGGGGCTGAACGTTATCTACGGCTTTTCCATCAAGTAAAAGACGTAACCGTAGGCGTCGGAGTAGCGCCGATAGACATCAATCTCCCGTTGTTCTGCGTCGAGGTCCTTGAGCGCCGCGGCCTTACCTGCATATTGCTTGCGGAGTTCGGCGATCCTGGCCTCCAGGGGGGTGTAGTAGTTGTCCCACCACGCCCAGGGGGGCAGCGCGAAATGCGGGCTGGAAACGTAGCCGGCACTGCCAATGGTTTCCAGGTTCTGCGCCACGGTTTTCATGACGGGGTAGGCTTCGTCAAAGAACTGTTTCGCCTCGCCCGGTGGCGCATCGGTGAGCCAGGAGAGTTCGGTGACGGCCAGGCTGCCCTTGGGCTTCAGGAAGCGCTTCCACGCTTGCAGGCCCTTCTCAAACCCCATGATGTAGAGGGCGCCCTCCGACCAGATGAGGTCAAAGCTCTGGTCGGGGAAGTCCATTTCCGTCATGGAGCAGTTGCGGGTGGTGATGCGCTCCGCCAGACCTTCCCGGCTTGCTCGTTGTGCGACTTGGTCAAGATAAGGCTGGTGCGTATCCACCGCCAGCACGTGGCCGCCGGTGTGCCGGGCGAGCGTGAGCGTTTGGCGTCCCGGCCCGCAACCGACGTCCAGAATTCGCGGCCAAGCGGGCACGCCAGCGAGCAACGAAAGAGCCTGCAGGGTGGATTCCTCGCATCCGGGCCCTTCTTGCGGCAAGCCCCGGTGAATCTCCCAAAAGACTTCCATTGAAATTTTCCGCTGACTCCCCAGCGAGGGGCGCCAGTATAGCAGGCCCAATCTCTAGCAGCCGAACCTAGGCCGGCACCCTCCGCCGCCTGCCCGCCTCGGGCGGGCAAGCTCGACCCCGCCCTCGGCCTGCTGTTGCAGGAATGCTACAAGTAACACAGTGCCTCACTACTGAATCGGCAGACTGGCAACCGTATAATATAATAAGGACTGGTAGCTTCACTCCGAAGAGAGGGGGCGAGGCTTATGGTACTTTATGCGCCCACGTGCACAGAAGTTCGGTCGCAACGACCCGTGTCCTTGTGGCAGCGGGAAAAAGTATAAGAGGTGTTGTCTGGACTCGCCGAATACTAGGCGTGCGCCCGAACACTCGCTTCCGCCACCCGAGATTATCCGCAGTTTTCTGGATCATCAAAGACGGGAARWGGAGAGAAAGGAAAWGATTGCATCTTTGGCGGAGAAGGGGATGACATCATTTTTGGAAATGAAGGGAACGATAATCTAAGTGGTGATGAAGGAAACGACATAATCAAAGGCCTCTCTGGCAATGATACCATTACAGGTGGAATAGGATTGGACGTCATTGATGGTGGTGACGACATTGACATGTGTAATGTTTCTCAAGCTTCAGATGGCGATCTAGTAGTAAAGTGTGAATCATAGAATAACAGCTCATTATCTAAAAAATTTATTTTAATTCATTACAAATTTGTAAAAGATCGCTATATAGTAGAATATAGTATATGGTGAATAGAGATTTAACCTCAAAATAATCCTTACAGACTATGATACAATGGCTATCTTGGATAAAATCTAACGAAAAAGAAATTCTTTCCATCTTAGATAACCTTGCCAAAAAGGCGGTTGAATCATCAGAAGAATTGGTAGTGTTATTTTCAGACATAAGTAAAGCAACAGAATGTCATACTCAAATCAAAAAACTTGAACGTGAGGCTGATGTGTTAACTCGTTCTGTTTTTACAGAACTAAATAAAACATTCATCACTCCTCTTGATAGGGAAGATATCCAAAGAATTGCTTCGAAAATTGATGATGTTATTGACTTCACCGAAGGCGTTTCAGCCAGAACTGTGAGTTATCACATCACTTCAACTCCTCCTTACATGTTGGAAATTTCAAAAGAATTGGTCAAAGCAACGAAGGAGATCGAATACATGATTTCCAAACTAGGCCATGTCAAGGGAAATACTGACATGATTAGTCACTGTAGAACTACAAGCGACATAGAACACACCATTGATGACTTGTACAGGGACGCGGTAGGAAAACTGTTTGAAACAAATGACGCTCTGAACATAATTAAACTGAAGGACATCTATGAAACCATAGAGACTGCATCAGACAGATGTGTTGATGTCGCTGACGTTATAGAAGATATTGTTCTAAAATATGCTTAGGATTTTTTATGTATGAATTAGCAATTATAGCGATAGGAATAGCACTAGTTTTTGATTTTGTTAACGGTTTCAATGATGCAGCAAATTCAGTCGCAACAGTCATTGGTACTAGAGTTTTAAAACCACTTCACGCTGTTTTACTTTCGGCAGCAGCAAACTTTGTGGGCCCTTTTGTTTTTGGAGTGGCAGTTGCAACAACTATTGCCACGGGAATTGTGAATCCTGATGATATCACCGTTTACATGATAATTGGAGGCTTGGCTGGTGCCATAAGCTGGAGTGCAATTTGTACCATGTTGGGTTTACCAATATCAAACAGTCATTCCCTCATTGGAGGCATAATGGGCGCTGGAATCGCTGGATTAGGATTTGAAAAACTGGTTTTTGACGGTCTATTCAAAGTTCTGATTGGGATCATTGCCTCTCCAATAGGAGGATTGATCATAGGATTACTATTTGCTGGAGCCATTATCACCTTCTTCGCAAAACGTTCTCCCAGAATTGTAAACAAGACTTTTGGAAGATTACAGATAATCTCTTCTGCTTGGTTTGCTTTAACACATGGAGCAAATGATGGTCAAAAAGTTATGGGAATAATTGTCTTAATCTTGTTTGCAGAGGGTTTAATCACAGAAATTGAAGTTCCATTATGGGTAATACTTGCAGCTGCATCTGCTATCGGTCTTGGAACTTTCTTTGGAGGACACAGAGTAATTAGAACACTTGGATTTAGAATAGCTAGACTAAAACCATATCAAGGATTTGCAGCTGAAACTGGCGGTGGAATTATTCTTGCAATATTTGCTACCCTTGGCATTCCAGCTAGTACAACGCATGCAATCACAGGTTCAATTATAGGTGCTGGAGCTGTTAGACGAAAATTTGCAGTTAGGTGGAATGTAGGACGGCAAATAGTCTTTGCATGGATGATCACAATACCGGGAAGTGCAGGAATAGCTTATCTTAGTACAATTATRATYMATYTWTTYGTWTGAYNTTNGAATAWNAAMYRATNGCATAWNTCWAATYTAMWAATYTTYATTGYWGAATTARTTGGAACTTTTGGTTTAGTAATWGCAGCAACRRTATCTGTTGTTTATGATGGAAGATTTGGCCAAATCTTRGGYCCAATAGGCAAYGCAGTAGTACACTTTATTGGAATATCCACTATGATTTTTGTTTTTGGGAAATACTCTATGGCACACTTGAACCCAGCMGTAACAATAGGCTTTTTTATTTCTGGATATATAGATGCTAAAAAAATTCCTTTGTACTTTGTTGCACAAACCATTGGCGCAATTTTAGGAAGTTTATTTGTAAAACAAGTTGTTGGAAATTATGGTAATCTTGGACTAAATTTCCCTAACTACCAATATTCCATTCCACTCTTCTATGGCATTGAAATTTTGGCCACTGTATTTTTGATGGGGGGTATCTTAATTGTAGTGAGTAAAAAGAAATTACCAATGGCAATAATTAGTACCGTTATATCGGCAATCATTGCTTTTGATGTGTTTTTTCTATCACCAATTTCTGGTGCTTCAATGAATCCTATTCGCTCTGTTGCACCTGCACTGCTAAGTGGAATATTAGATGACTTGTGGTTATATCTGACTGCGCCTTTCATAGGGTCTATCATAGTTGCTTTAATTTACAGAAACAAATTTTCAAAGAACTTACTCTCCAATTCTAGTGTTTAACTATGATGAAATAGTTTGTTTTGGGTATTACGAATAATAATGACAAAAAGTCACGTAGCCTGATGTCCAAATCAAAGAAATTATTTAACGATGCAAAAAAAGTAATTCCATCYGGMGTWAACAGYCCTGTYAGRTATTATGATCCCTATCCRTTCTTTGTAAAAAAATCACAAGGAAGTCATCTTTGGGATGAAGACAATAWYCGTCTAGTTGATTTTTGTAATGGTTATGGAGCATTATTACTAGGACAYAGRAGAAARGAAATAATTTYKGCAGTRTTAAAMCAATTAAAAAATGGAACTCTTTTTGGYACACCRTCWTCYMTTGAAATAAAATTATCCAAACTAATYATTGGAAACTTCTCATCCATACAAAAAGTCCGTTTAGTTAACACGGGYGCAGAAGCCACBATGACTGCYATTAGATTGGCACGAGGATTCACAAAGAAGAAAAAAATYATCAAATTTGAAGGATGTTATCAYGGATCTTATGATTCAGTTTTAGTWAAGGCAGGTTCTGGYGCYGCYCATCATGGYATTTCAGTATCTGAAGGTGGGTTAAAGGAAATTTCTTCAAACACACTTGTGGTTCAATACAATAATTCAGATGAATTAGAAGCAGTGATAAAAAAACACAAAGATATTGCAGGTGTTATAGTTGAACCAATTCTTGCAAACATGGGTCTAATTCTACCTGAAAATAATTTTCTAAAAAATCTAAGACAAATAACTAAAGAAAACAACATYCCTCTAATTTTTGATGAAATAGTTACTGGTTTCAGGGTTTCACCTGGAGGCGCACAAGCACATTTTGGAATAAAACCAGATCTTACAACCTTRGGAAAAGCACTYGGAAAYGGATTCACAATTGCTGCAGTAGGWGGTAGAARAGAMATTATGGATCAGYTGACYCCYGGTGGCAAAGTTTAYCAGGCAAGTACATTTGCTGGAAACCCTGTYTCCKTTAGTGCAGCAATTAGTTCGATTACAACTATGAATAAACTMAAAAAYAAAYTATATTCTAGRCTTGARCGWTATTGTGCATTAYTTGCAAGAGCAATTGATGATATTGCTACAGATATGAAAATTCCRCATCAAATCAATTTYACAGCCTCAATGTTCCAGATYTTCTTTACRAATAAACCTGTARYYAACTATAAATCCGCCATGAAATCMGACTYGAAGAAATTTCAAAAACTGYTTTCAGCWTTATTAMAAAARGGAATCTTTGTAGCYCCCTCTCAATTTGAAGTAGTTTTTCTATCRRCYGCTCAYACAAAATCTGATTTYAATGAMGCAMTTRAYGCATATCAATATGCACTAAAAATGGTGAAGAAATGAARTACATAATCGGAACCAGAGGAAGCGCYCTATCAATTGCACAAACCAACTGGGTTGTAAATGAATTRAAAAAAAATTTTCCAGATATAGAATTTGAAATAAAAACAATCAAGACTAAAGGAGATACCGACGCGCGTCCATTATTCAWAATTAATCRAAAAGGAATYTTTGAAAAGGAAATTGATCGAGCAGTTGCACAAAARGAAGTAGACTTTGCAGTYCATAGTCTTAAAGACGTTCCATCARAGYTAGGAGACAATCTTGTTTTAGCATGYGTACCTAAAAGAGAATCTGTAAATGATGTTTTCATTTCCACAAATGATTMTACACTGTACACAATAGAATCYGGTGCCAAAGTGGGTACTAGTAGTCTTAGAAGAGCAGTTCAGATTACCAGAAAAAGACCAGATCTTGTTGTTAAACCAATCCGAGGAAATATTGAGACAAGAATTAGAAAAATCAATGAAGATTATGATGCTGTTGTATTAGCACAAGCAGGAATTTCCAGATTGGGGCTAGATGTAAAATTCTCAAAACTTTCTACTGATGAATTCTTTCCTTCTCCAGGTCAAGGCGCCCTCGCAATTGTATCAAGAGCTGATGATTCCGAAACAATTTCCATGTTAAAAAAAATTGAAGATGAAAATTCTCGTTTGGCAGTAGAAGCAGAAAGAACATTATCAAATTTTGTAGAATCTGGTTGTAGGTTTCCAGTTGGAGCATATGCAAAAGTAACTGATCAAAAATTGGTTCTCAAGGTCGTTGCTTTTTCTGTAGATGGGAAAAAATCAATGACAGTAGAAAAAACTGGTCAAAAAAATGATCCTACATCTTTGGGTAAAGCAGTAGGCGAGGAACTCGTCAAACAAGGAGTAAATGAACTTGCATTAAATTGGAGAAAAACAGTAGAAGAGTGGAACAAGAAATGAGTGGAAAAGTTTACTTGGTCGGTGCTGGCCCTGGAGATGAAAAACTAATCACGTTAAAGGCAGTCAAACTTCTCAAAAAGGCAGATGTTGTTCTCTATGATAGACTTGTAAATAAAAAAATTCTCTCTATGATCCCAAAGAAAACTGAAAAGGTCTATGTTGGACGAGATGTTGGTGATGATTACAAACATCAAGAATCCACTAATGATCTAATGTTGAAATTTGCAAAAAAGAAAAAAAATATTGTGAGACTAAAAGGTGGTGATCCAATAATTTTTGGAAGAGGCGGTGAGGAAGCACAATATCTTAAACAACACAAAATTAAATATGAAATAATTCCTGGAATAACATCAGGAATAGCTTCTGCAATTTATTCCGGAATCCCACTTACACATAGAAAATATGCATCATCAGTAGTTTTTGTAACTGGTCATGAAGATCCTGAAAAGAAAAAAGAGGAAGTAAAATGGAAAAAACTCGCAAATTCTGTTGATACTATTGTCATAATGATGGGCTTATCAAGAATTGAAATCATCTGCAAGGAATTGGCGAAGGGGGGTATGAAAAAAAGCATGCCTGTTGCTGTAATTCAAAATGGCACGACCTCTTCACATAGAATGATTTTGGGTAACATTTCTAATATAGCAAAACAGGTTAAGCAGAAAAAAATCAAATCCCCATCAATAATTATAGTTGGCCAAGTCGTTGAACTTTCGAAAACAATAGGTTGGAAAAAATGATGTTAGAGGGAAAAACAATAGCCATAACCAGATCTAAAGAAGATTCTGAGGAATTCATTCAATTAATGACTAAAGATCAAGCAAAGGCAATCACTTTACCTACTATTGAACTYGTTAGCAAAGGAGAMAAAATCGTTGACGAATTYCTAWATTTAACAAAAGAAACTAATCCWGATTTTTCTGTTTTCATGAGTTCCAAGGCTGTAAAACTTCTTTTTGATTCTGCAAAAGAAATTTCAAAATTTGAGGAACTTCAATTGGCYATRGCCAATACAAYTGTTCTAGCTGTGGGACCAAAAACAAAATCTGAATTAGAAAATCAAGGAATCAAAGTAGCRTACATGCCTACTACATTTTCATCTGTAGGTGTGGGYGAAGTCTTTACAAGGCTTAATGCTGTTGGGAAAAAAGTTATCATACCMAGAAGCRGTGCATCTACACCATTTCTAAAAAATCTTTTAGAAAAAATTGGTCTTGAAGTAACAGAAATYCATCTTTATGATGTTTGTGCATTTCGTGATACTACACAGTGGAATGAGTTTAGAGAACTATTCTCACAAAGTAAAATAGATGGGATAGTTTTCACAAGTGCGTCATCTGTTGGAGCATTTTTTGAAATAATGTCAAAAGATTACGAAGAAAAAAATCTTCTAAACAATCTACAAACAATCAAAGTAGTTGCAATAGGTCCATTCACAGCTGATGAGCTGAAAAAATTTAACATCATTAACACAATTGCCCAGGTCCATACTGTTTCTGGCGCTTTCGATTCAATCAAGAACATTCTTCATTAGCTGAAGCTATTTAGCTCTCCCTATTTTTCCTCATGTATTTATAATATAACACAGTTATTTTTCTTAATGGCAACTGAAAATATCCAAATGGATTATTCAAAATACGATTTTAAAGACTCCACTGAGATGTATGTACATCTTAGTAAGAAAGGCCTTTCAAAAGATACAGTCATTGAAATTAGCAAACTAAAAGACGAACCTCAATGGATGCTAGATTTTAGACTTCGTTCATACGAAATCTTTATGAAAAAACCTGTGCCTCAATGGGGCGGTAATCTTAATTCTATTGATTTTCAAAATATCTATTATTATGCAAAGGCATCTGAGAAAACCGAAAAAAATTGGGATGACGTTCCAGCAGACATAAAAAATACTTTTGATAAACTAGGAATTCCAGAGGCAGAAAAGAAATTCTTAGCAGGTGTTGGTGCACAATACGAATCTGAGGTTGTTTATCATCATTTGCGAGAAGACTTGCAAAAACAGGGTGTTATTTTCTTGGATACAGATACAGCATTAAAAGAACAGCCAGAACTTTTCAAGAAATATTTTGCTAAGATTATTCCTCCAGAAGACAATAAATTTTCAGCACTAAACAGTGCTGTCTGGAGCGGTGGTTCATTTATCTATATTCCGCCCGGCATTAAAGTTGACATGCCTTTGCAAGCATACTTTAGAATCAATGCGGAAAATATTGGCCAATTTGAAAGAACTTTGATAATTGTTGATGAAGGTGCCGAAGTACACTACATTGAAGGTTGTACAGCTCCTGTTTATTCTTCCGAATCTCTTCATTGTGCTGTTGTGGAACTAGTTGCACACAAGGATGCAAAACTTAGATACACTACAATTCAAAACTGGAGTAATGACGTATACAATCTTGTAACAAAACGTGCTTATGCATATGAAGGTGCTACAGTAGAATGGATTGATGGAAATATTGGAAGTAAACTAACAATGAAATATCCGGGAATCTATCTGCTCGGAGAAAGAGCTTATGGTGAAACTCTGTCTGTTGCATTCGCAGGAAAGAATCAACACCAAGATACTGGTGCAAAAATGGTTCATTTAGCTCCAAACACAACATCTAAAGTCACATCAAAATCAGTCAGTCGTTCTAATGGAAGATCCACATACAGAGGGTTGATCAAAGTAGCAAAAGGTGCAACAAATGTCAAAGCAACTATAAGATGTGACGCCCTATTACTAGACGATACCTCAAAAACAGACACATATCCTTACATGGAAATTGACCAAGAAGATGCTACTATTACACACGAAGCAACGGTTGGAAAAATTGGCGATGAACAAATATTCTATCTAATGTCAAGAGGATTCAATGAGGAAGAAGCACTTACTCTTATAGTAAATGGATTCATGGAACCATTTACAAAAGAACTGCCAATGGAATATGCAGTAGAATTAAACAGACTAATCAAACTAGAGATGGATGGTTCAGTCGGTTAATATCTACACACTTTCATTCATTTCGGTTAACCATGTCGCAACTCGCATTATCTACAATCACTTCTAGTCATGTTGAGGAAATCTCTTCTTCAAAAAAAGAACCAGCATGGTTAAAAGAATATAGAAAAAATTCACTTTCAATTTATCAAGAGATGCCAATTGAGGTTTCTCCTCTTTACAATAAATATACCGACGCAAACAAAATGGATCCAGAACAAGTATCACTTTCTATAAGTACTGACACATCGATCCCTGAATTTCTGAAAAAAAGATTGGATGAACTTGAAAATGAAACCTCCATAATTCAAATTGGTTCAAATATCACTCAAATTAATATTTCTGAAGAGCTAAAATCAAAAGGTCTTGTTGTTTCGTCAATTGATACTGCTCTAAACGAACACGGTGACCTTGTTAAGAAATCTCTAGAATCTTCAAACTCAAAAGAAGACAAATTCACTGCCCTAAATAATGCTGCATTCAATTCTGGAATATTTGTTTATGTGCCAAGAAATCTTATTTTGAAAAATCCAATTCATCTTCTTTCTTGTTTATCTGTGGATGGTGTATCTACAATTACTCGTAACATCATTGTAACAGATGAGAGCAGTAAGGCAACTGTCGTTCAAGAATTGTATTCCCAAAAAGCATCAAAACAACAAGCATATCTAGAATTGCTAAACATGATTGTTGGTGCAAATAGCCAACTAGACATCACTTCCTTACAAATGATGGATCAAAGCACTATTAATTTTTCCACTCGAAGATCAGACATTGCACAAGATGCCAAAATAAACTCGTATCTTGGTTTATTTGGTGCTATGCTTTCTCGGTACAGAATTGAATACCATCTAAATGGTACAGGCGCATCGGTAAACGACTCTGAAATTATATTCGGAAATAATGATCAATCATTTGATATTCAAACTAATGTAACCCACCAGAGTCCTTCTACCGAAGGCAGAGTCAACGAAAAATCAATTCTAAAAAACAGGTCAAAGTCATTATTCAAAGGAATGATAAGAATTAATGAAAATGCCTCCAAATCTCAATCATTCCTTTCTGGTCGTTCTATTTTGCTTGATAAAGGCACAAAATCAGATTCAATACCCGGTCTTGAGATCTTTACAAATGATGTTAAAGCTACTCACTCTGCTTCAGTGGCACAAATTGATGATGAGCAGATTTTCTATCTAAATACTAGATGTCTAAGTCGTTCTGAAGCAGAGCGCGTAATTGTTGAAGGATTTTTAGAACCCCTTTCAAGAAAAATGTCTTACCAAGTACGCGCGTGGATTGCGTATCTAATAGAATCAAAGTGGAGTGGACGTGAATTAACAGTCAATACTGATGAAGAGCTCAGAAAACTTATCGAGGTTGAAGAAACCCGATATAATGAAAATGCAGACATTGAACAGCATTACAAGTATAGGTGATTAAACTGAGTGAATGGATAAAGGCTTGTAAGACAGACCAAGTAGGCGATGGAAAATTATTTGCCTTTGATCACAAAGACCAGAAAATACTTTTGGCAAATTTAAAAGGAAAAATCTTTGCTACAGATTTAATCTGTACTCATGCTCAAGCAGATCTTTCTACGGGTTTTTTGACTGATGAAGGAATAAGATGCCCATTACATCTATCAGTTTTCAACTTAGAAAATGGTACACCACAAGGTCCCCCGGCAGAAAAACCATTGAAAACTTACAATGTTAAAATACAAGAAAACGAGATTTACGTGGAGGTCTAGTTGAATGCAAAGTACAGAGTTATCTATTGAAAATATTAGAAAAGACTTTCCAATTTTAAAAAGGAAAGTACGCGACAACAAACCATTAGTATATCTTGATAATGCTTCAACGACTCAAAAACCAAAACAAGTTATTGATGCGTTAACAAACTACTATAACAATTACAACGCAAACATACACAGATCAGTTTACTCAATAGCAGAAGAAGCAACCGAAGCTTATGAAAAAGTAAGAGACAAAGTCGCCAAATTCTTGAACATATCAAAACGCGAAGAAATAATCTTTGTTAGAGGTACTACCGAGGGCATTAATCTGGTAGCATATGCATGGGGACGAAAGTACATCAAGGAAGGCGATATCATTGTCACAACTGAATATGAACATCACAGCAATATCGTTCCGTGGCAACTCTTAGTTAAAGAGAAAGGAGCAAAGTTAGAATATATTGAAATTGATGATAATGGAGAACTAATTTTAGATCAGCTTGACAAGTATCTAGCAACAGGAAAAGTCAAGCTAGTTGTCTTTAGTCTGATGTCTAACGTTTTAGGCACAATTAGTGATGCAGAAAAAATTATTTCTAAATGCCACGAGGCTGGAGTGAAAACCCTAGTAGATGCCGCTCAAGCAGTTCCTCACATGAGCGTTGACGTTACCAAGTTAGGATGCGACTTTTTTGCTTTTTCAGCACACAAGATGTTGGGACCTACTGGAATTGGAGTTCTCTGGGTTAGAAAAAGTGTTCTTGAAACAATGGATCCGTTCCATGGCGGCGGTGACATGATACGTGAGGTTCACAAATATGAAACTACGTGGAATGATCTACCCTACAAGTTTGAAGCAGGAACTCCAAACATTGCAGATGTAATTGGTTTCGGATCCGCAATCGATTATCTTTCTCAACTAGGAATGGAAACTGTTAGAAAACATGAAATGGAATTAACTCAATACGCTTTAGATAAAATGTCACAAATTAAAGGAATTGTGATTTATGGACCAAAAGACGTTTCAAAACGCGGTGGAGTAATATCCTTTAATTTCCATGATGTTCACCCACACGATGTTGCCACAATTGTTGATAGAGAAGGAGTAGCAATTAGATCAGGTCATCATTGTGCACAGGTTTTAATGGAAAAGCTTAACGTCGCTGCAACTAATCGTGCCAGCTTTTACATCTATAACACCAAACAAGATGTTGACAAACTTATTCAATCATTGGGAAAGGTTTCGGAGCTATTCAAGTTATGAGTGATCCAATTTACACCGAAATTATTATTGACGAAGCTAGAAATCCACAAAACGAGGGGACTCTTGAAAATCCTGATATTTCCCAACATGACTCTAATCCAATGTGTGGGGATAGCATCACTTTGCAAATGAATGTCACAGATGACTCAATTAATGATATTAAATGGAGTGGCGAAGGTTGTACTATTTGTAAAGCATGTACCTCAGTTCTTACACAATTGATAAAAGGAAAAAATATTGATTTTGCGAAAAATATGAAAAAAGAAGAACTTTTGTCTGAACTTGGACTGGAATACTTGGCAAAACAAAGTCCAGTCAGAATAAAATGTGCTTTGTTATCAATGAAGGCGTTAAAACTCGGACTATATTCTTACTTGGCCAAAAAATTAGCCGGTTCTTTATCTCTCGATAACTTAAAAGAAGACGCAACAAATCTCTACTGACAATGGGTGATTTTAACCCAAAAATTCCAATCCAAATTCAGATTAGAAAGATAATTTTTGAAAAATTCAATGATCCTGAAGTCAGATTTACAAACGATGAAATTTTTGAAATCATTAAAAAAAACGAGGACATAGAGACATCTTGGATTATTGACGATATGGAACCATACTTTAAAGAAATTTGTGATAGTGGATTAACACGAAATATTGCACAAGACCTTACGACTATGTGGTTCAAACTTTTTGAAACTGTTGAAAAGTTCCACTGCAATTCATGTAATAATGATGTTTACTTGGGAAATTCTGAAGAGCGAATATGTCCTAACACTGATTGTAAAGCTACTATTTAGATCGTTCTCTTTTTGCTGCTTCTTCCAAAGATTGAATCATCGGCAATCTTTCACCAGCCAAATAAAGAACTAAAGCACCACCAGCTGTGCTGATATGATCAATTTTGTCAGCCAAACTATATTTTTTCAATGCATGTGTCAAGTGACCACCACTAACAATTGTGGTGGCCATTGAATTTGCTACTGCTTCTAACAATGCCTTTGTACCAAACATGAATTGTTCCTTTTCAAAAAATCCTGCCGGACCACTTATGAAAACCGTACCTGCACCAGAGATGATTTTACTATAATGTTCTACTGTTTTGGGGCCTATATCGTTGATAGTATCCCCTCTATTGACATCTCTAACATCTACTTCAACCCTGGAGCCATCCTTATCAACGGCAACATCAACAGGAGTGGAAAAAACATCAGGATATTCACCAATAAGAGAATGAGCTTTTGCAACTAYCTCCTCCTCTCTTTTTATCCCAAGTGARGATTTGATYCTTCCCTGCGCTCTCATGAAAACATTACCAATTAAYCCTGTAAGCAAAACATGATCTGCTCTMCCATTTTTTATGAGGAGCTTTAYGGATTCYATTCTATCAGAAATCTTTGCTCCACCAAGTACAACAACRTGTGGTGCCTTGGCAACYGTTAGAATTTCATCTAGCTTTCTTACCTCTCTTTCAACGATTCTACCTGCACAAGCGGGTAAAACTTGAGGGAATCCAACGATTGATGGATGTGATCTATGAGCACTAGGAAATGAATCTAATACGCATAAATCAAACAACTTTGCCAACCGCTGCACCATAATCGTTTTTGCTGCTTCTGTAGGACTAAACTCATAATTTTCTTCAGCACACAATCTTAGATTATCTAACAACAATATTTCACCATTTTTCAAACTTTCAATTTCATTCTTGGCAGCAGAACCAATCACATCTTGTACATATTTGATATCTCGATTCAAAAATTTCTCCAAGACTTTTGCATGTTTTTCCATTCCAGTATAATCTTTGTTTCCAACTCTCCCTTGATGAGACGCAACCACAAGTTTTGCACCTCCTAATGCTTCAATTGTTTCTGTTGCCTCTTCAATCCTTTTCGTACCAGAAATTTCCATAGTTTCAGGATCAATTGGGCAGTTCATATCAACTCTTAAAAAAATTGTCTTATCTTTTAATTCAAAATCATCGAGCGTAAGAATGTTCATATTTTTCCTATTTTCTACAGGGTTAAAATCTTTGAGYCGATCAGATTTCTAATCGATTTTTTCAACTATGTTTTAAYYCAGAAATGAAAAYTCTTAGWGCATTATGTATTTCCAATATTCKAATAAWCAATYATGAGAAAAATTAAAAATGGTAYGGTTGTGTGRTSCCTAGTTGCAAAATTGGATTTTTGACWTAAGATCAAGGWCTTTYGTTCTTCTTGTRATTGCATTTGTAATTGTGRCAATTTTAGTTCATTTTGAAATAACTGAACAATTTGATCAAWCCACAATTCWATACTTTSATTCCATTATAGGAAATCCATCTCTTGACATGWTTATGCAGTCAATYACTGAGATTGGCGATGTTTATTACATGCTTTTATTCGGCATTGCATTAMTTGTAATAAAAAAAACGAGAAGAATMGGCATAACAATAATGATTCTTCTGGTAATGACTACACTTCTCACTGGATATATCAAATGTGGRGTRGATAGGGATAGACCTGACYTAGATTTTACGGGCACACCTTTTCCAATTCCTATTGATCGTGATACTTTTGCYTTATTTTGTGCTGGTAGCTCTGAYGCATCATTTCCATCAGGTCATGCWGCTCGWGCRGCTATCTTTGCAATAATTCTRGGCTTTTCMTTATCTGAAAGATTCCCTAAGGGRTGCTATCTTTTGTTTCTGTATCCAATTTTGATGTCMATTAGCAGAGTTTACGTTTTACAACATTTTCCTATGGATGTAATTGGAGGAACTATTATTGGCATACTACTTGCAGGTGTATTGGGACAAAAAACCAAATTGTATAAAATATTTAAAAAATCAGAAACCTAATTCTTCTAAAACCTGCGAACTAATGAACACAATAGCATAATGATCTTTATCATGATGATATGTCCAATATTTGATATTTCTCTCTTGATTTTTTTGACTCAAACCATAATTGATGCTAGTAATCATTATGTATCCAATTCTCTTGGCAAGCTTTGAATCTTTTGGCATTAACACCTTAAAACCATCTTTTCGGTTTTCAAATCCTAATCTGACCATTTCYTCTGCAGCRTCRGASGCACCCTTTTCATCTAATAATYCAAAAATCTTASCAATTGGTAGGTTGGAAGGATGAAATTCCATTTYACTYGTTTCATATTTTATAAATTAACTAATATTTCTTGATGWTCRGTTAWGARYYCWTTTGAATTTTCTGATGTTAACTTTCTTAACTGGRAAGTCAAATCATGAWTATGTTRATAAYTTAATCATGCCATGATTTTAAAAATATCTGTTGGCAACGCTTACAAGATTARCYGAAAAATTAGTTGAAAAAAAACAGGAAGTTTCTAAACTTAGAAGAMAAAGTCAAAGRGAATTAGAAAAAGCAAAATCMTTACGAAGAAAATCCTCTTCCGGATTAGCTRTTATAGAAAAAAGAATTGGTTCRGCMCGKGAACAAYTATCTGGTGTTTCAGAAGATTTGACCAGAARACTTGCTCAGCAGGAAAGCRTTCAAAGGCTTYTTRCTGYTGCTGAAGAAARACTRGGTAGGGAAAARCAAGCCAAGGAACAAACTGAGCAAGAAATTGAATTTGCMGAATCCCCYRWRGAAAAAGAAAATGCTGAGGCWAGACTTAGRTCCATTAYRRATAGAATTGAAGAAATAATTTTTGAAATGAAACAGAGGAAAAAAATGATCYCTAAAGTYAYGGATGCTGTTGAAGAYTATAAAAAATCAAAATCAAAAATTTCYACAAAAATTCAGAMACAGGTTCAMGAAAAACCAGAATTAARAAAATTRATCAAAAAAAGTCAAAMAGCTRCTRAACGCTTTACAAAGCAATTTCTTACTAAAAYAAAACAGGAAGAATCAGCAAAATTARATCTCAAAAAAATTCAAAYCAGACTAGAAGAATTAAAAGCAAAAAGAARAMNARCT
>LKGT01003670.1_pt1 | contig 16101 bp, 21 predicted proteins | sample 503861 | NCBI WGS metagenome assembly LKGT01 (sample SAMN04113194, study PRJNA297058) | marine sediment metagenome | biome: marine benthic biome; feature: marine benthic feature; material: marine sediment; isolation source: sediment sample collected at the water-sediment interface from the South......
CCGACCAGACGCCCCAGTATTCCGACGTGCGCAAGGCGGGGCACGAAGGGGGCGACTTCCTGTTCGTGCGCAAGCGCTGAGGGGAGGAAACAATGGTACCCGCGGCACACCGTCAACTGATCATTTCCGCCGCTTTTGCGTTAGCGTCGTGGGCGCTCGTCGCCGGCGCGCCTGTCCTCGCGGCCACGCCGGCGGAGCAGGCAGGACCTTCCCTGCCGCCGGCCGAATACAAGCCCCTGCCGGTGAACACCGGGGTCAGGTACGACAGCTGGGGTTATAAGGTCAAAAAGAGCGACGGTTTCACCGTCAGCATTATAAAAAAGGGGAACTGGAGACACCGGTACGCCGTCTTCGGAAAATTCGGGGACGGCGCGTACACACACAAAGGGAAGAACTGGCGCACCACCCTCGACGGCACGGCCAAATCGGCCTTGGAGAGCCTTTGGCCCCTGAAGGTCGGCAACAAAACAACCTTCCGTTTGCAGGAGGATTTGCAGGCACCGGGAGACGCTTTCGGCGAACGGAAATGGACCATGACCCTCAAGGTCCTGAGGACGGAGTTCATAGACCTCGACGGCGTCCGGTATGCGACCTACGTCGTCCGGGAACGCGCGGTCAACGACGAGGCGATGCATTCGAAAGTAGAAATCCTGAACTTCGGGGAATATATCCGGACCCACTGGTACGAGCCCGGCTCTGGGCTGATCCTGAARMGCGTCAAGGAATGGACYGACGGGCGTGGCGCTGACGTGGTGATCGACAACCTCGGTGGCGAGGTACTGCCCAAGAGCATCGATGCCGTGAGGCCACAGGGTGTGGTCGTCGCTTATGGCTTCGCCGCAAGCCCCGAGGTCACGTTCGACATCCGCACCCTCTTCTTCGCCGAGAAGCAGCTACGCGGATCGATGGCTAGCGATATCGAGGATCTCAATTGGGGCCTGGAACAGGTCCGTGCAGGGCGGATCAAGCCGTTGCTCGATCGCACGCTTCCCTTGAGCCAGGCCGCCGAGGCGCATCGCCTGGTGGCAGCCAACAAGGTCAAGGGGAACCTCGTGTTGCTGCCCTGGGCCGAATAGCACCTTCAGCAGGCACAAGAAGATCACGGGGCCGTTCGCGGCAAACCGCGACGGTTCCTTCACCTGAGAGGAGGGTCTATCATGAAACACCCGATTAGTGAAATCGCCTTCACCCCCGTAGTGAAGGCAGCCCAGGAGAAACGCGGCTCACGTAACTCGTACGCCAAGATGGAACAGCGGGGCGAGCAGGGCCCCTGGCGGGACGTGGTAACGCCGGAGCTTGCACAATACATCGCCAAACGAGATTCCCTGTATTTGGGCACGGCCGGCGCGGATGGGCAACCGTACATTCAGTACCGCGGCGGCCCGAAAGGCTTCCTCAAGGTGCTCGACGAACACACGCTCGCGTTAGCGGACTTTGCGGGGAATGCCCAATACATCTCGCTTGGGAACCTCGGCGAAAACAACAAAGCGTTCATCTTCCTGATGGACTATCCGAACCGGCATCGGATCAAAATCTGGGGCACCGCCGAATTCATCGAAGATGACGCGGAATTGTTACAGCGAGTTGTCGATGCCGATTACAAGGCACGACCGGAGCGCGTCTTGTGCTTCCACGTGAAGGCGTGGAGCCCCAACTGTACCCAGCACATCAAGCAACGATTTACGGCAGAGGAAATGGTGCCGAGGGTTCAAAAACTTCAACAGTGTATCGCGGAGTTGGAAGAAACGATTGCGTCCCTCAGGAAGCAGCTCGGTGAAGCCGCGCCTGAGGCCGCCCCGAGCGTACCGAGCGCGCAACTCATCGCGTCCCTCATCACTGAGACACCGCCCGAAGGACCAGGGTGTGGACTTCGTTGAAGCGTGACTTGTAGCCAGGAACCGCCTGATAACGCCGTCCGGCATAAAACATCATGGAGGATCACGTGATGAAGCTCTTGTCCGTCAACGTCTCTCTTCCCAAAGAGATCACGTCCAAAGGAAAGACGGTTCGCACCGGCATCTTTAAAGAGCCCGTCCAGGGACGGGTACGGGTCAATAAACTCAATCTCGAAGGGGACGGCCAGGCAGACCTGATTGGGCACGGCGGAGAATTCAGAGCCGTGTATGTGTATTCGTTCGATAATTACGCCTACTGGGCGCGTGAACTTGGAAGGACGGATTTCACATTTGGGGAGTTCGGCGAAAACCTCACAGTCGAGGGTATGCTCGATCAMGATGTTCAKGTRGGCGATATCTTCMGAATMGGWACRGCMCTKTTCGAAGTCACGCAGCCTCGCGTCCCGTGTTACAAGCTAGSGATYAARATGAATGTTGAGGGATTTTACAGTCAGATTCTCGCCAGYGGKCGGCTSGGTTTTTACTTTCGCGTSCTGGAAGARGGKGAGGTSGGCGCRGGYGATKTGATCGARAGAGTAARRGTKGACCCRGTCGGYATGACGATCATCGAGGCCAACAAGCTSATGTATTTTGACAAGGACAAYCTGGAGGGATTCAGMAARGCCCTTGGTGTTGCCGCAMTYTCCCCKGGGTGGCGAGYCACRTTTGAAGGCCGGTTGGCCAARGCTCAGGCCGCAACMCAAACCAAAGAGGAATTTCGAACATTGATTGTTAACCGKAAGGTGCSGGAGAGTGAAACCATCACCTCGTTTTATCTCGTGCCYSAGGATGGMAAGCCGTTAGCACCCTTCTTACCAGGCCAGTTYTTGCCSTTGAARYTGGACATCCCAGGGCATTGGAAGCCGGTTCTGCGGACGTATTCCTTATCTGACAGYCCKAACAGAGATTACTACCGGCTGACCATCAAGAGAGAACTCGCCCCACCTAAYCGWCCAGACGTSTACCCAGGGGCGTCTTCTAACTACTTCCWTGATCARGTGGAACCAGGCTCACAMCTATTARCAAAGTCSCCSMGAGGKAAATTCTTCCTCGAYCCTCATGGGGAAACCGGCGTGGTTCTCTTAAGTGCCGGCGTTGGGCTGACACCTYYAATTAGCATGKTAAACKCCATYGTWGATGCGGGTTYGAACCGACCGACATGGTTTATTCACGGCAGCCGAAACAGCCGGGAGCATGCCTTGGGTAAACATGTCCGGCGCTTTGCCGAAGAAAACAGCAACATCCACGTGCACATTCGATACAGCAGACCCTTGCCCGAAGACACCGTACGGCGCGACTATGATGACGAAGGACATGTGGATATCGAACTCCTAAAACGTCTGCTGCCCAGCACAGACTTCGATTTCTATGTGTGTGGTCCCACACCCTTCATGAAATCGCTGTTCAATGGGCTGCTTGCCTGGGGGGTCCCTGAGTCGCGGATTCATTACGAGTTTTTCGGGCCGGCCTCTGCGCTGACAGAGAGGGCAAAGGTTGCGACACCAAAGCGTGCCGCAGCAGCTTCTGAGTGCTGCGAAGAAATCGAGGTGACATTTTCCAAGTCGGGGCTCAAGGCAAACTGGAATCCGTCTTTTGAAAGCATCCTTGACCTCGCTGAGGCAAATGGATTGAGCCCGAATTACAGCTGTCGATCTGGGATATGTCATACCTGTAAATGCACGCTCGAGGAAGGTGAAGTGGAATATGTCCTCGAGCCACTTGACCCACCCGAGACGGGATCAGTACTCATATGCTGCTCAAAGCCAAAAGGCAACGTGGTCGTCGGGGTGTGACGCCGATACCGACGACCCTGAACGGCTAGCCCGCGACTCCGAACACCTGATGGTGCGGGAGATAAACCACTTTGTCTACTTCGATCAAATGAACGTGGAGGGGCACAAAAGGCGCTCCGTATCCCGGGAATGTATTAACCATTGGAGGTCATCATGAGACTGAATAACGGTGACTTGTTCCCAAGCGTGAGTGGTCTTACTGTGGGCAGGGTAAGTCTGACGATTCCCGAAGATTTGAAACACGAATGGAATGCCATTCTTTTCTATCGAGGACATTGGTGAAACTTCTGTAATCTGCAGTTCGCAGACTTCAGTGGACACCAGGAACAATTCAAAGAAGCGGCAATCGACGTCGTCGCACTGTCGGTTGATAAGGAAGAGGACGCTCGCAAAATGGTTGAAAGACACAGGGTCGGTTTTCCAGTCGTGTACGGGCTGGATGTGAGGAAAGAAGCCGAAAAAATCGGCGCCTACTTTGATAGTGAGGGTGGTTACTTTCAACCCGCCAATTTCATCTTGAGCAATGGAAGAGTGATCCAGGTAACCTATTCCAGCGGCCCGTTAGGGCGCCTTCAGGCCGAACATGTCCTGATGTTGGTCGCCCACTATCGCAAGCAGGAAAAAGGGTAATAAGGAGGGCAATCATGACGAATTCTTTTACTATTTCGCCTCACAGTACCAAGTTTGGACCGAGTCCGCGGTGGGTGCGTGTCTATTTCAACAGGCAGCTCATTGCTGAGAGTAGAAGGATGATGTTGCTCCGTGAAACCAACCATCTGCCGCTCTACTATTTCCCCAAGCAAGACGTGCGAATGGACCTTCTGCAACCGAGCGATCATACGGCCCATTCTGATTGGAAAGGCGACGGCGTCTTTTGGCACGTACAGGTCGGCGACAGGATCGCGAACAACGCCGCCTTCACCTTTCGGAATCCGCCGGGCAACGGCCCGAAACTGGAAGACTATGTCGCGTTCGCGTGGGACAAGATGGATGCCTGGTTCGAGGAGGACGAGGAGGTCTTTGTCTACGCGCGCGACCCGCATAGACGGGTCGATGTGATACACAGCTCGCGCCACATCAAGGTGGTGGTCGATGGCATCACCGTAGGAGAGACCACACGCCCGACGCTGTTGTTCGAGACGGGGTTACCAACGCGGTATTACATGCCCAAGCACGGTGCACGCATGGACTTGCTGGAACGATCAGATGCGGTGACGCGTTGCCCATATAAAGGCGACGCAAATCTCTACTCTATCAAGATCGGTGACGAACTGCACGAGGGTCTCGCATGGATTTACCGCTATCCCACGGTGGAGTGTGCAAAAATCCAAGGACTTGTTGGCTTCCTCAACGAAAAGGTCGACATGTACGAGGATGGCACACTGCTGCCTCGACCAAAGACGATTTGGTCATGAGAATTATTGGTTAGGAAGGAGGACACGTGATGAAGCTCTTGTCTATCAATGTCTCATTGCCCAAGGAAGTCCCATACATGGGTAAGACGACGACAACGGGCATTTTCAAGGAACTAGTACACGGCCGAGTCATGCTGCGAACGTTGAACCTGGACGGCGACGGGCAGGCGGACCTCAAAGGCCACGGGGGCATCCACAAGGCGGCGTACACATACTCGACCGAGAATTACGACTACTGGAAGCGTGAGCTCGGGCGAACGGACTTCACCTTTGGGCAGTTCGGAGAGAATTTCACCGTCGAGGGGATGCTGGATGACGCGATTCACGTTGGTGACGTGTTTCGCGTGGGTACTGCGCTTGTCGAAGTCACGCAGCCCCGCGTCCCGTGTTTCAAGCTCGGCATCAAAATGGGATTGGCGCCATTCCCCAAGATGTTTTTGGCCAGCGGTCGCCCGGGCTTTTACCTGCGCGTCCTGGAAGAGGGCGAGGTCGGCGCCGGCGATGTGATCGAACGCATCACGATCGACTCGGAACGCATGACGGTTCGGGAGGTGTGCCACTTACTCTATTTCGACCCGAAGAACGTAGAGGGAGCCAGGAAGGCGCTGCGCATCCAGGCACTCTCGCCCGGATGGCGCCAGTCGTTTGAAGAACGGTTGACCAAAGCCGGAGTCCCGATCGAGCACAGCGAAGAACCTAGAGAGGGGGAAAAGTGTTGTGGGCCATGACGTCCGGTGGCGTGCGGAGGAGTTTGGTCTTGTGGCCGGAGAGAAGCTCGTCGGCTTGGGGAAGCTGCTGGCAGAACACTATTTTATGGCTTGACAGCCTAATACCATATGTAGTATCATTTAAGATGACTTACTACAAGATATTGCGGAAACGCTGTTATTGCGATGATCAACCAAACAACACCGGCCTGGACGTGTATAAAGGGGGACCAGAGCCTGTGGGCTTAGAGATCTTGGGTTTAATCACAGTTGCAATCGGTGTCCTCATCTTGGCAAATTGGGTCGACCGGCGACGTTAAGCGCCCCGGCCCTCTTTTCGCCTAAGAAGTCTTTCAACCGACAGGGTCTCGCCGTTGTAGTCCTAGTGTCTCATCCTCCACGTGGACATTCCGAAAAAGATGGCAGCCTCTGGTCAATCGCGGGCGTACTCCTCCGCCCTGACCTCCTCCATCCACGCGGTCTCTCCCCCTGTGGTGACCGCGAAGTGGATCATCGAATTCCTGGGTCCCGCCCCGTGCCAGTGTCTCTCGCCCGGCGCGATATAGACGACGTCTCCAGGACTAATCTCTGTCTGGGGCTCCCCCGATTTCTGAACCCGCCCTTTTCCACTCAAAATATAGAGAGTCTGCTCGCCCTCGTGTGCGTGCCAGTGCGTCCGGGCCCCGGGCTCGAAAAACACCAGGAACACCCTCATGCCGGCAGGCCGCTGGGCCTTGAGCACCGCTTCCACCCACGCCGTGCCGGTGAATCTCTCCCCGCGTCGAGCCTCGCTATCCTTCGCCCGAATCACTTCCATTCCATCCCCCGTCTCGCCATGGCGCCGGACGAGAACTTTGTCCCCCGCCCACGGGTCCACGCCGCCGCATGAGACTGTACGGAAAAAGCGAGCAGACCCTAACTACCCCGCACAGCATCTCAATCGTCAGGCAGATCAGAAGCCGGGGACCCCGAAGCTTCCCATCCCGACCCCTCGCGGTGCAAGCGTATACTTGAGCACCGTAATACTGAGGACCTCGGGGGGCTCTGCCGTCGGCGCACGAAGATAGCGCACGTACACCCTCTGGCCGGCTTGCAGTGCATCCACCGTCGAGATGGCGGGACCTCTCACTGAGGTGAGCGGGGCCAACTGGAACCACTGTCCCCCCGCGTCCGATTTGGCCGCGACGGCGATCAATCCTCGTTCCCTCTTGATTTGGACAATCCTTCCCCTGAATTCACCCACCCGGCCGGGCGGAAGTTCCGGCGCCGCACAAGCGCTACAGACGAAACTCAAAAGGCCAACGAAAACCATCCCCTTCCAACGCACGACTCCCCCCGTCAATCCCTCATCTCCTCCGATTGTGGGGCTCAAGAGAACCTGCTATCATCGAGCCATGCTAGCAGCCGAGACCATCCCAGTCCAGTTTTTCGAGGCGGCAGCCCGCTTCCAGGACCGGGTCGCCTTTCAGATCAAGCGGGACGGGCAGTTCGTCCGCTGGAGCTACGGCGAGGTCGCAGATCAGGTTCATCGCCTCGCAACCTTTCTCTGTCGGCTTCGGGTCGCCGCTGGGGATCGTGTCGCGCTCCTTGCCGAAAACTGTCCGGAATGGGGTGTAGCTTATTTGGGAATCGTGGCCGCGGGAGCCACCGCGGTCCCCTTCGATGCACAACTCTCGGGACAGGAGGTCGAGACGCTCCTTCGCCACTCCGAGAGTCGGGTCGTCATCGTCTCGGAGGCCGAACTGGCCAAGGTGCACCCTGTCATCGCGCATCTTCCCGTCCGCCCCGAAATCCTCCTGCTCGATGGGAAGGCCTCTCCCGGGGTCCACACCCTCGCCGAGATCCTCCAGAGCACCGAGAAGGGCTCGTTCCCCACTCCTCCACCGCAAGCGATCGCCTCGATCCTTTACACCTCGGGGACCACGGGAAGCCCGAAAGGCGTCATGCTCACCCATAGCAATTTCGTGTCGAACTGCGTGGCCGCGCAGGGGCTCAACATCTGTGGACCCGAGGACAATTTACTGGCCGTCCTCCCTCTCCACCATGTGTACCCCTTCATGGTCACATTTCTTTTCCCCCTCCTCTGCGGAGCCCGGGTCACCTTCCTGCAGAGCCTGAAACCTCCCGATCTGCTGGAATGTATGCAGGAGACTGGAGTCACTATCCTGCCGGGAGTCCCCCAACTCCTGGCCCTTTTGCATCGAGGGATCTTTCAAGAGATCAACAAGAGGCCCCGACCAATTCGACTCCTGTTTGACCTTCTCCTGGGTCTCGCCGACGCCGCACAAACGTATCTCAAAAGGAATGCCGGTCGTCTCTTCTTCCCCCAGATTCATCGCCGCTTCGGCGGCAGGCTCCGCGGTCTAACGAGTGGGGGGGCCAAGCTCGATCCGGCGGTCGGCCGGGACCTGTGCCGCCTCGGCTTCTTCGTCCTTGAAGGTTATGGCCTCACTGAAACCTCACCCGGGGTGACATTCACCCCACTGAAAAAGCCCAGGTTCGAGTCAGTCGGCGTGCCGCTACCCGGTGTACACGTGCGAATCATGGACCCGGATTCCGAAGGCGTCGGCGAGATCGCCATCCAAGGTCCCAATGTGATGCAAGGCTACTTCAAGGACCCGGAGGGGACAGCCCAAAGTTTCCGGGACAACTGGTTCCTCTCGGGGGATCTCGGGTATCTCGATGCCGATGGGTACCTCTTTGTCACCGGGCGGCTCAAGGAAGTCATCGTCCTCTCGACGGGGAAAAACATCTATCCTGAGGAGATCGAGGCCCACTTCCTGAAGAGCCCCTATATCAAGGAGATCTGCTTGGTCGGGATCGAGCAGCCCGGAGACCCCCGAACAGAGGGGCTGGCCGCGCTGGTCGTCCCCAACTTCGATCACATGAAGGCCCAACGGATCGCCAACGCCGAAGACACGATCCGATGGGAGATGGAAAACCTCTCGCGGGAGCTTCCCGCCTACAAGCGCCCGACGCGGCTGCACATCGTGAAGGACCCTTTTCCCAGGACCCGCTTAGGCAAGATCCAACGCCACCTGGTTCAAGAGGCGTCTCTTACGAGACAGACCGAACAAGCGGACGTGGATGTGGGGCTGCCACCCTCTGAAACGGACCAGGCCCTCTGGGATAGCCCGGTCACCCGCAAGATCCTCGCTGCGCTGCCCTTGCTCAGCCGCAAGAAGCGAGGAATCCGTCTCGACGATAACCTGGAACTGGACCTGGGGCTCGATTCCTTGTCCCGGATTGAGCTCTTGGTGGCCCTGGAAGAACTGTTCGGGATCAACCTCCCAGCGGAAAGCGGCTCAGAGCTTTTTACGGTGCGCGATGTCGTGCTCAAGGTACAAGAGTATCTTGGAGAACGCCCGGAGACTCCCAGGGAGCTGCGGGAGGCCCATCGCCCCCCCTGGAGTAAGATCCTAGAAGGTGAGCCGCCCGCGCCCGTCCTGGCCAATATCGCTGCAGCCAACAAGCCCTGGGCCCTCGTCGTCTCCTTTCTGTCCCACTGCCTCCTCCGTCTCCTCTTCCGGCTCTTCTGTCGCCTCCGCGTCCACGGGATAGACCACGTGCCAGATCGGGGCCCCTATCTCATCACACCCAATCATGCCAGCTACATCGATGGCTTCGCCATCGGGGCTACCCTCCCCTTCCGGATGGTCCGGCATCTGTACTTTCTGGGCTTTCAGCAATTTTTCCAGAATCCCGTCAGCGCGATGTTTGGCACGGCATTCCGTGTCATCCACGTGGACGCCGATACCTACCTTTTCCAGGCACTCCGAGCGGCAGCCCATGTTTTGCAGCAGGGCGAGATCCTGTGCATCTTTCCCGAGGGTGCCCGTTCTATTGACGGTGAAATCAAACCCTTCAAGAAAGGCGTAGCCATCCTGGCCAAGGAGCTGAATCGTCCGCTACTCCCAGCCCGGCTCATCGGCTCGTTCGAGATTTGGCCCCGGGGGGAAAGTTTTCCCCGGCCCCATCCTCTCACGATCATCTTTGGCCCGCCCGTGACGGTGGAGGAACTGCTTTCCCAAGAACCGATCCCCCCCGAGGCCGACCTATATGAAGTCATTACTGCGCGTCTCCGGGACCGGGTCGCCGCCTTGACGGCCTAAAGGCTCTTTCTCTTTGCAGCCTTCCGACCCCTATAGTATCCTGAGGAGCACTCACGCCAGGACTCCGGAGGAGACGGATGATCCATCGCGACCGGATGCGAGAACATTTCCTGACGCTGGTGCAAATCGATAGCCCTCCCCGAAAGGAGCGGGAGGCCGCCATGCAACTCAAGGAGGAGCTGATCCGCCTGGGAGCCGAGGTGCGCTTTGACCAGGCGGATCGGATGGTCGGGGGAACGGTCGGCAACCTGATCGGCCGTATCCCCGAAACTCGACGGGGGGCAGCTCCCTTCCTGCTCTGTGCCCACATGGACACCGTCGCCTCCAACGAAGGAATCAAGCCCCAGGTGGAGGAGAATATCATCAGGAGCGACGGCTCCACGATCCTGGGGGCGGACGACAAGAGCGGCATTGCGATCATCTGCGAGGTCCTTCGGGTCCTTCAGGAAGAGGGAATCCCCCATCCAGAGATCGAGATCATCTTCACCATCTGCGAAGAAATTGGGCTTCAGGGGGCGAGGCACCTGGATGTCTCCCGCCTCCACGCCCGCACCGGCCTCGTCCTGGACAGCAGTAATCCCGATCACCTGATCACCCGGGCACCGACCGCCAACCGGCTGCAGTTCACTGTCCGGGGCCTCGAGGCCCACGCCGGGGTCTCCCCGGAGAAAGGCATCAATGCCATCCGGATCGCCAGTGAGGCCATCGCAGGGATGCGGCTCGGCCGCCTGGACGAGGAGACCACCGCCAACATTGGAATAATCGAGGGGGGGGGCGCCATCAACATCATTCCCAACACCGTGACGGTGCAGGGAGAAACCCGGAGCCACGACGAGGGCAAACTCAAGGCTCAGACCGAACACATGATCCGCTGCTTCGAGGAGGCGGCTGCACGGCACCGGCTCGACCTGGATGGCGTGACCCATCGGGGCCAGGTGACCTGTCACGTCCAGCGGGACTACGATCGGCTCTTCATCCCCGAGGAGGCCCGGATCGTCCAACTGGTTCGAGAGGCCGCCCGTGCCCTCGGGCGCGAAATCACACTCTGGCGAACGGGTGGCGCCTCTGACGCTAATATCCTCTGCGCCAAGGGACTCGAGGTGGCCAATGTGGGGACAGGACAGCAGGAGGTCCACACCGTGAGGGAGCGTCTACTGCTCGACGATATGGTCAAATCCGCAGAACTCGTCCTGGAAACATTGAAGCTTCACGCCGACGGGATCTAAACGAGAGCGCGATCCGGAGGGGAGGCAGGTTCCATGTACACGGTAACGAGCATCATGAAGAGCCCGGTGGTGACCATCGAAGCCAACAAGTCGGTGTCGGAGGCTCTGCACCGGATGCAGGAGCAGGGGATCTCGAGCATCGTGGTCATCCCCGCGGCGCCTGGGGAGCCGAGGGGGATCATGACCAAGCGGGACATCATCTCGAAGGTGGTCTCTCAGGGAAAAGACCCCAAGACGCTCAACGTCCAAGACGTCATGACATCGGGGCTCATCACGGTGTCGCCCGACTGCCCTCTCCGGGACACGGTCGCCTTGATGATCGAAAAGGGGATTCGACGTGTCCTCGTGAGTCGGGGGGACGAGATCATCGGGATCGTGAGCGACACCGACGTCTTTCGGGCGGTCGAGGAGGCGGGATGGGGCGAGGATTACTGAGACTCCCCTTCTACAACATCAACAAAGGCTGCCAGGATGTCAGTCTTGGTGATGATCCCAACCAGGCGACTCCCCTGGACCACCGGCAGGCCACCGATCCGCCGTTCGAGGAGAAGGCGGGCTACATTGGCGATAGGGGCCTCTGGAGCCACGGTGACCACCTGCCCCGTCATGATCTCCCGCACCGCGATCTTCTCGAGAGCGTCATGGGGATCCTGTTCTCTGCGGCCCGACGTGAGTGCCGACGGAAAGACTAACCGGATATCCCGGTCCGTGACGATTCCTACGAGCTTCCCCTCCTCCACGACCGGTAGGTGCCGGATCTGATGCTGCCGGAGGAGCCGCCAGGCGGCTGCCACACTATCCGTGGGGCTGGCCACGACCAACTTCGTTTTCATCCGCTCAACAACCTGCATCCCGCCACCTCACGTCTCCCGGCATCCCTTGACCGCAACGCCGCAACCGCGCCTGCGATTTCCCCGCATAAGATAACAGCCCGTTTTACACAGGTCAAGCATTCTCAATTTGCCGAAAGAGGCTGAAACATCGCAGCCCCTATCAAAACTTGCGCTCCTTCACATGATCCGGTATGCTGATTCGAAATTACCGGTCCTCGATCGCCCTCGAGCCGAAAACTAGAGGCGGTACGCACTCCCTTGAACGAGTCATGAATGTCCAGCACCAACAGATTCTGAATTTTCTCGTCAGCTATTGGCGAGAGCAGTTCAATCTGACGCCGGCGATGGAGGTGTCTGAGATCTTCGAAATCCCCCCAGCCGAGACCCTCGATCTCTTGGAAGAGATGGCAAAGGAGGGCTACATCGAGCTGCACCGGCAGCAGGCGGGGCCTTCAGACCCCGGGCCGCTCGATCAATCGGCCCCCTAGATCTTCCGATCCACCTTTGCTCTCCCCTCCCGATCAATCCTCAAGGCCCGCTTCGAAGAGGCGAAGCAGGACCTCGGCCCTTACAAGAATCTGCTGTACCAAGGCCTGAGCCAGGATGAACTGTTTCGATTCCGCCCAGCCATCCTCGACCACTATCGACAAGACCCGAATGTCGAGGTCCAGACGAATCTCATCGTGACGAAGCGGGCAGCCCTGAAGAGAGACGATGTCCATCCGGTATACGTCCGGTACCAATGGGCTACCGGCCTTGCCGGAGATCGTTACATCATCGTGAACCTCTGGGACCTTGCAGAACTGAGCCAGGAAGAGCAGGCTACCTGGGCCCGCCACGAAATCCAGGGGCCGAGGGGGACCAGTGCGTGAGCCGTTGCTTGCCTGGTCGGCCGGAGAGCAGCTCGATGGGGTGCTGCACCTCCCAGGTCCGGGCAAGTGGCCTTGTGTTATTGCCGCTCACGGCCTCTTCAGCGCAAAGGTGAGCGACAAGTTCCTCCTCCTGGCAGCACGGCTTACGGAGGCGGGATTTGCCTGTCTCCGTTTTGACTTCCGAGGCTGTGGGCAGAGCGGCGGTCAGCTCAAGGACACAACCATTGCCGGGCGGATCAACGATCTCAGGGCAGTCCTTGCGCGCCTCCGAGACCACCAGGCGCTCGATCAACGCTTCTTTCTCGTGGGGAGCAGCCTCGGGGGCTATGTCGCCCTTTTTGTCGCGGCACAGGCACCGCACGTGTCGGCCCTGGCTCTCTGGGCAACCCCCGCTCACACCCGAGAGCTCGAAGGCCGAAAGGACACCCTACAGGCCCACGGACTCGGGGCCCCGTTCATCCGAGAGCTGGAACAGGGTACCTTCGTCGAGGCCCCAGCGGGAGTCCCTCGTACCCTGATTATCCATGGAGAACAGGATGAGCTGGTCCCCTGCTCCCACGCCCAGGCCCTTTACGAACAGGCCGAAGAGCCCAAGGCGCTAGAGATCCTCCCGGGGGCAGACCACCGACTCACGAACCCCGAAGACCGAGAGCGGGCCATCCGCCTGACCACCGCCTGGTTCAAGAGGCACCTGTGATCGAGAAAGAGGAGATCCGCCGCATCATCACCGGGCGCCAGAGGCAGTCTTTGCCTCTCGAGAAAAAACGGCTGGCAGCGGTCCTCGTCCCTCTCTATATGGAGGGAGGGGGGTTGCAGATCCTCCTGATCAAGAGGACGGAGCATGTAAAGACACATCAAGGGCAGATTGCTTTTCCCGGTGGGACGTGGCATCCCGGAGACGCGAATCCTATCGCCACGGCCCTGAGAGAAGCCCACGAAGAGATGGGCATCCGTCCCGCGGATGTGGAAGTTTTGGGGGAGCTGGACGATACCTCTACCGCCACATCGAACTTCCTCATCACTCCCGTCGTTGGGTTCATCCCCTCACCGTATCCTTTCCAGATCGAAACAGGGGAGATCGCCGACCTTCTCTCCCTTTCCCTCGAGACCCTTCGGGACCCCGAAGCCTTCCAGGAGGAGACCTGGGACAGAGAAGGGCGCAGCGTCCGGGTCTTCGTTCGCCGAGAGGGGTCCAACATCATCTGGGGGGCCACCGCCAGGATCCTGCTCCACTTCGGGGAGATCCTCTTCGCCGCCCCTGCGGGGCACTGATGGGCCTCGGAGGACATGAAAGGATTTTTTGATGATGAATCTTCTTCTCTTCGATGTGGATGGAACCCTCATCCTGACTGGAGGGGCAGGAATTCGGGCGTTCCAAAGGGCGTTCCGCGAGTTGTTCAATATGGAGGCAGTGACCGACGGGATTCGGTTCCATGGCCGAACTGACCCGGAGATCGTCGAGGATATCTTTGCTGCTCGGCTCAGCCGGTCCCCCACCCCGGAAGAGCTCCAGGCGATCTGCAGCCGATATCTTGCCTACCTCGAAGAGGAGGTGCCGCACTCGCCAGGCTTCCGCATCATGCCAGGACTTCCCGACCTCTTGGAGGTGCTTGCCCGTCGGGCCGACGTCCGCTTGGGGCTGGCCACCGGCAACCTGGAAGGTGCGGCTCGGATCAAGTTGGGTCGGCCCGACTTGAACCGCTACTTTCCCTTCGGCGGATTTGGCTCTGACGCCAAGGACCGAACCGCGCTGATCCACAAGGCCATCGAGCGGGGGATGACCCTCCTGGGCCGATCGCAGCAGGAAATCAAGGTGTTCGTTATTGGTGATACCGATCTCGACATCACCTGTGGCCGACAAGCAGGGGCGACGACCGTCGCCGTGGCGACCGGCGGCGATTCCTGGGAGATCCTGCTTCAGGCGTCGCCCGACCATCTGCTAAAGGACTTGAGCCGCCCCGAGGAATTCCTGGCGATCCTCAGCGATCGTACGCAACGCCCCCCCTCGGCGTGACATCTCACGGACCAATCCTCCACCTCGGCCTGTCCGTAGAGGCTCAACCGCGTCAGCCTTGGCCTCTCACAACTGTCGGGGGCCTTATTGCTGATCTCAATCGGAGGTTACCATGCTGTCGCCGGGCGGGCCGCAGGATCGGGTTATAACTCTCCGTCTTCAGGCGGTTAGTAAGGGTTCATGCGGGATGAACCTGGCTGGAAAGGCTGAATCAAAGTGAAAGGTCGCCGCATCTTGGCACCGCAATCAGCCAACGATGTCTTCGCCCCCGTCCAGTGCGATCACGCTGCCCGTCATCCACTGTGTGCTCGGTGTGCTCAGGGCCACGATCCCGGCCGCCACATCGGCAGGGGTCGTCAGACGATGAAACGGATTGCGCTCCCTGGCGCCCTCGATCATCTTCTCATACCCAGGGATCTTCCGGAGGGCCGGGGTATCGGTGACACCGGCACGGACGGCATTCACCGCAATACCCAAGGGAGCCAATTCCAGGGCCAGCTGTCGAACGTGCGATTCCAAGGCGGCCTTGGCGGCGGAGACGGCACCATACGTGTGCCAGACCCGCTGTCCACCAGAGCTCGTCATGGCAAAGACCCTGCCCCCTTCCCTCATCAGTCTTCGCGAAACCAAGTCTTGGACCCAGTAGACCAGACTGTGCGCCATGACATCCACGGTCATATCCATCTGAGATTTGCTGATAGCATCCGCCCGATTGGTTGTAATGAAGGGCTTGAGGGTTCCAAAAGCCAAGGAGTGGAGGACAACCTTGACGCCCCCCTCCTCACCCCGCTCCTTCAGGATTTTCTCCACCTGATCTAACGCCTCTCGGCGCTTCTCCTCATCCGCGGCGTTCATATTAAAATAATGGGCCTCTCGCCCCAGCCCCTGGATCTCTCCCACGATCCGCTCCACATTAGCCACGGTGGACTTCCGATCCAGGTGAACTCCAAAGATATGCAGCCCGGCTCGGGCTAGGGCGAGGCTCGTGGCCTCCCCGAACCCGCTCGATGCGCCCAGCACGAGGGCCCAACCATTCAACTGCTCGCTCACCATTTCCTCCCTTCACTATGCTCCCACGACGTCAACAATTGGTAACCGGCGGGGGGATTCTACCCAAGGCCTTCTTCAAAATCAACATCCAAACGGACGTCCTTTCCCCCTGCTTCAGGATCAGTCCGCAGTTCATGGATCTCGCGGCACCTCGGAATTGTCTTGCGACAAGCCCGTAATTCTA
>LKGT01009506.1_pt1 | contig 16080 bp, 15 predicted proteins | sample 503861 | NCBI WGS metagenome assembly LKGT01 (sample SAMN04113194, study PRJNA297058) | marine sediment metagenome | biome: marine benthic biome; feature: marine benthic feature; material: marine sediment; isolation source: sediment sample collected at the water-sediment interface from the South......
TAATTGAGGCACTTAGCTACCGTATGAGTGATCATACCACCGCCGATGATGCCAGTCGGTATCGAGCAAAAGAGGGGCTTGAAGAACAGGCGCTCTACGACCCGATAAGTCGCCTGCGTACGTATCTCATTAGAAGTGATCTCTTAACAGAACAAGGTGCCGAGACTATCGAGGCTGAGTGTGCGGACGAAGTCGAAGCGGCTGCCAAGGAATACTTGGCGACACCGGCGCCACCGTCAAGCGCAATGTTCGACTATCTGTATGAGACACTACCAACTAGCCTAGCGGCCCAACGCGAATTCGCCACTAAACGAGGTTCAGGCAATGCCTGAAGTCAGTTTGGTTGAAGCGGTTAATCTCGCACTTGCCCACGAGATGCAAGCCGATGAGAGTGTGGTGGTGCTTGGGCAGGACGTCGGTGTAAATGGTGGCGTGTTTCGCGCCACCGCAGGCCTACAAGAGCGTTTCGGCAAAGAACGTGTGATGGATACACCGCTGGCGGAAACGTTAATCGCTGGTATGTCTATCGGACTAGCGGCACAAGGATTTAAAGCGGTGCCGGAAATCCAATTTATGGGTTTTATCTATTCAACCATTGATCAGATCCTCAGCCACGCAGCGCGATTGCGTTATCGCACGCGTGGTCGTATGACTTGCCCTATGGTGCTACGCGCACCGTTTGGCGGCGGTATTCACGCGCCTGAACATCATTCGGAAAGCACGGAAAGCATATTTGCCCACATTCCAGGTCTGAGAGTAGTGATCCCATCATCGCCTTCGCGCGCTTACGGGTTATTGCTGGCCGCTATTCGTGACCCCGATCCGGTTATATTCCTCGAGCCTAAGCGCATCTACCGGTTGGTAAAACAGGAGGTTCCTGATGACGGTGGGGCGTTGCCGCTCGATGTATGGTTTACGTTACGTGAGGGTACCGATGTCACCATGGTTACATGGGGTGCAATGACGCACGAAACCATGATGGCAGCTGGTCAGTTGGCGACGGATAGTATCAGTGCTGAAGTCATCGATGTTGCGACCGTGAAGCCTCTAGACATGGATACGATCTTAAAGTCCGTCGCGAAGACCGGGCGTTGTGTGATCGTGCACGAGGCGGCACGTACTGCCGGTATGGGAGCAGAGATCGCGGCGCAACTGGCAGAACATGGTCTTTTGACTCTGTTGGCACCTGTACAGCGCGTTGCTGGTTACGATACGGTGATGCCGCTTTATAGATTGGAAAATGAGTACATGCCGGATACCGCACGCATTGTCGCGGCAGCGAAAAATACAATGGCGCTGGCATGAGTATCTTTAAACTGCCTGATCTCGGTGAAGGCTTGCAAGAGGCCGAGATCCGTGAGTGGCACGTGTCTGTCGGTGATGAAGTAAAGGTTGACCAACTATTGGTTTCGGTGGAAACCGATAAGGCGGTGGTGGATATTCCGAGCCCGCAAAGCGGGCGCATTGAAAAACTTAATGGCGAGCCGGGAGATATCTTGCAAGTCGGCGCTCCGCTGGTCGAATTCGAGGGCGGAGAAGCTGAATCTACCGACAAAGGAACGGTGGTTGGCCGGGTCGAAGTCGGTCAGGAAGTCGTCAACGAGAAACCCACGGCAGCGGGGCGCGCCGCTGTCGGGGTCAAGGCTATGCCCGCGGTGCGGGCCCTTGCCCAGCGTTTGAACGTCGATCTATCTGTTGTTACGCCCAGTGGGCCCGATGGCACGGTGACTGCCGCCGACGTACAACGGGTGGCTAAGATTCTGGCCGATGTCGGGCCGTTGGAACTATTGCGGGGTGTACGTCGCGCCATGGCGCGTAGCATGACCCAAGCGCACGCCGAAGTGGCGGCGGTCACAGTGGTGGATGACGCCGACATCGACGCATGGAAAGACGGTGAAGACATCACACTTCGTTTGATTCGCGCCATCGTTGCTGGTTGCAAAGTGGAGCCAGCTCTAAACGCCTGGTACGACAGCCATGCGGTCGGACGCCGGGTCMTCGARAAGATTGATATGGGCATTGCAGTRGATACCAGCGATGGGCTYTTCGTTCCCSTGCTACACRATGTCGGTAATCGTAAGYCCGAYGACTTACGCAAAGGGCTAGACGCACTYAAAAAAGAYGTCCAAGCGCGGACCGTACCGCCAGAGGAAYTGCGCGGTTACACCATCACCTTGTCCAATTTCGGCAAGTTTGGCGGACGCTATGCAGAYCCGGTGGTGGTGCCGCCCACGGTGGCGATTCTTGGGGCTGGTCATAGCCGCCCCGAGGTGGTGGTCGTCGACGGCAAACCCGCGGTTCATCAAGTCCTTCCCCTCTCACTAAGCTTTGATCACCGCGCCGTGACCGGTGGAGAGGCTACGCGTTTCTTGGCTGCTGTGATCGAAGATCTGCGATTGCCCACATGATGTTTAACCCGCGCGCGCGTGCTATCTCCACGCCACAAATCTGCGTTTAGTAACGCACGATAAAGGCATGGCTGTAATCAAATCCAGGATAAATACCTCGTCGCGTGAATTCGCCGAGAATGCGGCGAACATGCAATCACAAGTTAACGACCTCAAGGCTCGCCTTGAGAAGTTGGCGACAGGTGGGCCAGCCAAAGCACGCGAGAAGCATCAGAAGCGGGGCAAACTGTTGGTGCGAGATCGTATCAAGATCCTTTTGGACAAAGATGAACGTTTCGTAGAACTGTCAGCGCTGGCCGCCAACGGCATGTTTGATGACGATGTGAGAAGCGCTGGAATCGTCACCGGTTTGGGTCGCGTGCATGGCCAAGAAGTCGTGGTTGTTGCTAACGATGCGACGGTCAAAGGCGGTACTTATTATCCAATTACCGTCAAGAAGCATTTGCGGGCGCAAGAGATTGCCGAACAGAATCGGTTGCCTTGCATATATCTTGTCGATTCGGGCGGCGCCTTTCTGCCGAAACAAGACGAAGTATTCCCGGATCGGGATCACTTCGGGCGTATTTTCTATAACCAGGCCCAACTTTCAGCCCAAGGGATTCCACAGATTGCTGCGGTCATGGGTTCGTGCACGGCCGGTGGCGCCTATGTGCCGGCGATGGCGGATGAGGCAGTCATTGTAAAGAATCAGGGCACGATCTTTCTCGGTGGCCCGCCCTTGGTCAAGGCAGCCACCGGTGAAATTGTCGGTGCTGAGCAACTGGGGGGCGGTGATGTGCATACGCGAATATCCGGTGTCGCTGATCATCTTGCCGACGATGACGCACATGCACTGCGCATCGTTCGCGATATCGTTGCCAACCTGAACTATAAGAAACTGGGTAACCTTCCCCGAAAACCAGCCGTCTTGCCAAAACAGCCGGCCGAGGAGATCTACGGTATCATCCCCCAGGATCCACGCTACCAATATGACGTGCGTGAGATTATTGCGCGCATTGTCGATGGTTCTGAATTCCATGAGTTCAAGGCACTGTATGCCAAAACATTGGTTTGTGGATTTAGCCATATCGACGGCTATCCAGTCGGTATCCTTGCTAACAATGGGATCTTGTTTTCCGAATCTGCGTTAAAGGCCACCCATTTCATTCAGCTCTGCGATCAGCGTGGAATACCACTAGTGTTCTTACAGAATATCGTCGGCTTCATGGTGGGGAAAAAATTTGAAAATGAAGGCATTGCAAAAGACGGCGCTAAAATGGTGACAGCAGTCGCTTGCGCTAAGGTGCCTAAGTTTACCGTGATTATCGGTGGTTCGTTTGGTGCCGGTAACTACGCTATGTGTGGTCGTGCCTACGGTCCACGACAACTCTGGATGTGGACGACTATGGGATGACGGTATCATCGACCCCGCCGAGACCCGCAATGTGTTGGCAATGGGTATCGCGGCTGCCCTCAATGCGCCTATCGAGAAGGCCGATTGGGGCGTGTTTAGGATGTGAGACATGTGGAACTCGCCGGTGTCGACCGTCGGCTCCGAACTTCCGCCTTTTCCGCCGCCACCCGGAGCCTCCCGACGAGACACCCTGTCTCGATGGCCGGGCTCGACCTTCAGCACTGTGCTCTCCTGCTTCGCTAGAAGGCCGGGGCTTGCCGTCCGTGGCAAGCCCGTTCAGCCGGGCAATCCATGCGCTACGCAGTCCCTGCTTCGCTGTGGCACCGGCCCAAGCCTTCCGTGGCTTGGGCGTTCGGTGGTGAGAAGTTCCACCGGACCTTCACCTGGTACCGCCTCACCCACTGGACCCTCGCCGGTTTCTGCCTCACCCTGTCCGCGCCCCTTTTTGGGGTTTTTGTCGCGTCGCTGGCGGAGCGCCAGCAGTCGCCCATCGCCGACACCGGCAAGTTTCACATACTAAGTGCACAAACAGATGACAAATAGCGTCCCGAGACAGTACAGTCTAGTCAAGTTCACGCCAGCGACTGATTACGAGGCGCAGTATCCCATCGAGGAAGGAGTTGTACGCATATTCTTTGGGGAGATATCCAACATGCCGGGACACTGCGTGGTCGCAGACCATAAAGCGGGACGAATGTATTCTGGTTTTTATACGGGGAATTTTGTTGAGCTCGCTAATGATGAAACCTAACTATATTGGGTACACCATGCTGGTCTTGCTGTCTCAGCGGTTGAGAATAAGGGATGCCTGACACACTGCTATCACAAACGGACAATCTTGGCGTCTGCACACTGACCCTTAATCGTCCTCAGCGTCACAACGCATTCGACAATCATCTTATCGAACAGCTAAGGACAAAATTCGACGAGGTCGATCAAGACGCCTCGGTACGCGTGGTGGTATTGACCGGTGCCGGAAAGTCCTTTTCTAGCGGCGCGGATCTTGAGTGGATGCGCGGCATGGCTGGATACGATGAGGCTGCTAATCGTAAGGATGCCCAGCAATTGGCGGACATGCTGCAGACCTTCAATGACCTTAGTAAACCGAAGGTAGCAGCGGTGAACGGTGTTGCGTTTGCCGGTGCCATAGGACTTATTGCCTGTTGTGATATTGCGATCGCCAACCGACGTGCTGCGTTTGCGCTGACAGAAGTACGCTTGGGGCTTGCGCCGGCGGTCATTTCTCCCTACGTAATCGCAGCTATCGGTACGCGGCAGGCGAGGCGATTTTTTCTTACGGGAGAACGGATTAATGCCGATGAGGCCCAACGGATCGGTTTAGTCCACCAGGTCGTGGATGAAGATGCGTTGGCGGAGGCTGTGAATCGACAAGTGGAGTTTATATTGCATGGTGGGCCAAACGCGCTTAAGGAATGCAAGCGCCTAGCGGCAGGCTTGGTGAAGCGCGAGGACATACCGGCCTTGATTGCACGCATGCGTGTCTCATCTGAAGGCCAGGAGGGGATGGCGGCGTTTTTCGACAAACGCAAACCTGACTGGATCAAGTCCTAACGTGAGCGGGTATCCGCGCCACGTCAAACTGGTCGAAGTGGGGCCACGCGATGGCCTGCAAAACGAGCCCTCACCGATAGAAACGCGCGTTAAAGTTGAGCTCATCAACCGACTCAGTCACACAGGACTGCGGACTATAGAAGCCACGAGTTTCGTCAGCCCAAAATGGGTGCCGCAATTGGCTGATGCCGAGGAAGTGCTCACGCAGATTACCCGCAAAGAAGGTGTTGTCTATCCAGTGCTCGTGCCTAATATGTCGGGCTTGGAGCGTGCGTTGGGAGTCGGCGCCGAGGAGATCGCAGTCTTTACCGCTGTCTCGGAGACGTTCTCACAGAAGAACACGAACTGCTCGATAGCGGAATCGATTGAGCGCTTTAAACCAGTAATCACTCGCGCCCATGCCGAGAGTCTCCGCGTTAGGGCATATATTTCGTGTGTACTCGGCTGCCCTTACGAAGGCGCGATTGATCCGGCGGACGTAGCTGGGCTGGCCCAGCAACTCTATGGGCTCGGCTGCTACGAGATTTCGTTGGGTGACACCATTGGCGTGGGTACACCGCGGCAAGCGGCCGCCATGGTAGCCAGCGTCGCTGCCTTCGTGCCGATAGAACATCTTGCGGTCCACTTCCATGATACGCGCGGTCAGGCGCTTGCTAATATCCTGGCCTGTCTTCCGCTCGGCGTTTCGATTATCGATGCGTCCGTCTCGGGACTTGGTGGTTGTCCTTACGCCAATGGCGCAACCGGGAATGTCGCGACCGAAGACGTAATTTACATGTTGCAGGGAATGGATATCGAAACCGGTGTAGATCTATGTAAGCTTATCGAGACAAGTATATTCATTAGCAATACACTGGGACGTGATAATCAGAGCCGCGTTACGCGCGCACAAGTCGGTGTGAGATCGCAAACATGAAAACCTTTCGCGCATTCCGTATTCATGACACCGAAGGTCATGCCGGGGTTGAACAGGTCAGTCTCGATGACCTTTCTCCTGGCGAGGTCGTCATCAAGGCCGCTTATTCTGATATCAATTACAAAGACGCGTTGGCGGGAACCGGCAAAGGAAAGATCCTGCGCAAGTTTCCTCTCATAGGGGGTATCGATGTGTCGGGCACGGTTGCTGCTTCAACGGATCCTGAGTTGCGCGAGGGTGATGAAGTGCTGGTTGTCGGGCGTGGCTTAAGTGAAACCCACGATGGTGGTTACTCGGAGTACGTGCGGGTGCCCAAGGAATGGGTCACTCCAGTACCAACGGGACTGAGTCTGTTCGATGTAATGGCATTGGGGACGGCGGGCTTTACAGCGGCGCTCGGAATTTATCAAATGGAACATAATGGGCAAGAGCCTGAGCAAGGCCTGATTGTTGTCAACGGGGCTACCGGTGGTGTCGGCAGCCTCGCTATCGACATGCTGGCAGGGCGTGGTTACGAGGTCATCGCCATAACCGGTAAGCCCGATGCCCATACCTATCTCACTGAGATCGGCGCCAGCCAGGTACGTTCGCGACATGATTTGGACATGGGCAAGCATCCATTGGAGAAGGCGTTGTGGGCTGGAGCGGTGGATAGTCTCGGCGGCGAACCACTGGCTTGGCTCACTCGTACCGTAAAACCGTTGGGCAATATTGCGTCCATTGGCCTAGCGGCTGGGCATGCATTGAACACCACGGTCATGCCGTTTATCTTGCGTGGCATAAACTTGCTAGGCATCAACTCGAGTTATTGCCCTAATGGGCTACGGCAGCGTATCTGGGAGCGACTGGCCGACGATATGCGTGCACACCATCTCGATAAGATTGTCACCGCTACCGCCTCGCTGGAAGAGATGGCCCCGGTGTTCGACCGCCTACTTGCCGGCACTGCCACCGGCAGAACAGTTGTAAAGATTGAACCTTGATCAAGGGCCTGCTATGGCTCCCAGCACCTCGTCACAAGGCACGTTCGAATCCCACCAAGTTGTTACAGCCTTCCTAGAGCACGATGGAAAAATACTGATCGTTCGTCGTAGTCAGGCAGTGGGCACACACCGTGGTTGCTGGTCTGGTATTAGCGGTTACCTCGAACGTGAGCCACTCGACCAGGCGTTGGTTGAGATTAAGGAGGAAACCGGGCTTGGCGAGGGCGATGTGGAGTTAGTGAGTAGTGGGCAAGTACTTGAAATCGATGATGCGGAAAACAAGGTGCGTTGGCACGTGCACCCGTTCTTATTTCACGTCAAACATCCAGAAGCGGTTCAGCTTGACTGGGAAAATCTCGAGCTCCGGTGGATTACACCGGCAGATATCGATCACTACGACACAGTACCCGCACTGAAAGAAACGTTAGCTCGGTGCCTTATCAATAAGCCTCAGTGATCGTGATGACTGACGCGCAGCAATTTACAAGTCAGATTCGCGATGATCGTGAACATGGAGCCAGCGAACTGGCGCGAACATGCCTAGATACGTTGGCGAGACATGCCGGCAGCATTGAGGTGACTAGTAATGAAGCCCTGCGACGGCAACTCATCGAATTCGCACAAGGGCTTCAAAGCGCACGGCCGGCCATGGCCGCGATTACTAATCTGATCGGAGAATGGATTGCCGCCGTCGAGCGGCTGCCCGGTGGTAACGTCTCGACATTACGCGACGACATAAAGTCGATTTCGACGACGTTAATCCTTGCATCAGAGAACGCCGTTTCTTCGGCCGCGGCGCATGCAGCTGAATTGGTAGGAACGGGCAAAACTGTCATTACTCATAGCCTGAGTTCGACTGTGGTCGCTGTATTCGAGTGCTTGGCGGGTAACGTGAAGGCAATTGTCACGGAATCACGGCCACCCAGCGAAGGCCGGCGGTTAGCGGCAAAGCTCTCAGGGCTAGGTATTGAAACCGACTTCATCAGCGATCAACAAATGGGTCTATTCGCCAAACGTGCAGACGTAGCCTTGGTCGGGGCGGACACGATCGCCGGCGACGGTTCAGTGATCAATAAGGCCGGTACCTATTTGCTTGCGTTGGCGGCGCGCGACCAGGGTATTCCCTTCTACGTTTGTTCTGAGAGCTGCAAGCGTTCGGATCATAGTTCGGTCGGTATCGTGCTAGAGAGCCACGACCCCGCCGAATTCAATCCACCCCGACTCGCTCACGTCAAGAGTCACAACATCTATTTTGACATCACACCACCACATCTCGTAACGGCCTGGATCACGGAGCACGGCCGGCAGCACCTGGACCACTTGACCAAGGGGTAGAGTCGCCAGGTTTGGGTCCGACTTTTAAGCTCGCGCTAGGCTAGCAGATCGTACGAAGGCGCGGCGGTACCGTAGGTATTGGGTTACGGGCTCGCCCGAGTGTATTTTGTACTAAACTTTGTACAGTTATGATTGATCTGCAAGTGGATGTGCCCGTCAGCTGAGCATTGTGCCCTACAAGGCACACGGCTCGCCCCTTGAAGGATAGCTTTTGCCGGACCTCTTTTGGGGTCTGCGCTCTACTAACTGTTCGCTGCAATCGCGTAAAGCTAAGATGAATATGCCCGCTGCTGCAAACGGCACCGCGCAGCTTATAGACACCGCGCGTGTAATCCTTAGCCGGCTGCTGGAATCAGTAGATCCGCCGGAAGAGCTGTTACCTCAGATCGAGGCAGTGAAAGAGCAGCTGGCTACCGACTTGCGGATGGAAGACCTCGGTGAGCTATTAGAGGTTGTGGGCGGTTTCCTTGTTGGGGCCTGGCGCCGAGTGGACCAGGAACGCGTGCAGTGGAACACATTCTTAGGGCAGCTGGCCGAGCGGCTCGATGAGCTGAATAAGTCCCTTCAGAGTATCGAGCAACAGATGATGGCTGCCTATTACGGGGGCCGAAAGGCGGAATCAACGGTGGAACGTCAAATCGGCGATATCGAGGCGCAGCTTCATAGGACATCTGATGTGGCGCAGATCAAATCGTATATCCACCAGCGGGTAGCAGTGATTCGCACACAACTTGAGGACAACCAGGGGAGAGGAACTCTGCAGTTCACGTCGTTGCAGAGACAGTTAAATACACTGAGGGCGATCATACAGGAGATACAACAGGAATCGGCGGAGCTGCGCACGCATCACGCCCGCGGCCAGGCAGAAGTCCTGGTCGATCCTGCAACTGGGCTTGCCAGCCGCTGGGCGTATGAACAAAGGTTACAAGACGAAATCGCTCGCTGGAAGCGCTACGAATCGGCCCTTGTTGTCCAACTATGGAGCGTGGATGATTTCGAAATGATCAAGGTGGCCTATGGGCAAAAGGCGCGTGACAAAGCGCTGCAACTGGTTGCCAAGATCATGGAAACGAATCTCCGTGAGGCCGACTTCATTGCTCGATATGATGCGGGGACGTTGGTGGTTCTACTGCCGGAAACGGACATGGATGTTGCCCAGTCGGTCACTGACAGAATATGCTCTACGATCGCCGGCAGCGGATTCCATTACCGCGGCACACCGGTGACAGTTACCGTCTCCTGTGGTTATTCGGGTATTCGGCAAAGAGACATTCCAGAAGCCCTGTTGCAACGCGCCTTTACCGCACTGAATCAAGCCGTATCGGAAGGAGGGAGCCGGCACTGCGTTGGCTGAGTAACAAGACGTTACCGACGTTGCGATTCGTCGGCCACTTTTATACCTTATTCTGTCAGTAGCTCATGGGCAGCTACCTCAAACGAAATACTTTGGTCAAAGATTCCGATGAAGTTCCGGAAGTCCAGTGTTCGCGATCGTGTATTTCACCATCTCCGACGAGCCTTGCACGATGGAAATTGTCTTTGGGTCAGCCGGTTCACACGGTCTTGTCGACAAAACGCGATGATAGGTTACTCCTAGTCATGCGTGGATCAATATCTTGACAATCTGTCTTCCGATGAACTGTTTGGAATTACTGCGATAACTCGATCAAACACATCGCAAGTGTGTAATAGTCGGAATCTACCAACGTTACATACCGCAGGAAGCTGGAGCCTGATAGGCCGCCAGTCTTTTTTTGGATCCACCGCGCCTGTTTCTGCAAAGTTGTCTTTTTGAGCCCAATCGTTGAAGTTGTTTGATAATGCAGACTTAGTACGTTAGATTCGGCCGGCGTCACACACACCTATTTTCGTTTAGCAACACACTGTGAAGTGACTATGGCCACCCTAAACTCCGGATACGGAAAATCGTCTGGACTTTTCGAAGTAAGGTTTGTCCCCGCATCACGTTTGATGGGCGATCATGTCAATGGGCTACAGCCGGTAGCTGTAATTCAGTACGGAGAAGGCGAGCCATCTTCGCTATCAGTGGAGTGCCCATCGATTTCTATTCCGGCACCGCAACTCAATACGGAAAACTTGGTCGAGATTTGGACCAGTTCTACGCCCGTGACAATGGATGAACAGGATGGAATAGCTTATGCTGCCAATGAGCAAGCGCTTTTCGGTTTATCTCGGTTAGAGGAAACGCAAGATCAACTGCTAGACACACTTACCTACAATTCCTACAGAAATATTCTGCGATTTGTGAAGGAAAAAGGGTATTCGAATCTATTGCGCGTATGGAACTACCTATCGGACATAAACAACGAGCAAGATGATCTGGAGCGGTATCGTCGCTTCTGCGTAGGACGGTTCAATGCCTTCAGTGAATTCGACGCTGGATTTGAGCAAGCGCTTCCCGCTGCGACAGCAACAGGTCTACACAATCCGGGATTATTTATCTATTTTTTGGCGGCGCGAGGGACAAGCCAGCCAATCGAAAACCCACGACAGCTAAATCCTTATCACTATCCTCCGCAGCACAGTCCGCGTAGCCCGTCGTTTTCTCGCGCAATTATGAAAGACTGGGGCGCACACCGTCAGCTCTTTATATCGGGCACCGGCAGCATTGTGGAACACCAAAGTTTGCACGATGGCGATGTTGTTGCGCAATTGACTGAAATCTTGCGAAACATTGATGCTCTTTTGGAGCACGCGGCCAACGTTTCGGGCACGGACTTTCGCCATAAATGCACCACTTCGACATTTAAAGTGTATCTTCGCCATGCTGCGGATCTCCGTTTGATCCAAGAGCATCTGGCCTATGCGCTAGGTGAGGGCACGTCGGTTCTTCTATTGAACGCAGACCTTTGTCGTAAAGAGCTCCTAATGGAAATCGAGGGCACTTACACGCGGAAAGGTGGCTGAACGGTCCTGCAAATCGTAAAGGCGAGTAAGCCGCGGCTACGTTATCGCGCGGGTAAAGATGCCGTATTGGTTAACGCGTTGCACCGCATTTTGCCGGAGGCCCCATTTGAGCGAGTATGGTGGAAACAATTTCACCTCGACGCAGCGTGAATGACAATAAATCAATAAGGTTATCGGTTGTCAGCAAGAGATTGTTCTAACGTGGATGGCAGGGATTGTTCTGACGTGCATGGACGCACTAATGCCGCGGGTGCAGGGCTAGGATTGTAGGCCGTTCCTCGACTGCTGTTCCGGCAACTGCTCCTGCGTTGCCCTAACTTCCTGCGTCCTTGCAGGTCGCCCGGCGCGACTCTAACTCCTACATCCGTGTAGTCGTGCTCCTGCATAGCTCTCGGTCGCTGCTCCCGGCGCAACTCTACCTCGGCAACCGCTCCCTGCGTTGCTCTACCTCCTGCATCCCTGCAGTCGTCCTCCTTCTGACCACCATGGATGGTGGAAATGCAACGGATTGTCAGGAACAATCCTTGCCCTGGAGTCGTAACTTCCGACTTCTCGACAATCGCTCCTGCATTGTTCTGCTTTCCTACATCCATGTAGGTCACCTGCCGGTCGCCTGGCGGTCAGAACTTTTCAACCCACGGACGTAGATCGACTTCCAACGCCCAGGCACTCCGCGGTTGGCAATGTAGTTGATAATAAGTTTCCGCTATCGCATCGGGCTCAAGTAGTGCGTCCGGGCCACGCTCCTCAGCGAGAGTGAGGTGACGGCCGGCTGCAATGTGACCATCGATGATGACATGCGCCACATGTACACCCTTTGGCCCGAGTTCACGCGCCATACTCTGCGCCAATGCCCGTAACCCGAATTTCCCAACCGCCAGATTGAAGAACTGTGCACTTCCACGCAACGACGCAGTGGCACCGGTAAAAAGTATCGTGCCCGAGCCTCGGTTTGCCATGATCTTTGCCGCCTCACGGCCAACCAAAAAACCACCCATGCAGCCTACACGCCAGCAACGTTCGAAATCATTACTGTCCGCTTCAAGGATACTGGCGCGTTGAAAGGCACCAGCGTTATATACAACTAGGTTTGGCTCGCCTAGGTCGAACTTTACCTTCAAGAAGAAGCCAGTTACCGATTTCTCGTTGGTGACGTCGACAGGGTAAGCCCACACTGCGTCTCCACTAATGCTTGCGGCGATCTCCTTCAGCTGTTCTTCGCGGCGGGCGCCCATGGCCACTTTCATGCCCGCGTCGACGAAGCGCCGACACAACGCCGTCCCCAAGCCCGGCCCCACCCCGGTCACTACAGCTATCTCGTCTTTCGTCACCTTCTCCTCCCGTGGATGCGCCGACATTTTACTGCGGTGCTACGCAATGGAAGGGATGATCCTCGCATCAGGTACACAGCACAAGTGGGTGGGCCGAAGAGCAGAGGTAGTTTGGGCTGGCCCATGCTTATTTCCACGTGGCATGATTAGGCGCAAGGCCCTATGATGTTTCAGATATTGCGAAGGAGAGGAGCATGGTCGACATCTTAATGCAGTACGGATTATTTCTGGCCAAGGCGGTGACGATTATTATTACTATTGCAATCATCATCATACTTGGTATGTCGTTATCTAAACGCGGTCGTCCGCAGGAGAAGCTGGAGGTCGATAACCTGAACCAGAAATATGATTCAATGGCATTGGCGCTGAAACGAAGTGTGTTGTCCAGAAAGCACTATAAACAGGAAGCCAAAGCGGAGAAGGCTCGCCAAAAGGCAGAGAAGAAAGCCAAAGACGAGCCGGACGGCAGGAAACGTATCTTTGTTTTAAATTTTCGTGGAGATATCAGGGCGAGTGCGGTTGCATCGTTGCGTGAGGAAATTACCACCGTACTTACCATGGCAACACGAAAGGACGAAGTCTTCGTACGCCTCGAAAATGCCGGTGGCTTGGTCCATGAACACGGTCTCGCGGCATCGCAATTGCTGCGTATTAAAGATAGAAAGATTCCATTGACGGTGGCGGTCGACAAAGTTGCCGCGAGTGGCGGATATCTTATGGCTTGTGTAGCCAATAGAATAATCGCGGCTCCCTTCGCTATAGTTGGTTCGATCGGTGTGTTGGCACAGATACCGAACTTTCACCGACTGTTGAATAAGCACGGCGTGGATTTTGAGCAGATAAAGGCAGGTGAATTCAAGAGAACCGTGACCGTATTTGGTAAGAATACGGATAAGGACCGCAAGAAACTGAAAGAAGAAGTAGAGGATACTCACGAGCTGTTTAAGAGCTTTGTTGCTGAGAATCGTCCGGATTTAGACATAAAGCGGGTAGCTACCGGCGAACACTGGTACGGGACGCGTGCGCTGGAGTTAAAACTCATTAATAACGTACAGACGAGTGACGACTATCTGCTCACGGCCAGCAAGAACGCCGATCTATATGAAGTCACTTACACCACCAGGAAGACTTTCAGCGAAAAACTGGTCGCCAATATGCAATCAGTAATAGATAACGCGCTTCTATCTTGGTGGCAACGCGCGGAGCGTGGACGAGTCATGTAGCGCAGCGGATCATGTCTCTGAAGGCGACCAGTCAGGCAAGCCGGGTTGGCCACGGGATGGCCGAGATGGCATAGCGATGACACAGTGGGGATCTTCTTGGAGACGACCCGTTTGTCGGTGCCGGTGCTCTACGCAGCCGGGGTTTGCCCGACGCGCCGCTTAACACCCCGCATGACCACGCTCGACCGGTAGCGCGCTGACGGCCTAACCATTAGGGCTCGGCACGGGCTGTAATATTCCCGCTTAGTTGGGTTGTAATATGCAAGAAAACCCACCGCGCTTGTCAGTGAAGTTGTCGTCTCGTCTCGGAGATCTGATCATACGCGCGGTTGATCTCCTGGGTCTTGTCCTTGGCCAATGTCATCATCTCTTCTGGAAGCCCCTTAGCCACAAGCTTATCGGGATGATGTTGACTCATCAGCCGTCGGTAGACCTTTCTGATGTGTTCGTCGCTGGCGTCTTCGGATACACCGAGCACCGAATAGGCATCGGCAAGTGATGGTTTTTGGGTTGTAGCTTCTGCGCCTTCATAATACTCGTAGTACTGCTGTGTGCCACGAACCATACCGACCAGATACTCGAACTCCTGGCGCGAAAAACCCAAGCGCTCGAAGATGTGAAGCAAGACCCTGCTCTCGGATGGATCCAGTCGTTGGTCAGCAAAGGCGACTTGCAGTTGCAACTCTAGGAACATTTGTATCAAGGTATGTCGGTGATGGCATTCACGATGAAATTGTTCGAGCACATCATCAAGTGGAAAATTGGGTTGTTTCCCGGAATTGAAGAGATTGACGGCCGTTCTACACTGGTCGGGCGACAAGCCCATATGCGCCATGGTGCGTTTTGCCAACGCGATTTCGGCCTCCGACACCTGCCCATCCGCCTTGGCCACATGTCCCATAATGGAGAACGTGGCGGTGAAGAACGCAGTTTGTACGCGCTCTTGGTCGCCGAGGTGATAGCGCACACCGGCGCGACCGCCGAGGGCAGAATCAACCTGATGACCAAGTGCAGCCCCTAACATTGCGCCCAGTGGTCCACCCAGCATAAAGCCGAAGGTGCCACCGATTAGTTTTCCCCACCAAGCCATAAATAGCAGCCTCAAATGGGCTTCTGTTGAGCCGAAAAGATACAACATCCTAACATGGAGTGGTGGTCATGTTGTTTCTACTCTAGTGCGCTCCTGACATAATGATTCCTATGTCTAGTCTACCGTCACCAAAAAAGAGATTTTTTGCGTGGGTGGTTTACGCATTCGTACTCGGGGCAATCCTAGGTCACAGCGCGGCGCTTTGGGCGCAATCCGAAGACGAGCCGGAGATCACGCCAGAAATCCTGGCGAGAGAACTCGACGATCTCGATAGCAAGCTTAAACTTACTATCCGCGGTGAAGATCTTCTCGCCGACTGGGTCACGCGGGTCAACGAGATCAAGCAGATTGGTAACAAGTGTGTACCTGAAATAGAGCAGGCCCTAGAGAAGGTCAATGAGAATATTTCTAGCCTCGGCGAGGGTAACATCAGTGAGCCGACCGAGGTCATCAACAAGCGTCGTGCATTGGCGGAGGACAAAAGTAAGCTCGACAATCGGCTCGCCACTTGCAAGGTTCTCATTCTCCACAGTGAAGAACTTATCCCCAAGATCACGCAGCGGCGCCAGCGACTGCTTGCGCAGCGACTAGTTGCCCGCGGTCCTTCCATTATTGCCGTACTCAAGGATGAGCGGCTGCGACCCGCAGCCTGGCTGACCTCGAGTCGAGCCTTTGTGCAGCAGCACAGCGTCCTACGAAGGCTCTCAGTGGGTACGCTAGGGGCGCTCGTACTGGTTCTTGTCGTTGCCGTAGTCTTAGGTCGTTTACTGCGTCATTGGTTGCGTGCTTGGACGCTAAGACATCGTTGGCAGAAGAATCTCTCAAGCTACCTTGGCCAATCGGTAATGACGGCATTGTCGTATTATGCGCCCTATCTGTTGTTCAGTGTGGCGGCGGCAGT
>LKGT01010333.1_pt2 | contig 16069 bp, 19 predicted proteins | sample 503861 | NCBI WGS metagenome assembly LKGT01 (sample SAMN04113194, study PRJNA297058) | marine sediment metagenome | biome: marine benthic biome; feature: marine benthic feature; material: marine sediment; isolation source: sediment sample collected at the water-sediment interface from the South......
TRTGTTCYRAKGRTRCYTGCTGTTAAAATTTTTCAGTTCTYACTACGCYAACATCRCTKACATAAAGTACTATRGCAAAATTGGCAAACATTGTTCTTGAGATCTCCTCYACAATATCTGAYAATTTRTYTTCTCTCAKAATTACCTCAACTTTKACATTTTTTTCATTTTTRAARCCTTGACCACGTAARCCACGTGCTCCATTTCCTTCTACYTCATARSTWGTATATCCRGTWATWTCATGTTTTTTTAAAATTTCAATGATATTTTTTTGTGCAAGAATTTCRCARGTAACAGTRAGTAATTTYACRTTATAGARTTTCATRTCCAATCCTRTSTGATATAATTGAATAAGTCTATYGATCCYTCWACATYATGTGCAATWGAMGAGACRAYAAACATGATAGGCAGTAAGACGATRATRTTGWAAGGAAATGTRATTCCTAATGCAGAYGTAATGTAMARRCTTGGTTTTGCCTCWGGKATTGCATKACGTAATATTGCAGGTGCYGCAATAAATGAYGCACTAGCYAAAAGTAATCCAAACATWACTGCACCRCCWARACTCAATCCMAWTSCAGTTGCAACTAAAACACCGATAAYTCCATTAAATGTRGGCATRATTATRGCAAAWGMAATAAGAAAAAYACCAACTTTTTTKAGATCAYCWAGTCTTTGACCAGCAATAATTCCCATCTCAATCATAAAGATAACAATKGCWCCTGTAAACATCYCATCAAATACAATWYTRATTGAKSTRAAWCCWTCCTCACCAATGATGTAACCTATDACAATRCAKCCAAGSARRATWACTATTGCYTTRCCRGTAATTGATTCATGYAATACYTGRGAAAGTTTTGTYTTGGTTKYTTGYADTCCYATHTCAATRTCAGASACATCATCRTTTGTRAAAGACTGTTTYTTTRCACGRATTTGTTTTGCAACTGCYATRTTWGTCAAAAATATTGCCATGATAAATGARACAGGYTCYAAMACTGCHARAATAGCTGCAAGATAYCCCTCWGATGTKACRCCTTGATTCTTRAGAAAMGACAAACCAACAGAGAAWGTTACRGCMCCTACTGCACCATAAGTTGATGCTAAWGCATAMGAATCAAAGAGATTGAATTTTCCTAATCTTCKYARAATTTGRTAATGRTTCAAWGTRAAYAAAAGYGAAATACCAATTGCAACKAACATTGGAATCAAYAYGWWAGCACCGACGCCGAAAAGCACCACGACGATGCCACCGAGTAACACTGCAACGATCATGCGTAAGCGTGTAATCCTGACTTTACTGTTTTCCGTGTACTGCGCGGCTAAAACTTGCAGGCTACTGTGTAAATCCTGTTTCGCGGCCGCGCGCAGTTGCTTAAAGTAGTAGTTGGATACCAGTGTAGGCGACCATCCTCGCTCCAATACCTCTCGCGTATTGTAAATAAAAATGCGCGCTTTTTTATCCAGGTATTCGGGTGCGTCAAAAAAGATATCGTCTATATTGTCAGAGAAAATTACCGTCTGACCGTTAGGGAGTTGCCCTCTGATCAAAAGATTGTGGGTTCGATCGAATGGTATTAGAACAAGATCGATCAACTCGACGATACGGTCACGAGCTGCCGGGTCGGTTTCCACCGCGTATTCAAGCAGCAGGTGAACCGTTCGCTCAGACAGCATCCGCTGCCGACCACCGRTGNTCGACGACCTCGCCGGCCAGTTGACGGTGCAGGACTTCGCCGCCCCGGCCGCCGCCTCGCCCATCTCCGGCAAGACCGTGGTGCTGACGGGGACGCTCGACTCCATGACCCGCGGCGAGGCCAAGGCGCGGGCCGAGGCCCTCGGCGCCAAGGTGGCGGGGTCGGTGTCGAAGAAGACCGACTACGTGGTGGTGGGCGCCGACGCCGGCTCCAAGGCGAAGAAGGCCCAGGAGCTTGGGGTTACCATGTTGAGCGAGCAGGAATGGCTTGAACTGATCGGGGTCAAGGGCAAAGGGGCGTTGCCCCTTTGATCCCCACCAAGGGCCGGCGGCCCTTGGAACCCCTGAACGGGGTCCAGGGGCTCACCCCAGCTTTTCCGGYAGYTCCTYGATGGCGGCGTCGATCATGGCGTCGGCCCTTTTGCCCGACACCTTTTCCGCCAGCAGGCGSCGGGTGGCGTCCAGCGCCACGTCGACGGCGACGCCGCGGACCTCGTCCAGGGCCTCGGCCTCGGCCCGGGCGATCCGCTCCATGGCCAGTTTCTGGCGCCGTTTCAGGGCCTTCTCCAGGTCCTCTGCCGCCCTTTTGCCCAGCCTGTCGGCTTCCTKGCGGGCGCGCTCGACGATCTCTTCGGCCTCGGCRGCCGCGTSGCGMTGCTTGCGCTCGTASGAAGCCAGGAGTTCCTGGGCCTCCTCGYGCAGGCGCACGGCCTCGTCGATCTGGGTCTTGATGGTCTCGGCRCGGTCGTCCAGGGCSGCGCCGRYSCRRCSSGCSASCGGCYTGRAGAYGSCRGCGACGACGATGACGAAGGCCACCGCCACCCAGAACTCGGGCGCCTCGTAGAAGGCCTCGCCGGYCCCGGCGGCCGTTTCCGCCGCCCATGCCCGCATTATCCGCGCTCCTTCAGYRCCGCGTCGACGGCGCYYCGCACCGCGCCCGCGTCCACGGTTTCCCCGGCCAGCTTCTCCGCCGCCGARTGCGCCACCTCGGCCGCCAGGTCSCGGATGCCGGCCACGGCCTTGTCCCTGGCCTCGGCGATGCCCGCTTCCGCCTCCTGGATGTCGGCGTGCAGGCGCGCGCCCAGTTCCGCCTGGCGCTCGGCCGTTTCCTTGGCCGCGCGCTCGCGGACGTCGCCGAGCACGTTCCCGGCGCGGGCCCGGGCGTCGGCCATGGCGCCCTCGTAGGCCTCGGCCGCGTCCTCGGCGTCGACCTTCAGGGTTTCGGCCATTTTCAGGTTTCGATCGATCTTGTGCCGGCGCTCCTCCAGCACGTGGCCGATCCTGGGCAGCGCCACCCTGGCCATGAGGACGTAGAGCACGCCAAAGGTGATGGCCAGCCAGATGACCTGGGGCGCGTACGTGGACGGATCCAGTTGCGGCAGGCCCGCCGCCAAAGCCGGCCCGGCGGGAAGGGCCATGGCGCCGGTCGCGAATGCCAGCGCCGTCCTTACGGTCCCCATGACCATTGCGCGCTCCCCTGGGAATTTGCGGCCGGCGCGCCCGCGCCGCCCGCGTCCCGTCGCCTCAGGTGAACAGGATCAGGAACGAGATCAGCAGGGCGTACAGCGCCACCGCCTCGACCAGGGCAAAGCCCAGCATGGACAGGCCGAACACCTGGCCCCGGGCGGCGGGGTTGCGGGCGATGGAGCCGATCAGGGATGCGAAGATATTGCCGATCCCGGCGCCCACGCCGCCCAGGCCGATAACGGCCAAGCCGGCGCCAACCATTTTCGCGGCGTCTAATTCCATGGTCCTGTTTCCTCGGTTTCTCTCTAATGCAGATTTATCGCGTCGTTCAGGTAAAGGCAGGTCAGAATCGTAAACACATAGGCCTGCAAGACCGCCACCAGGAACTCGAACCCGGTGAGCGCCACGTCGACGGCGAGCGGCGCCCATCCGCCGAGGATGCCAAGGGGCACGACGAACCCGGCAAACACCTTGAGCATGGTGTGCCCCGCCATCATGTTGGCGAACAGCCGGATGGAAAGGCTGACCGGCCGGGACAGGTACGAGACGATCTCGATGGGAATCAGCAACGGGGCCATGACCATGGGCACCCCGCTGGGCAGGAAGAGGGTGAAGAAACGCAGCCCGTGGCGGATGATCCCGATGACTGTAACGCCGAGGAAGACGGTGATGGCCATGGCGAAGGTGACGATGATGTGGCTGGTGAAGGTGAAGCTGTACGGAACGAGGCCGATCAGGTTGGCGAACAGGATGAACATGAACAGCGAGAAGATGAAGGGAAAATACGGGCGCCCTTCCGTGCCCACGTTCTCACGCACCATCGAGGCTATGAATTCGTAACTGAGCTCGGCCATGGATTGCCAGCGCCCCGGAACCAGGCGGTGGGSSCGCATGCYSAGSGTCAGGAAAAGGGTGATGGCGGTCACCGCGACGACCATGAACAGGCCGGAATTGGTAAACGACGCGTCGACCCCGCCCAGTTGAATGGGAACCAGGGTSKTGATTTCGAACTGCGCTAACGGATTGGCCAMGGTMTGTCCCGCCGTCCYTCGTCTTATACTTAGTTTCCCGGCCGCCCGTTTCCGGCCGGTCCGTCGTGTTCCTCTTTCTCTTCYCCCGGTTCCGTSCCCTTCTCAGGGYGTTGCGGAAAACCGGGGGCCAGACCGATACCGCTTGCCGCGCGGTAGACGTTCAGCATTCCGGCGGCCGCGCCGAGGAAGAAAAACACGACCAGGAACCACGGCCCGGTGTCCAGCCAGTGGTCGAGCAGGAGACCGATGCCTACGCCCACGGCCAGGGCCGCCACCAGTTCCGTCCCGATGCGGAACGCCATGCCGAGACCGCTCATCGGCACCCCTTCGTGCTTCGGCGCCGGCGGTTCCCGTGCCGCGCGGGCATGGCGCAGGCGTGCATCCAGGTCTTCCAGCGCCGTCGGATGTTTCGGCGCCGGGGGCGCGGAAGGATGCGGGGCCTTGCCTTCGCTCATCGGAACATCGCGCACAGGGAAGGCGCGCGGGAAACTCCCCGTTTGGCCGGAGTTGTGCCATATGCGGGGCGAAAAGTAATGGCGGGCCGGAGACCTGTCAAGATCGAAAACCCCACGCCTAACGGGTTGATAATACGGAAATAATTTCCTTTATTCCGGGCCGGAAAACCCCCGGGGGGCCACCGGGGGTGTCCCCCCGACACCGTATGCGGGGGGCGCCCCCGCGACCCCCGGGGGGCCACCGGGGGGTTGTCCCCCCGACACCGTATGCGGGGGGCGCCCCCGCGACCCCCGGGGGGCCACCGGGGGGTGTCCCCCCGACACCGTATGCGGGGGGCGCCCCCGCGACCCCCGGGGGGCCACCGGGGGGTGTCCCCCCGACACCGTATGCGGGGGGCGCCCCCGCGACCCCCGAAGGGACGGGAAAAGCGACCCGAAGGGCGGCGTTGCGAGGCTTCCGGGGGGACAAGGGGGGGTGTCCCACCCCGGCTACGATATGCGGGGGACGCCCCCGCGGCCCCCGGCGTCRTCGCGCGCCGCTTGTGGTGYATGCACACCATGGCGCGACGCGCTCCTAGCCGGAAACCTCGCAACGCCGTCGTATGGGCGCAATTTAGCTGATRCAGGCCACTAGGGCTTGCGCCACGGCGGCAGGCGGCCCTTGACATGCGGCCGGTCTTRGCCCCATCCCGGTCCGAAGGGGCCGGCGCGTCGCTACCCGCCATTGTCGTTTTGCTCCTTGGCCTCCGGGAACAGCCACACTGAYCYGCCCCCACGAACGATAGCACTWTTTAAGTTAGACCGGACACCGATGGAGGGAAGGGCCGATGCGGCTGGAGCCTCCATGTAGCGTAAGCCCGGAAAAATCCCCGGCAGGACGGCCCGTCAACGCAACGCATAGGCCGGTTTTTCGCGTGCGGCCGGCGTGACCGGGGTGGGCCGTGGATCGCCCTGGAATCAGGGGAACGCATGGATTCGCGCGTCCACCGCGAGCGCATCTTGACAGCCGAAAGCGAAACAAATACAAACAGTTAGGGGCGTCGCAGTAATTTCACCAAAAGCGGGGGCGCGCCTCGCTTTACCGCGACATTCGGGCCCCTGCGGTTCTGCTTCGAACTGGTTGGGCGGCGGGGTCTCGACGGGGCTCGGCGAAAACAGCTGTTTGCTTCCTTGGTGGAAAATTCACCTCGCCGGTTAATTCCGACCGGCTCCGGTGGCCAAAAAAATGTTTGCAAGGGGAGGGTCGACAATCATGAACAAGATCAGAGTGGCGATCGCAGGTATCGGAAACTGCGCGAGTTCCTTGATCCAGGGTATCGAGTATTACGGGAGCCGCGCCACGGAAAACCTGGCCGGGCTCATGCACCCCGATATCGGCGGCTGGGGGCCGGGCGATCTGGAGATCGTGGCCGCCTTCGACATCGACCGGCGCAAGGTCGGCACGCCGGTCGAGCAGGCCATATTCGCCAAGCCCAACCGGGCGATGGTCTTTCAGGAAAGCCTGCCGGCCTCGGGCGTCACGGTTCTGATGGGGCCGATCCTCGATGGCGTGGCGCCCCACATGAGTGACTATCCGGACGATGAAGCGTTCCGCGCGGCCGATGCGGAGCCCGTGAGCGTGGTCGAGGTCTTGCGGAGTTCCCGGGCCGATGTCCTCGTCTGTTACCTGCCGGTCGGGTCGGAAGACGCGGTCCGGCATTACACCCGGGCCTGTCTCGACGCGGGCGTGGCGATGGTGAATTGCGTGCCCGTCTTTATCGCCTCCGATCCGTTTTGGGCGGCGAAATTCGAGAAGGCCGGCGTGCCGATCGTCGGCGACGACATCAAGAGCCAAGTCGGAGCGACTATCGTCCACCGGATTCTGACGCGTCTGTTCGGCGACCGCGGGGTCAACCTGGACCGCACCTATCAGTTGAATACGGGCGGGAACACGGATTTCTTGAATATGCTGGCCCTCGACCGGCTGCAATCCAAGAAAACCTCGAAGACGGAATCCGTGCAGTCGCAAGCGGAGGAACGGCTGGATCGCCGCAACATCCACATCGGGCCGTCGGACTACGTGCCGTGGCAGGGCGACAACAAGTTCGCCTTCATCCGCATGGAAGGGCGGGGCTTCGGCAACGCGCCGATCGAGATCGAGCTCAGGCTGTCCGTCCAGGACTCCCCCAACAGCGCCGGCGTGGTCATCGACGCCGTCCGCTGCGCCAAGCTGGCCGCCGACCGGGGCCTGGCCGGCCCGCTGGAGGCCGCGTCCGCGTATTACATGAAAAGCCCGCCGAGGCAGATGCGGGACTCGGTGGCGCGGGATTTGTGCGACGACTTCATTGGCGGTTCGGCCCGGGACGAGTTCGGGGCCGCCCGCCGGGCGGGAGCGGCCGAATAGGCGCGCACCCGGGAGTGCCCACGCGAAAAGGCGCGACGTTGAGCTGTGTGACCTAGCCGCCAACGATGCGGCGGTGATCGTGCTCGAGAAACTGCCCCTGGCGCGTGTCGTCGGATCGGAAGAGGCCGGGCGGCCGGTCATCCAGGCGGGGATCGTCGGGCTCCACGGTGCTTCGTTGCCGGCGGCAAGCGGCTAGGGTGATGGAATCGGTGTGATCGCCGCGGGAAACCCGGGCGGTGAAACTTGGCACGCTTGTGCAATGACGATAACTGAGGGCAGGACGACGGCGCCGGAGGTTGCGGTGATCCTTGCCGCCGGCATGGGATCGCGGCTGTACGCGGATACCAACACGCCGAAACCCTTGGTGAAGGTGCTGGGCCTGTCCCTGGCCGAGCGGGTCGTGTGCACGTTGCAGGCCGCCAACGTTCGGCGGTTCGTTGTCACCCTCGGCCATGAAGCCGAAACGGTCGGGGCTCATTTCACCGGTATCGCCCTGCGTCGCGGTGTCACGGTCGAATGCGTCGAGGCCGGGGACTGGAAACTGGGCAACGGCGCCAGCGCCCTCGCCGCCCGGGGCCTGACGGGCGAGGCCCCTTTCTTCCTGGTCATGAGCGATCATCTTTTCGATCCCGGGATCGCCCGTGCCCTCGCCGGCGATGCACCCGCGCCAGGCGAAGTGTGCCTCGCCGTGGACCGCGACAGGGCCGGCATTTTCGACCTCGCGGACGTTACCCGGGTTGGGGTCACGGATGGCCGCATCACGGAGATCGACAAATCCCTTGACCAATGGGATGCGGTCGATACCGGCGTCATGCTGTGCACCCCTGGCCTTTTCGAGGGGCTTGAGCGGGCCGCGGCGAAGGACAGGCACGGACTTTCCGATGGACTCGGCGAATTGGCGCGGGAGGGACGGGCGGGAACCGTCGACGTGACCGGACACCCCTGGCTGGATGTGGATACGCCCCGCTCCTTGCGCGAGGCCGAGCGGCGGCTGATGCACGAAATGGGCGGCAAGACGAGCGACGGCCCGGTGTCCCGTCATCTCAACCGGCCGATCTCCCGTTGGTTGACGCGCTACCTGGTGCGCACGCCCCTGACGCCCGATCAGGTGTCCGTGATTTCGTGGGTCATGTCGACCATAGCCGCGGGGTTGTTGGCCGTGGGCGGCTACCCGGCCCTGGCCGCCGGCGGGGTGATGGCGCAACTGGCATCCATCGTTGACGGCTGCGACGGCGAGATCGCCCGGTTGAAAGGGTTGCAAAGCGATTTCGGCGGCTGGTTCGACGCCATCCTCGACCGTTACGCCGACGCCTTCCTGTTGTTCGGCCTGATGTGGCACGCTTTCGCGTCCACCGGCGCGCGCCTGTCCCTGGCCGTCGGCTTCGCGGCGATCGTCGGTTCGTTCATCAACAGCTACACGGCGGACAAGTACGACTGGCTGATGGCCCGGAAACTTCAGGGTTCTCCGTATCTCAGGCTGGGCCGTGACGTAAGGGTGTTCACAATTTTTCTCGGCGCCCTGTTCAACCTGCCCCTGCTTACGCTCGGCGTCATCGCGTTGGCGACGAATGCGGAGGTGGTGCGCCGGATCCTCGTGTTCCGGCGCGCGCGGGCCGATTGAAGGCACGCGCCTGTTCGCCGCCTCGGCCGGCGGCTGGATATGCGGCTGGCAAAAACCCCCGAACTGCGTGTAGTTTTTGGGCAAAGGTCGCTCCTCGGATCCCGCCGCCGGCGGGACGTGGGCGCCAAGGGGGGGATGTCATGGGTAAACCGGCGGCCATGGCCGACCATTTCGATGCGGTGGCGGGGCATTACCGCGCCGTCAGGACCACCGACGAAGAACCCATCCGCTTCATCCGGGACGCGCTCGCCGGACGGGCCGCCATCGCCGCGGCGGATATCGGCTGCGGCGCCGGGCGGTACGATCTCTTGCTGTTCCGTCACCTTCCCAACCTGCGCCTCACCTGCGTCGACAGCAGTCCGGAGATGCTGGCGGAGCTTTCCCGTTACCTCGCCGGCGAAGGGATCACCGATTTCGAGACCGTCACCGCGCGCGTCGAGGATCTGGACCTGGGGGAACGGTCCGTGGACTGTGTGTTCACCTTCAACGCCGTCCACCATTTCGATTTCCCCGGCTTCATCGCCAAGGCCGGCGGCTTCCTGCGCGACGACGGCCGACTCTTCATTTACACCCGCACCCGCCGTCAAAACGCCAATTCCGTTTGGGGAAACCATTTCCCCGGCTTTTGGGAAAAGGAGACACGGCTATACGAACTCGAGGAGATGGAACGATGGGTCAGGGAAACCGGTCGGGTGAGGCTCATCGGGACGCGAACCTTCCGCTATGCGCGCACGGCCACCTTGGACCACCTGTTGACCCAGGCGCGCAGCAGGCACTATTCCACCTTTTCCCTGTACACGCCGGAAGACTTCGAAGACGCCCTTGGCGCCTTCGCCGACAACATCCGCCGGAATTTCGACGATGTGGACAACGTCCGTTGGCACGACGAAAACGTCATGCTGCAGCTCGGGCCTTGAGGCGCGTGGCGTCCGCAACACACGAAAACCGCATGCCCAACGACGCCGGACCGGCGTCCCATCGCCGCCGACCGTGCCCGCCCGGCCCCTTCCATCCCCAACGCCAACGAGTCCTTCCGGCCCGGCGCCGGACCATCTAGAATGCCGGCCGTGACGTCCCGATCGGGCCGCGGAACAGGACCACGCCAGATGAGTCGCCGAATGAGTCTAACCCGTCTTGCTCCTCATCCCTCCACTTGGTTCGTTCCCGTGATCGCCCTCCTGCTTGGCGGCTGCGTCGGCGTCGCCGTCGGCGCCGGGGCCACCGCCGGTGTCGCGGCGTATCAGGAGCGCGGCATCGAGGCGGCGGCCATCGACCTCAACCTCGAGGCCCAGATCATCAAGCTGTGGCTGCAACAGGACGATATGCTTACGCTCAAACTGGGGGTCGAAGCCTATGAGGGCCGCATCCTGCTGACCGGCGTGGTCGAGGACCCGCAGATGCAGGCCGATGCCGTGCGCCTGGCGTGGAAGGTCATCGGCGTCAAGGAAGTGATCAACGAGATCCAGGTCACGTCGGACAGCGGTGTCATCGACCTGGCCCGCGATTCCTGGATTACCACCCAGTTGAAGAGCAAGCTGACCCTGGACAACAAGGTGTTGGCCATCAATTACGTGATCGAGACGGTCAACGGAATCGTATACCTGATCGGCATCGCCCAGAACCAGGGCGAGCTCGACCGGGTCATCGCCCACAGCCGCACCATCTCCTACGTGCGCCAGGTCATCAGCCACGTGCGCGTGAAGGGTGCGGCATGAAGGCGGGTGCACCCGGGCCGGGCGGCGTCGGGCGCGGCGCCCGGCCCGAACCCGCGTAATGGTGTTGCGCACCGGCGGATCATCGGCCCATGGTCCCGCCGCCGGGGCTCCGTCCGGCACCTTCCCCCGCAAGTGAGAAGGGCAGTGCCATGGGAACATCACGGGCGATCATCATCGCGGGGGCGCTGATCGCCGCGGCCATAACCGCCACGGTCATAGACTCGCCGCGCGCCCCGGAAACCGTCTACGTCTCCGACGGCGGGGACGGGTTCTTCGTCATCTATCCGGCGACCAAGGACATCTACCGCTGCCGCCTGTTGTTCGATACCGAAATGAATTGTATAGAGCATTGGAAACACCCGTAATACGGCATTCCGGTATTCATTCCAGGCCCCGAAAGCCGGCTCGGTCGGTCCCTTCGGTAAGCCTTCCCGTGGGTTCGTCGGGATGAACACGGATAAACAAGGGTCCGCGGCCTATTGCCGCCGGTAGGCCACGCCGCCCACGGTCAGCGTATCCCCGGTGAAGGCGCAGCGCACGGTGCCGCCTTTCGAGGCTTTCTCGAAGTCCACCTTCTTGCCGGTGCCGGTCTCGTAGAACCGGGTCGGGCCGGTATAGGTGACGGTGATCGAGTCGGCGGTCGTCGACCAGGTGAACGGCGTGACGGTGCGGTACCGCCCCTGGCGGGATTTCAGGGCCCCGGTTTCGCTGGCGGCGTCCAGGTCCAGGGTCGTCCGGCCGCTGGCGCTCTCCCAGGTGCCGGCGATGTCCCCGCCGCACCCGCCGGCCGGTGTGCCCGTGGTTTCGCCGGCCGGCTCCAGGGACCCGAGGCCGCCCCCCGGAAGGGCGACACTTGCGGCGGGCCGGGGCGCATCGCGGGCGCCCAACTCGGCAAGGAATTGACTCAGCGGGTTCGTTTCGGCGCCCCGCGATCGGGCCGTCGCCGGGATTTGGCGCGGCGGTTCCTGAACGACCTGCCCGGCCGTTGGCGCCGTTGGTTCCGCGGCGCGCGCCGTGGCGACGTCGACGACGGCGAAATCGGCGCGCACCCAGCCGCCCATGGTCACGCCATCGCGGGTGGCCGAAACCCGGTACCAGTTCTCCCGGCGCCCGAGGATGGTCACCGGAGTCCGCCCCGGCAGGCGGGTGGCGACGGCGGTGGAGATGGACGGCCCGGCGCGCAGATTGACCGCCTTGACGATGACCGCGCTGAGCGCCGGCGCCGGCCCGTTCCCGGCCGGGGAGCCGACGGCGACCCGGTCGAAAGGAATCCATCCCTCGGCGGGACCGCCGGTGCGGTCCAGTCTCACCCGGTACCAGGTGTTCCGCGTCGCCAGCACCGTCACCGGGGTGTTGGCGTCCACCGTGCCGACGGCGGCATGGTCCGCGCCCGGCCCGGCGCGCAGACGGCCGGCCTGCCATACGAGACCGGTGATTCGGGACGCCCAGGGCTTCGGTTCTTCGCCGCCCGGACCGTTGGCCGCGCCGGTCGCGGCCGCCGGGGCGCCCCTTTCGTCGGATGGCTGCAAGGATACGGTCTCGGGCGCGCACGCGGCGACGAAGACCACAAGTGCCGACAGCGCATGCACGCGCGTCATGTCCTCGTGTCCTCCCCGTGCATGAACCCGTATCCGCGAGACAGGTTTCGTTGGATGGCGGCCACGATAGCACACGTCGCCGCCGCCGGTCATCGGCGAAAGGCGCTCCTTGTTATAATGCCCACGCCTGTGGGTCCGGTGCGCTCCCGGGCGGAGCCGCCGCCCCTGCGGGCGCAGAGCCGCCGCCTGCCAACCCCCTTGACGCGGCGCCCGCGCCCGACAGGATGGGGGCCATGTTCGACGTCTGCGTCATCGGCCACGTGACCCGGGACATCATCGCCATCAAGGGAAGGCCGGTGAAGTCCATGCCCGGCGGCACGGCGTATTATTCCGCCATCGCCTTCAGCAGCCTGGGCCATGCGACGGCGGTCGTCACCCGTGTGGCGCCCGGCGACGAGGACGCCCTGTTCGAAGGCCTGCGGGGCGCCGGCGTCCACGTGTTGTGCMGGCCCAGCGCCGCGACCACCCTCTACGAGAACACCTATCCGGACGACAGCCTGGACGTCCGGCGCCAGGAGGTGGGGGCCGTCGCCGAYGGGTTTTCCGASCGCGACGTGGCGGRCGTGCGGGCCGCCGCCTTTCATGTCGGCACGTCGACCAGCGGCGACCTCGCGGCGGGGCTGTTGGGRAGGCTTGCGGCGAAAGGCGCCATGKTGTCCCTCGATGTCCAGGGTCTGCTCAGGAAGGTGGACGGCCGCCGGGTGCGGCTCCGGGACTGGCCGGGGAAAGGCACCGACYTCGCCGGYGTCGACATCCTCAAGGCGGACCTGGMCGAAGCGCGCATCCTCACCGGCGAGGAGTCCCCCGAGCGGGCGGCGCGGCGGCTGGCCGAATTCGGGCCCGCCGACGTGATCGTCAGCCTGGGCAGCGGCGGCTCCGTGGTCCTCAGCGGCGGCCGGCTCCACCGCATCGCCGCCGTGGCGCCGCAACGGCTGGTGGATGCGACCGGCTGCGGCGACACCTATATGGCCGGGTACGTCTCGCGCCGGCTCAAGGGCGAGGACGCGGAGCGGGCCGGGCGCTTCGCCGCCGCGCTGGCGACCCTGAAACTGGAAAGCTCGGGGCCCTTCACCGGCACCGAGGCGGATGTGGAGGCCCGTCTGTGATCCGGCGGGCCGATGCGAARGGACCTCGARCRCACGGCAGCCACCCGGGAARGAGACCCMCCATGTCCCAAGACCCCCCAGCCRCCATCARCGGCTTTCATGCCCACRTCTATTACGAYGCCGRGASCARGGAAAMCGCGGCACGTTTAAGGGCGGCCATCGAAGAGAATTTCGATGTCCGCATGGGACGCTGGCACGACCACCCCATCGGGCCCCATCCGCGCTGGAGCTAYCAGGTCGCCTTCGCSCCGGACCTGTTCGGTGCGTTCATCCCCTGGCTGGCCCTCAACCGGCGGGGCCTGGTGGTGTTCGTGCACCCGGAAACGGGCGAYKMCGTCCCCGACCACACCGACCATGCCCTGTGGATGGGCGRGAAGCTGGACCTCAACCTCGACAAGCTGCGGTAGGGCTCGGGTGCACGGACGAAAGGGAACCGCCTGATACCCAATGCCGGGCGTTCCGAGCCGATCCCGGCGGTACCGGCCGAAGCCCGGGGATTGACTCCGGCACGGACATCTGTGCAATTATTAAGAGAAAATTTCCATGTAGAGAAAACCATATGAGGAATTGTGTTTTAGCGCTGGTTTTCTCCGGGGCCGTCGCTTCCGCCGGCCACGTCCTGGCCCAGGAATCCGGGACCATATCGCCCAACGGCCTCGGCGGCTACAACGCCTGGAGCAGCGACGGGCGTCACGGGACCATCACGCCCAACGGCCTCGGCGGCTACAACACCTGGAGCAGCGACGGGCGCTCGGGCTCCATCACGCCCAACGGTCTCGGCGGATACAACACCTGGGGCAGCGACGGGCGTCACGGGACCATCACGCCCAACGGTCTCGGTGGATACAACACCTGGGGCAGCGGCGGGCGCTCCGGCTCCATCACCCCCAACGGTTTGGGCGGATACAACACCTGGGGCAGCGGCGGACGCCGGGGCTCCATCACCCCCAACGGTTTGGGCGGATACAACACTTGGCGGGACTGACGTCCGTTCCAACCAGTGTCCTGTCCCAGAGATTCTACGCAATATGACGGTCTTGCGATGCTTCCGGACGCCGTCGTATGGGCGCTGTTTAGCTGATACAGGTCACGAATAAGCGCTTGCACGATTTGGTGCCGGATGAGGGAATCGAACCCCCGACCTGCTGATTACAAATCTGAATTCTCGCAAAACCGAAAGCTGTTTGTTCCTGTGGGTTTGGAGGCCGTGGGCCAATAACGCATTGGGATTCCACCGCCTCTTAGACCGCACCGTTTCCGCTAGACACACACTGGTTCCCGCTGTAGCGTGGGTACTCGTTGGTGACTTGCCTTGCGCGACCGAGGGGAGGCACCGCCAGCCGATCAGTAGGGAGAGGCCCCATGAAACTCACGAAAGCACGAATCGACGCCCTCAAATACCAGGGGGCAAAACTCGCGCACGGGCACAGCCGGGACATCCGTTGGGACGACAAGATCAGCGGGTTCGGCGTCCGCGTCTACCCGAGCGGTGAGAGGCATTTTGTCCTCTCGTATCGCATCAAGGGCCGCAAACGGCTCTACACCATCGGCAAATATGGCGACCCGYTYACSTTGGAAATGGCCCGCAAGAAGGCGGGAAAGTTGAAAGSGGCCATCATCGACGGWGAGGACCCGTTRCGCCACCGSCAAGAAGAACKGGCRGCMCCCACGGTCAAAGASCTTGCYARGAAATATCTCASCGAYCACGCCGAAARGMATAARCGCCCGGCGAGCGTGAGAGACGACAGGGCGATGATCGASAAGATYATCCTTCCCCGCCTGGGCRSCCGGAAAGTSGCCGACATYACCTTCKCRGACGTTGAYGCGCTCCACGSAAAGCTAAAGGCAACCCCTTACCGTGCMAACCGSGTGGTCGCKCTTTTGTCCAAGATGTTCTCGCTCGCCTCGACCCGATGGCGGGACTGGTCSCGGCTTGACTACAACCCGGCAAAGGGGATYRWGARRTATCCCGAGGAAAGCCGGGAGCGGTATYTGTCGCCGYCCGAATTGGGGGCRCTCACGAAGGCCCTSRCCRAACACCCGAACCARAKCAKYGCCAACGCCATCMGSCTGCTSGTCTTGACCGGCGCGAGRAAGGGGGAAGTTCTCGGRGCAACWTGGGATCAGTTCGACCTTGACGAAGGCRTTTGGGTAAAGCCGTCMGCSCATACCAAGCAAAAGCGCGAGCACCGCGTTCCGTTGAACGCGCCRGCCCTGCAACTTCTCACCGAMATGCGGARCACCACCGARGGRGAGAAYRCCGMCNNGNGYGAATTYGYMTTCCCRGGKGGCCRGGGCAACAGCCACCTTACGGAAATCAAGAAGGTCTGGAAAACGGTYTGCRAKGAAGCCGGGATTRCCGGGTGCCGCRTYCAYGATYTGCGYCAYACYTATGCYTCKATCCTCGCGTCCTCGGGCCWYTCCYTGYTGRTMATCGGGCAACTTCTCGGGCACACCCAACAGACCACGACGAAACGATACGCGCACATTTTTGACGACCCGCTCCGCGAGGCGACAAACCGCGTGGGCASCCWTGTTGACGCYGCCGCCAACGGCAAGACCGCGGAAGTGGTGGAGATYGSCGGYSGCAAGRGGTAGATAKATMYWGGGGCGGCTAGGTGTCGCGGCCGAACAGCCKGRACCCTACYCYGGCCCGCCGTCCCGCCTTTTNCYGTAGGGMGCSTGTAGGGGGTGCATGTCAAATGCCGTGGAAACCCAATGTAATTGCGGGCTCGTCCGGGCCACTAGTTCCTTTAACAAAGGACGAACTGGACGCATATCTGAGGCTAGATACCTGGACCTTGACGAAGGCGTTATTCATTCTGAGCGGAAATCGGCCTCCCGGATTCGAAAGTAGCAGCGAATTGATGTCGCATTTCTGGGATGCCTATCACCTAGCCGTAAACAGCATCATGAGCGGCAACCTTTGCCGGGAAATTGCGGTCGCTGGCGAGCGGCACTTTATCGAGTCGCCAACTAGGTGGTTTTCCTGGGCCGAGA
>LKGT01006819.1_pt1 | contig 15957 bp, 15 predicted proteins | sample 503861 | NCBI WGS metagenome assembly LKGT01 (sample SAMN04113194, study PRJNA297058) | marine sediment metagenome | biome: marine benthic biome; feature: marine benthic feature; material: marine sediment; isolation source: sediment sample collected at the water-sediment interface from the South......
TGGCGAAGGCCGGGCTTTCGGAATCGACGAAGATGGGCAACCCTTCGGTACCGAGAATTACGTGATCGACTCCTTTGACTTTACGACCAACGATGGTATGGATGCGACGGCATATCCGTTCAACCGCAACCGATTGACCGAAGACGTCATCGAAGCCCCGGCAAAGTTGAAGTACTTGGCCCTCTTCGCCTTGGAGATGGAAGAGCGGGGGTTCGAGGTCGAGCCGGACGAGGAAGATGAGGAAGAAGACGAAAATGAAAATGGAGAGGATGAAGAGAATGAGGAGGAGGAAAATGGGTAGTTGGGCAGTTCGCTTTTAGCTAATGAGCGAATTTTCACTGTAACCACCACAGGGGGCGAGGAGGGCTTTGTGCTCGACTATGGGCCTACTCGAAAAGTGAGGCTTGGGCAGGGGTCGGCCGTCGGAAGGCGGCGATCGAAAGATGCGGGCCGCGCGCGACGATACCTGCTTTCCGGCAGGCGAGGGAGAACAGGGCAGCAATCTGCTCGGCGAAGATCCCTTCCCCTTTCATGCGCGAGTCGAACCGCGGGTCATTGAGCCTTCCTCCACGAATTGCCCGGATCCGGTTCAGCACCTTATCTTTCCTGTCGGGTAGGTGCTCGGTGAGCCATCCTTCGAAGAGGGGGGCGACGGCGTGCGGAAGCCGGAGCAGGACGTAGCCTGCGAAACGCGCCCCTGCCTTGGTGGCTGCGGCGATGATCGAGGCCAGCTCGTGGTCCGTAAGGCCCGGGATCACCGGGGCGACGAGTACTCCTGCAGGCACGCCGGCCCGGGCCAGGGCTTCGATGGCTGCCAGGCGACGAGTCGGGTAAGAGGTTCGGGGCTCCATGGTCCGGGCGAGACGCGTGTTGAGGGTCGTCACGGAAAGATAGACGGCGGCCCCCTCGTGGTGGGCCAGCTCGCCCAAGAGATCGAGATCCCGGGTGACCAGATGGTTCTTCGTGATGATCACCACGGGGTTCCGAAACTCGGCGAGCACCTCGAGGCACTGTCGTGTAAGCCGAAGGCGCCGCTCGACCGGCTGATACGGGTCCGTCACCCCGCTGATCGCAAGGGGCTGTGGCTTCCAATGGGGCGAGGACAGCTCGCGCCGCAGTAACGCCGGGGCATCTTCCTTCACCAGGATCTTCGTCTCGAAATCGAGGCCTGCCGAGAATCCCAGGTACTCGTGGGTCGGACGGGCGTAACAGTAAATGCAGCCGTGCTCGCATCCCCGGTACGGGTTGATGCTGGCCTCAAACCCTACGTCGGGGCTGTCGTTATACGTGATGAGCGACCGGGAGGGATCCTTGAAGAATTGGGTCTCGGGGGCAGGGCCCTCGGGATCGATCCCTTCGGGGTCACGAACGTACGAGAGGGTCTCAAACCGGTTGCGGGGATTCTCGGCGGCGCCACGGCCGCGGACCGGGGCTCGATCGCTACGCATCGCCACACCCCTCTGACTCCGATTCGTGACTATCGGCCAAAGATCCCTTTCAGTCTTTCCAGCAGTTCCTCCTCCGGTTTCTTTTCTTTCTTGGGCTCTGTGGTCTTTGGGGGTGAGGTGGATTCTTGCTCCTTCTGTGGAGTTTGCTGTGACGGCGGGGAAGGCCTTTTGAATATCCCCTTCGTGAGCTCTTCGATCCCTTGCCCCACCAAACCTCGTTGCACAAGACGCGCCACATGGTCCAGGTCAGGTCTTGGCGTGATCCCAGGGAGGGTTCCGGCCAGCGAAAAAGGAATCGCCAGACGCCCCTGCCGGTCCGCGAGGTATTTGAGCAGCTTCATATCCCTCATCAGATCCATCGAGAGCTGTTCCGAAAGGACGAGCTGCGCCCGCAAGTTCAGCGCTTGGTCGAGCGTCACCCAGCCCTTTCCACGGACCGCCCAATCGGCAGCGGCAATGAGCAGGTTATCAAGGTGTATCTTTCCACCTCTGATGTTCATCGAACCCTTGAGCTGGCCGAACTCGGTGTTCCGGGTCCCAAAGATTGCCGGATATTTGCTCCGGGTGTTGGGGGAGATGAAGAGCGAGAGTCCGGGTACCCCGGTGAGGCCTGTGAGCGCCCCCTCGGCGATGTTGACATCTAGCAACGCTCCGTTCAGGACCTCTGCTTGTCCCTGTCCCGTGAGGGCACGCTGGATGTCCTCCCATCGGTTACCGCTGCCGGCAAGTTTCAGGTCAAGGTTGACCCCGCCCCGGATGTACTTCGGGGCGGTGGCAGATGTGGAGCGGAAAAACTGGGCGAGCTCCATGCCTCGGACCTGCGAGGTGAGGGTGAACCGGGGAGGGGTCTTGCGCAAGTCGTACCGTCCCTGTCCCTGCAAGGTACCGTTGTAGGCCCGAAGCCTGAAGCTTTCGATCGTGGCCACCTGACCAGCCATGGAGATACGCGCCTTGAGGTCGGTGTAGTCCACGCCGGCGATTGTCCCCCGGGCGGAGGAGATTTTTCCCTGATAGGAGAGCGATCCCTTCTTAATCCCGGCGCGTCCGTCGCTCTTGACGTCTCGCATGACCTCCGGCCTCTTGCTCGACCCGGTGCCTTCCCGAAGATCGGCCATCCAGAGCTCAGGCGCAGACAGGCGGTAGGTCAAGGTGAGGGGGGTCAGCCGTTCGACCTGGGCAGCGAGGCGGATCTCAGACTTTCCCAACTGGAGGATGGTCTCGCCGAGCGTCGCCCGTTGGCCGGCAAAGGTGATGGTGGCCCTCTTGGCTGTCACGGGGTGAGGAAGCTGTGGCAGTTGTGCCCTGAGCCCGGTGAGCGTGAGCGAGCCGGTGATATCTGGGATCCGGTCTTTTTTCATCAGGCCCTTGATGCGGGCGTGTAGTTCCGCGCCTCCAGAGAGGTCATAGCCCTGGACGAGCGGGACGATTTTCTCCCAGCCGGCCAGGTCCGTACGGCTTGAGTCCAGCGCAAGACGCAACACAGGTGTCTTGCCCCGGGTAATCGCTCCGGTGCCTGTGAGCTTCAGTGTGTGGAGCTTGATGTTGGCCTTCTGCAGGGCAATCTTCTTTTTAGTCACCCTGGCTTCCGTGGAAAGGAGAAAAGGAACCCCTTTCGGTTTGTGGAAGCGGTCCCCGAGACTTATGGCGCTCGCCGTGGCCTCGAGCTTGCCTGTCAGAGCCAGGTCTTCGAGGGTTCCATCCACATGTACGCTGAGCGAGAGGGGTCCGTCCGCGCGAAGGTCTCGCGGCAGGATCTCTTTGAGAGGGGCAAAACGCCGAAGATTGGCCAGCGCCACTGGGCCGAGGGTGACGTTACCCTTCATGGAGAGGTCTTTGAGGCTTTTATCCAACGGTCCCGCGCCGCCGGTGAGCTGAAGGTTGGGCTTGTCGGCGCCAAAGACGGCCGCGCTGATCTCAATCTCGGACAGCGTTAGCGCTTTCAGGCTGCCGGACACCCTGGTTTTGGCCTGCAACGGACCAGAGAGTCCGAGGCCCCGAGGGAGATATTGTTTGATCTGGGGGAACATCCGCTGGAGGTCGCCGATGTTGAGCGAGCTGATCTCGATTTTCCCCTCGAGCGGAACCGCGCTGTAATCAAGCGTAGAGGGGAAAGGTCCTACTCGGCCATTGATCTTGATGTTCTGTCGCTCAGCGAGGATGGCCGCGGATAACTTTACGGACACCGGCCGGTCGAAACCAAGGTCCTCCACGGTAAGGTCGATGTGGCTGACGCGAAGGTCGATACCATCTTTTCGGTCCACGTAGCGTACCTCACCTTCAGCCACGTCTACCAGGGAGACCAGCAGGGGGAGGGGTACGGTGGCTGCCGGTGCAGGGGTACGCGCAGTTTCCTTTTGGCCTTCCTGTCGGTCCGGGCCCCCGAGACTGGCGAAGTTGAATTTGCCCTTTTTATCTCGGATCACTGTAATCACCGGCTGATGCAGGATCAGCCGTTTAACCCGCAGCTCTTTCCGGAGGAGAGGAAGGAGCTCCACGTTTACCTGTAGATCAGCCGCGCGAACGAAGTCCCGCGGGGAGAACGCCCGGTCATCTGCCAGGGCAAAGTTTTTCAGGCGCACCCCGATGCCTCCCCATACGGTCACGCCGATGTCTTCGACCGCAACTTTCCGTCCCAGCGCCTGCTCGGCCTGGGCGAGAATGTAATCTTTGTTGCGATTGACCAGTCTTTCCAGGTTCAGCAGGGCAAAAGCAACAAGAGCACTCAGGATGAGTAGGATCACCGCCGCGATGGCAAGTTTTCGCATGGTGGCCTGTCCTTGTAGGAGAAGAAGTTCGAGAAGACGAATGGAAAATGGCCTTGAGATAAGGAGACCGGAATCTCGCTCGGATGTCAAGCCGGATGTCGATTCGTCAGGAGGGGGTGTCACCAAGAACCGGCCGAAGCCTCACTGGCCAGGACGAGGTTCTTGGATCCTGTCTTGGAGTCGCAAGCGCTCGGGGGCGAATAACCACCGGCGGTCTGGAGTCCCTGAAGCGCCTCAGGGAAGACCCAGTCCCGCAAGCACAAGTGGTCCCTCAGGGTGTGTGGGGATTTTCTGCACGGCATCGCGGGCACGCATGTCAAATACAGTAATGAGGATGGTGTTGTCACTTTTCCCGGGGCGGATTTCTCTGGAAGGCAGAGGGAAGGATGGTACGCCACTTGCACCTTATTTGACTGAGTTACCTGCAGAAGGAGACTGCTAATGGCGGACGAGAAGATAGGGAAGAAGAAGGTCCTCCTGGTTGACGATGACCCCTTATTTCTTCGGTATCTGACCCGCTTATTTCCCCGCAAGGAATACGAGGTGGTGACTGTATCGAGCGGTAAAGAGGCCCTGGATCAGGCCCGGCGCCTCCGGCCAGATCTCGTCATTCTCGATTTAGATATGTCGGACCTTGACGGGATCAAGACATGCAAGCTCCTCAAGGCCGAAGAGGCCACCCGACAGATCGCCGTCATTATCCTCACCGCCATGGAGAGCTTGGAGCTGAATCAGATGGCTTTCGACGCTGGCGCCCAGGCGATGGTTCTTAAGTCGATGAACCGGGAGCGGCTCTTGAATATCGTGGAGGTGGTCATCCAATCTAAGAGCGTCGCAGACTCAGCCGCAGTCCCTGAGGCGTAACCCTCTATCGCCCAAGGTTTTCTCAAGGTTTCTCCCGCTGCAACGGTCCAATAGATTGGTGGTTTTTTGGCAAATCTGCCACCCGCGCCCGTCTCACCCGGGTCTTTCCTTTTTCGGCTTCGAGTGATCGTTGGACGCGGCTGAACTCGCTTCCGAGCTGCGCCAGGATGGCATTCGCTCCGTGCACTGAACCGGCCCGTCCACGCGCTTCGAGATTGCCGCACAGTGCCGCCATCGGGCGGGCGCCGAAAATGCCACAGCCCCCCTTCAGGCGGTGGGCTTCCCGCGCTAGGGTCTGTGCGTCTTCCTGCGTCACGGCGTTCCGTAAGGCCCCTAGCTGTCGCGGCGCTACAGTCAGGAACTCGTCAATCAGCTCGGTTATGAAATCCGGCTCGCCTTCTTCTTGGGCCTCGTGCAGGTCGGCCAGCACAGTAGCATCGATCGCCCCGTCCGGGGTTGTCCCTGCATCAGCCTCCTCCGGTGCCCCCTCAGAGCGCAGAATCCAGTTCTCCAGCATCGCCGCCAGCTCCTCGGATCTCAGTGGTTTGGAGATGTAATCGTCCATCCCTGCCGTAAGGCACCTCTCCCGGTCACCCTGCATCGCGTGAGCCGTCATGGCGATGATGGGGGTATCTCGCGCCCCACCATCTTGCTTGCGGATCTCCTCGGTCGCCTCGTACCCGTCCATCTCGGGCATTTGGCAGTCCATGAAGACGAGGTCGTAGCGGAGGATCTTCAGCATCTGGACTACCTCTTTGCCGTTGGCGGCCACATCCACGCGGCAACCGAGCTTCTCCAGCAGCCGCACGGCGACTTTTTGGTTCACGACATTGTCCTCACCCACCAGCACGCGTGCACGGACGGACTTCCGCGTTCCAGGGGGGGAGGCCGTCCTTGGCGTCCGGGGCTCGGCCAGGGTGAGGCGCGTGACCAATTCGGTTGCCACGCCCTGTGTCCGGGCTCCCCAGACGGTGGCCAGGGCGCCGAACAGTTGCGACTCGCGCAGGGGATTGACCAGATAGGCGGCAAACCCGGCCTCTTTGACGTGCTTAGCATCGCCCCGCTTCCCCGCCGAGGTCAGCATTACCAGCACAGTTTCCTGGAGTGCCGGCTCGTCCTTGATGGTCCGCCCGAGCATCTCGCCGTCCGTGTCGGGCAGCCGCTGACCCAATACGGCAATCTGATAGGGGTCGCCGGCTTGACGAGCGGTGCGGAGGGTAGTCAACGTCTCTTTTCCTGATGCGGTGCCGTCATGGCGAATTCCCCAACCTGACAGCTGTTCATGCAGGACGCGCCAGGTGACCTCATCCTCGTATGCGACGAGCACCCGCACGCCCGCGAGGTCGGCCGTCGGAAGCGAAACGGTGGGTGCCTGCGTATCCAAGGGGAGGGTGAGGGTGAACCAGAAGGTTGATCCCTTACCCGGGCGGCTGGTGGCTCCGACGGTGCCTCCCATTAACCCTGTCAGTTGCTTGCAGATCGCCAACCCCAGCCCTGTTCCGCCGTACTGGCGGGTCGTCGAGGCGTCAGCCTGGGTGAATTTCTCGAAGATGTGGTCGAGCTTGTCTTCGGGGATTCCGATACCGGTGTCTTCGACCGCGAGTCGGAATCGCACCTCGCTCTCGGTCTGTTCCTCGCACTCCACGTTGATCAGGACATGCCCCTCCCGGGTGAACTTAATGGCGTTGTTTGCCAGGTTGGTCAGCACCTGGCGGACGCGTCCCGGGTCGCCGATGACGCGGCGTGGGGCGTTCGGGGCATAGCGCACGATGAGATCGAGGCCTTTCTCCTCGGCTCGCATGGCCAGCAGGTCGACCACCTCGTCGACGGCGACTCGCAGGTCGAAGGGGATCGGTTCGATGATCACTTTGCCTGCCTGAATCTTTGAGAGGTCAAGGATGTCGTTGATGATATTCAGCAATGCTTCGGCGGAATGCCGGATGGTTTCCGCGTAGTCACGCTGCTCCGGAGTCAGATCCGTATCGAGGAGCGGCCCGGCCATCCCGATGATACCGTTCATCGGTGTGCGGATCTCATGGCTCATGTTGGCGAGGAAGTCAGTCTTGGCGTGGTCTGCGGCTTCCGCTTCGTGTTTGGCGTGTTCCTCCTGGTGCGCGCGTTCTTTCTCACGACGGACGCGGTCAACCAGGTAGCCGTAGAACGTTGCTGCGGTGAAGAGGAATGGAATGCGGATCAGCGAGGGCGAGCTCCACACTGACACGGTGGTGTTGGTGTTCGCGAGGACGTAGACGTATGCTGTGCACACGACGACTGCGCCGATCGCGATCAGCGACAGCTTCTCACCGATAGCGGCAAGGAGGAGCAGAAAGAAATAGACATAGAAAAACTCGGCGCTGAAGCGACCACTGTAGATGAGAGCCGCCGTGATCCACGCGGTGTCGGCAGCGATTATCCCCGCAGTGAAGGTCGTTGATGAGGTGATGTGCTCCGGAAGCCGCATGACCACGAGGTTCGACAGCAGGGAGGCGGGAATGATCAGGATGATGCCGAGGGAGAGATTCGAAAACTCTGCCTCAGCCAGGAGCAGGTAGGCTACGGCAATGATGAGCGTGAATCGCAGGAGCACAAATGCCCGGCTTTTTGGTAACTTTTCCGTGCCGGAATCCACAGGTATTCCCCCTCGAACGGTGAGTGCAGGTTACGCTTCGAGGGGGAGCAAGATCAGTGCCAGAGAGGGTCCAGGGGATCTCGGAGCAAGGGGGGGCCTGCGGAGAGCAGGCGCTGTCGGTCCTCCGTGATGCCGCGCGAGGAATGGGGTATATCTGGGGGTAAACAGAAGGAAAGGCCGCAGCAATATTTGTTAACACATTACCTTAGTGTAATTGTATTATCTAGTTGATTATACTGGTAAAAACTTAGTACTTATCTCCTTGCTGTCTCTGCATCTGCTCCATCATTTTTTTCATCTGCTCCCACTGCTCTTTGGTCATACCGGGGGGCCGACTTTGGGGCATTTGCGGTATCTGTCCTCTTGGCTTGAGACCACTTGGGGGCCCGCCAGGCATCCCAGGAATTGCGACCCGCTCGTAGCCGGCCGGGATCTCGAAGAGCCGAGCATCCTGCTTTCCGATCTTGATGTTCGTATAATCAATCCTGAATAGCGTCCCCTTTGAGGTGCCCTCCATCCGGACGGGGACTTTTTGGTTGGTCACCCAGAGGTGGCCCTCGAACGGGCGGCCTTTCTTGTTCACAACTTCGATCTTATACTTGGTCGTCGCCATTCCGTTGACCCGCTCCGAGCCGAGCTTGGTGAGTTTGACGTTCCCTTCTCGCATCATGCGCCCCGGGTCCTCTTTCTCGGTGCCGCCGCGCTGCTCCATGTACATCTTTCGGTCCGGCATGAGGATCCACGAAACACCTTTGTCCCGGCGCCAGATGATGATGCTCTTGTGCCCGAATGTGACGGTCTCGCGCCGTTCCTTGCCGCCGGAGAAATAGACCTTGCCTGGAAAGATCATCGGCCTCCCATCCGGGCCCTTGCCCATATCCATCTTCACGTCGGCCGAGTACCCAACTTTGGGAAAGGGGAAATCAGCCGGTTGAGCGGGAAGGGCGAGTCCGAGGGTCAGAACTGCTGCGGCGAGAGCGCCGGAATACCTGAGAAAATTCATCATACCCTCCTGATCCGTTGAGTACGCAGCGTGTTGGTATTCTAATCGACAACGCAAAAATAGGACCAGATCCTATTTTTAAAAAGGGGGGGGCGTCAAGGGGTTTCGTCACATCCCGGGGGAGGGGAAGATCTCGGTTGCCTCGCGCCAAGCTCGCAACTAAAGCCGGTAGGTTGGACACTCTTGGCTTAGCCGCCGACAGGAAAAATCACTATTTCTTCGGGTCGAGATTGAGGGCAGCGGAATTGATGCAATAGCGAAGGCCGGTGGGCCGTGGCCCATCCTCGAACACGTGCCCGAGGTGTGCGTCACACGCGTTGCACAACACCTCGACCCTCCGCGTACCCATACTTTCGTCCATCTCTGTCTTCACATTTTCCTCACCGACGGGCGCCCAGAAGCTCGGCCAACCGGTGCCGGAATCGAACTTTGCCTCTGAGCTGAACAACTCGTTGCCGCAGCAGACGCATCGGTAGGTTCCGGCATCCTTGCATTTGTTATATTCACCCGTGAACGGCCGTTCCGTTCCCTTTCCCCTGGCTACCAGGAACTGTTCGGCAGTGAGTTGTTTCCTCCACTCCTCTTCCGACTTGTGGACTTTCTCTTTCATCGGTATGACCCCCTCTCTGGCGTCCTCAGAATTTTGAACCAAAACGGCTGGAGAAGGCAAGACTCTACCCTCCGGTGGGGCAGCCGAATCATAGTTTGGGGAAGAGGGGAGCTGTCAAGCGTTTTCGCCAAACCACGGGGGTGTGGAGGATCGCGATTCGCTTTAACCAGTTACGTCAGGCGAGGGGAGCCGGCAGATCTGGGCGGAACACGATGTGATCGGGACGAGAGGCCTGTCCCCGTCAGGCGGCATCACTCGCCGTCCTGGGAGTATCAAATACCCTCTTCAGATCAGGGTAGCACACTGGGCAGAAGGTGGCCTCGGCGACCTGGTATCCCTGATTCTTCTGGAGGAACCAATGGTCGATGACCACTCCGCAGGTTTCACAACGGCGTTCATCTTGGGTCTTTACCCACGTCATGTTAACCTCCACTCAGGACGACCAAGATTCGTCCGTGACCGCCGAACGGTTTTCGCTCTCTTTCGGTCACTTTGTCTAGTCGTCAATTGTGTTCACGAAGCTCATGGACGATTTCCAGAATCCGGGCTGGCCTGGTGGCCTCGCGGTTATCCAGATTGATGTCCCGGGCTCTCCTCAGTCCTTCAGTCGGCTCGTACCAGGCGATCTCCAGGAGCTCGCCCTTCAGGCTGTACGTCTCCGAGTAATCTACCGGACGTCCGAATCTGGGATCATGGTAGAGAAACACGATCATCCGGTCGTCCACGTTGATCAGCCGCTGGAAGACGAAGCGCTCCTTCGGCGGGACATCGATCGGGACGAGGACCTGATCCCCTCGCAGGTTGACCATAGCTCTTTGGGATCCTGCATGAAGGGGACTCACGCGTACAGTGACAATGAAGAGCATGGCCAGGAGTAGCTCGGGCATGCCTTTCCATCGGAAAGGGATGGTGAACATCGAATACCAGAGCTTCATCGTTCGCTCCTTGATCCGTGAAATAGGCTTCAATTCCACAAACAAAAACGCCTCAGGGAGAAACCCATCCTCCGTGAGGCGTCGTGGCCTTTGTCGAGTGGCGTCTTCTTGGGGCCCCCCGACCTCTTGTACTATTTCACCTGTTAATGGTCACCGAAGCCTTCCCCCCTTGTCAAGCACTTTCTTCACACGTGGTCGCTGCGGAAGATGTAGGTGCCTTTGCGCCAAGTCGTCCAGGCGTGCTTGCTGGGAAAAATCTTGGGCTCTTTATCCAACCCTGCGCCATCCTGCCTGTACAGCACCATGTCGTGATGGTCAGGACAGGATTCGCAGAAACCGTAGACCCCGGCGTCATCCTCCTCTGTGACGAACATCCGGTGGCCGTCCTTCCGCGGTTTCTCCATGGTGGCCTCCGTCAGGAAGTCCGGATCTTCGTTTTGTTGCGATAATGGTTTATGCCACTAAATCTGCACTTCTATCGAAAACAACCATGGCCTGTCAAGCAATTTTTGGGCCCAAAGTCTTATTTCTTTGGTTTTTTGCGCATTTACGTCATATGCGAACAGTCGACGGCCCAACGGTCCTGTGGGAAGGCCTTGCCTGGGAGGTGGGGAAACGTTAAGGTAGACAGGTATGGCGAAGCGAACACTGACCATTCACGATCATCGGCGGGAGCTTGAACAGAACCGCTACGTCTACGCCGTCCTCAGCCGTCGTTCCGGCGGCGTCTCGATCGGCATCAATCTGAATCCTGATAAGGTCTGTAATTTCGATTGCATCTATTGCCAGGTGGACCGGACCACTCCCGGGCGATTCCGCAGGGTCGATCTCAGAATCCTCGAGCAGGAACTCAGGGATATCCTGGCGCGGGCCAAGAGTGGCGAACTCTTCGAGCATGCCCCCTTTTCCGGCATCCCCGAGTCGCTCCGTCAGGTGAAGGACATTGCCTTTAGCGGCGATGGCGAGCCGACGACCTATCCCCGGTTCAAGGAGACAGTGGAGCTTGCCATTCAGGCGAAGGACGAGGCAGGTCTCGGCCACCTCAAGATCGTGGTTATCACCAACGCCACGATGTTTCATCGGCCAAAGGTTAAAGAGACCTTGGCGTTGTTGGATCAACACAACGGGGAGATCTGGGCAAAGCTCGATGCGGGGACCGAGGAGTATTATCACCTCGTGGATGTGACCACCATTCCCTTCCAGCGTGTCCTGGATAATATCCTCGAGGCAGCCCGGCGTCGGCCCGTTATGATCCAGAGCCTCTTCATGAGGGTGCAGGGTGTAGGACCGGACGAGAAAGAGATTGAAGCTTTCTGCGATCGTCTTCGTGAGATTGTGGCTCAGGGGGGAAAGATCAGTCTGGTCCAGGTCTATACCGTCGCCCGGCGCCCCGCCCAACCCTATGTGACTCCACTTGCCGATGCCGAGGTGGACAGCATCGCTGAGGCGGTTCGCCGCATCCCCCTCCCTGTTGCTTCCTTCTACAGTGGCGAGGACGTGTAAAGTAGTTTCTTCGGCTCTTGCTGACGGGAACTAAGAGCTCGGAGGGACCTTCCNCGGCGGCGCCATTATTNTNCGACACCCATCGCCATTGTCTGAATGTCGATCTCTATTTCCTTGTCGTCGAGCTTGCCCTCACGCAGCATCTTGCGGAACTTCTGTCGAGTGTCGCTGTTGTCATGTGCATCGTTACCTTCAGCGGTAAATCCAACGCTGCTAGCGGGTCTCGGTAACAGGGCATCGAGAACTCTTTCCTCGGCAGCGTCCTCGGCACGGTGGCTTACTTTGGCCATCGCTTCTTCGCGCGTCAGCTTGACCGAAACATCCATGAGATCGCGGATGATGCTGTCGACCTCGCGGCCGACATAGCCGACCTCAGTAAACTTGGTCGCTTCTACTTTGATAAATGGGGCTTTCGCGAGTTTCGCGAGCCGCCGGGATATCTCTGTTTTACCGACGCCGGTCGGGCCAATCATCAGAATATTCTTGGGCGTTATTTCACTGCGCAGCGGTTCGTCCACCAGCACGCGGCGCCAGCGGTTTCTGAGAGCGATAGCGACTGCGCGTTTGGCCTCGTCCTGGCCAACGATGTGTTTGTCCAGTTCCTGGACGATTTCTCTGGGGGTCATTTGTGACATTCGGTTCTTACCAATTGGGGCCGGCGGCTATCGGTTCATGATTTTGCGGGCAGTTCCTCGATTTCGATGTTGTGGTTCGTGAAAACGCAGATATCGCCCGCGATTTTCAGCGACTCCTCGACAATGCTGCGGGCATCGAGCTTGGTGTGTTGTAAAAGGGCAAGCGCTGCTGCCTGTGCGTATGGCCCGCCGGAGCCGATCGCCATGAGATCGTGTTCGGGCTCGATCACGTCACCGATGCCGGAGACGATGAACGAGTTCTCCTTGTCCGCGACGCAGAGAAGTGCCTCGAGGCGCCGCAGCCTGCGGTCGGTACGCCAGTCCTTGGCGAGCTCGATGGCCGCCCGTGTGAGATTTCCGTACTGCTCCAGTTTGCTCTCGAAGAGTTCAAACAGCGTGAAGGCATCGGCCGTGCCGCCGGCGAATCCAGCAATGATCCGGCCGCCCGCGAGCTGGCGTACCTTACGGGCATTACCTTTCATGATGGTGTTGCCCATGCTGACCTGGCCGTCGCCGCCAACGGCTACGGCACCGTCACGTCGCACTGAGACGATTGTTGTCCCTCGAAACTGTTCCATTGTCAATTATCCTACCTGTTGGATCGCCCGTCAGGACGGGCTCCTACGATGCGTCAACTGGTATCTGTGGGAGCCCGTCCTGACGGGCGATTTAATAAATATCAGGCTTTGTCGTCTGCCTTTCTTCGCGCCCGTGGATGAGTCTTGTCGTATATCTGGGCAAGGTGCTGGAAGTCAAGGTGCGTGTATACCTGGGTCGTGCCTATATTTGCGTGGCCCAGCAGCTCCTGGACACCGCGCAGATCGTGGCTCGATTCAAGCAGATGCGTGGCGAAGGAGTGCCGGAACAGGTGCGGATAAACCCTCACATCGATGCCCTGCCGTCGTGCCCAGTAGCTGACCCGGGACTGTACCGAGCGGCCGCTCAGGCGATTTCCCTGCTTGCTGACAAACAAGGCCCTTTCTTCGCCCGGGGCAAACTGCTCGCGCAGTTTGAGCCAATCGGATACGGCCCGGCGCGCATGACGTCCTACCGGGACAATCCTGTCTTTGCTGCCTTTGCCGGTGACGCGAACTGTCTGGTCCGCGAGATCGACATCGCCGAGATCGAGGCCGGTCAGTTCGGCAAGCCTGAGACCGGATGAATACAGGAGCTCCAGAATTGCACGGTCGCGAGCGACGATCGGCCCGTCTCCCGTAATCTGCACAAGCTTTGCCATTTGATCGACGTCCAGGTTCCCGGGCAGGCGTTTGGCTGCTTTCGGTGCGCGGACCGCAACCACGGGGTTCTTTTTTACGTGCTTTTCACGGCTTAGGTACCGGTAAAAAGTACGTGCCGCCGACAAGCGACGTTGAATGCTGCGCGCGCTCAGTCCTTTGCGGTAACAAGCGGCAGCAAACGAACGGACGTGCTCATTATCGAGATTATTCCAGCCGGACAGGTCATATTGATCGCAATACTCAGCAAGGGCTTTGAGATCTCGTCGATAGTGTTTGCAGGTCAGGCCGGACAAGCGGCGCTCGAACTCGAGATGCCGGATAAATTTATCTATCCAGTCATATTCGATTTGCTTCATGGGGCCGGGCCTGCCGGTATCGTCTTTGCTAGAAGCGCTTCAGCGACTCCGCGACAAGATCGCCAAGTCGTGACAGGAAATCCATGCTCATACCGGGGTGAAAACGGTTTGCGTCTGCGCTGCCGATCGCAAGGAAGCCTATTTCTGATTTCTTGCCAAGGGGCACGAGYGCCRCAGAGCCGACCTCATCCGTTTCSTGGCCAAAGAGAAARTCCCTCTGGGAGTCCCGGACCTGACCGCAGCGCGGGCTGYTRCCTTTCARRAAGGTTGCAAAWGRTTTGAGTGAWTCRGMSTCCCGCTCGATCGGCTTGAAGAAGCGGCCGASTGYTACGTCGSCGAATAYTKYCGGGTCGCCAAACASCACGAGRATCGACAGGTCGGCRTCAAAWCCKGCGCGAAGCGCGGTCTCGATTACCMCCAGTGTYTCRCCAAAGTCTTTRGCTGCCATCAGTCGSAGSGTCAGCTGATGCATCTTCGCGCCAAGCGCATCATTTKCCCGYGCGACGTCRATGAGTTCCTTGAGYTTACGCTCCAGCTTCAGGTCTTTTTGCCGMAGAACCGAAACCTGGCGYTCGACGAGCGARATYGCGYTGCCSGARACATGCGGSAGGCGCAARGAACYCAGCAATTCGCYGTWSCGCTCGAAAAAATCCGGATTTGCYTCCAGATARTCRTGTACGGCGTSTTCCGACAGATCTTCTTCAACGAACTCCGGTTTTCGCTGTGTACTCATAAATCCAGGATTCCTTCGTAGCTYARTTCTGCRTTGCCGGATAGCCAGAYCGCCGCCGACTYKCCCGGCCAGCTTACCATGAGTTGGCCRCCGGGCAGGYTTACCTCMACGTCTTCGTCCAGCTTGYCGAGAAYGCGGCCCGCCACGACCGCAGCACAGGCRCCGGTGCCGCAAGCCATCGTTTCSCCTACGCCACGCTCATGCACRCGGAGGTCAATCTGGCTGCGATTCCTGATAGCCATGAAGCCGACATTTGTGYSGCKCGGAAATCTTTYGTGGGTCTCGATGAGTGGGCCGAGAGTYYGAATGKCGGCWTCGKCGAYCCGGYCCACCTSYARTACACAATGCGGATTGCCCATSGMAAGSACCGACACRCTCAAGGCRTCTYCRCCGGCYTGCAACGGGTASACAGCTGCCCTTYYATCGGCAATGAACGGAACTTTGGCYGGTTCGAGTTCCGGCYGTCCCATGCACRCGGCCACTGAGTTCTCACCGAGAATTCGYACCGGGACCGGACCGGCCGGGCTGCCAAGCGTAAAGTCGCTTTTCTGCCCGGGGTCGCGAGAGATCACCCAGGCAACGCAACGAACGCCGTTGCCGCACTGYTCGACTTCACTGCCRTCCGCGTTGAACACACGGTARTACGCAAGGCTGTCGGCGTCGCGGGGCGGGCCAATCCACATSAGCTGATCGAAGCCGACMCCCGTGCGGCGGTCAGCGAGGCGCCGGATATYTTCGGSCGCWRGTAYTTCTTGCTCTCCCTTGCGTTGATCGACGACCAGAAAATCATTGCCGGCGCCGTGCATTTTCCGAAATGAGAGCTGCATCCGCGGAGTTTAACAGGACGTTTGCGGAACATGGATTGYCGATCCGGKSSCWMCKWKNATCGGCAGCYTGGTCGTGCGAACAAGGKTTTTYCCRGGGCATRAWGTGRATGGACTTTTGTCSTCGGCACCGGTAGTTTACATAAACAAAAATACAGSAGKYKGCGCGGCAGRGWTRCTCTCSGYCGTGCAGRCTTYNTAACRCCTCAAATTCACKCCGGGGACNAAAAATGCGGCACATAATGGTCATGAATGCCAAGGGAGGYTGTGGCAAAAGYACCCTTGCAACWAATATCGCTGCYTATTTTGCACACGAAGGATATGYGGTGGCGCTKGCYGATTATGATCCGCAGCGATCGAGCCTSGACTGGCTCGACAGACGGCCGGATAARCGTCCCGCRATYGCSGCGRTTG
>LKGT01004359.1_pt1 | contig 15956 bp, 18 predicted proteins | sample 503861 | NCBI WGS metagenome assembly LKGT01 (sample SAMN04113194, study PRJNA297058) | marine sediment metagenome | biome: marine benthic biome; feature: marine benthic feature; material: marine sediment; isolation source: sediment sample collected at the water-sediment interface from the South......
GTTGAGCCTGGCCGGCACCGCAAGACAGATGTTGATCGACAACCCGCCGGAGCGCTTGGCGGAAACGCATCGCACCGATCTCGCCGAGTTGGGCCTTTCCGAAGAGGTGATAGAGCCGTTTCTCGAGAACTACCATTACTCTCCCTTGGAGAAGTTGCAGCTCGTCGAGGCCCTAAAGCGGATGAAAGGCTCGGAAGGTCTGGACATCTACGTGACCCACGCGACAGCCGCACCAGACAAGAGGGTCGCCCGATACATGCAGCAGCGCGCCGAGATGATGGCCAAGTTCCATGAAGAGATTTCCCCAGCATCGTTCGTCCGCCTAAAGGAAGCGCCACTTCAAATGACTCCGGACGGCCGCGTTATCGGCGAGGGAAAACCGGGTGACATGACGAAGCGATTGCAAAGCCTGCACCGCGAGTTCGCGTTTGAGCACGGAACGCCGCTACCGGTTTGACTAGTCTGAGCTGAAGTACGTCGCCAGGTATTCGTCGAGGCTAATTGTGTCACTCGCCTCGATTTCCTGCTGCCGAGCGATGGATTCGCTGGCCGCTTGCTCAAATTGAGCCTGGCACTCCGCCGATAACGGGGCGATTGCCGCGAAATAATCCCGATGACCGCGTGCAATCGACATCGCAAGATCGAAGAAGCTGCATCCCGAAGCTCGCATCTCCGCCAGCAACCGGGCAGACGGTGTTTCTTCCGGATTGTCGATCAATGACTGCATCAATTGGGTCGCTTCCGCATAACTATTGCTACCCTCCTGTCGATCAATGGTTTCCGCAACGCCCCTGACTTTGTCGAGTATTTCCCGAGCCCATGTTGCCAATGCGACCGGAGTACCGTCGCGGTGTAATCGAAATTTCGGGTCACGGCCCTGCCTGGCTGTCAGCGTCTGATTGCGTTTCGTTTCATCCAGTGATTTCTCACATAACGGCGGACTGTCTTCGATCAGGCAGTAAATGAGGAACGCCTCGATGAAGCGCATCGTATTCTGATTGATGCCTGCCGGATCATTAACGTTGATATCGAGCGAGCGGATCTCGACGTACTCAATGCCGCCACGTCGCAGTGCAGCTGTCGGCCGCTCGCCGGACATCGCCACTCGCTTCGGCCGAACTGAACTGTAGTACTCGTTCTCGATCTGCAACAGATTGGCGTTGAGCTGTCGGTATTTGCCGTCCACTTTGACGCCAATTTGCCGATACGCCGGCTCCGGCATTTCGATCGCCGCACTCAGGTCGCGAATATAGTCATTCAAACTATTCAGCGAAATATTTATTTTTGACTGGTTCTGGTTGCTATAGCCCAGATCGCTCATGCGCAACGAAGTCCCAAACGGTTCGTACAGGGTATCGGCACTAAGGTCCGGCATGCCCAGCTCGGCGCCACCCGCAAAGGACTTACATATCGCCGGCGACGCACCGAACAGGTAAAGGACAAGCCAGCCGAAACGTCGAAAATTCCGCACCAGTCCCAGGTATTGCTCCGACCGAAACGGATCCTCGTCAAGACTGCTGCCAATCACGTCGCGATAGGCTGGCCAGAATTTCGGCGATAGTGAGTAGTTGAAGTGCACGCCGGCAATGGTTTGCATACGCCTGCCATAGCGATGACCAAGCCCACGACGATAAATCGTCTTCATTTGCCCAACATTAGAGTTGCCATAACGTGCCAGCGGGATCTCGGCATCGGCAGGAATTCGACATGGCATGCTCGCCGTCCACAACAGCTCCGCATCCAGGCCTGCGTAGGTAAACTGATGAATGTCACACAGGACCTGCAACGCCTCCCAGGTGCCTGGATACGCAGGCGTAATGAATTCGAGCAATGCCTCGGAATAATCGGTCGTGATAAAACCGTTGGTCAGCGCCGATCCCAGTGCCGCTGGATGACGCGTTTTCGACAGATATCCGTCTGCGTCAACACGCAGTGACTCTTTCTCGACACCTTTGAGTCCGCCTGCCAGCACGCTGCCGTCCGCGGCAATCAGTGCATTGAAACGCTTGTCGAATCCCTTATTCATATTCCTTCTCAGCCAACCCCTCGCCCCGGCAGGCTGTTTTACCATAAGCACACGAGGTACGCGCCGGTCATCTGCGGTAGAATCGACAAGTCAGTCCGGCCGGATGAAACTGGAAAGACCATGATTCTTGCGACCAAGAAATTGCTTGCCCCGTTGATCATCCTGATCGTCGCACTGCTGGCCGCGGAGCCGGCTGCAGCGTTTCGCTGCGGTTCCAAGCTGGTGATGGACGGCATGCACGAGGTTCAGGTGGTCGCCATTTGCGGCCAGCCAACTACGTATCGCAACCTGGGCTACGCCTTGCGCGCCTATGACTTTCGCTACCATCGAGATCCTGGCTCTGGCTGGTCGACTTATCGCAACCCTGGCTACGGCTTGCTTACTCAGGAAGTCATTATTACAGAGTACGTGTACAATTTTGGGCCGCGAAAACTGATGCGGCGTCTAATTTTTGAGGGTGGTGTTCTCGTAAATATCGAGACGATCGGCTACGGCTATCGCAAGTAATTACGGGTACACTGCGACATGACCTCGCTAACCCGACCAGAGAAATCCGTATGAACGACCCTCAAGGCCGACGCTTGCGCGACAAACCAACTGGACCGGCCACACTCATAAGCGACGGGTGCAAGATCTCTGGTGTGATTACGGGCGACTGTGACTTTTTGATCAGCGGCGAGATTGACGGTGATTGCGACTTGGTCGGTACCGTTACGCTCGCCAAAAATGGCCTGTGGCGTGGCACGATCAAGGCGGGCAATGTGATTATCGCCGGGCATGTCGACGGCGATATTATCGCGGACGATAAAGTTGAGATCACCGAATCCGCCAGAATCACCGGCACCGTATCCGCAGAAGCGATCGCAGTGGCGGAAGGCGCGATTGTCGAGGGCGTCATGAAGACAACCGGCAAAACCGAACCGGTGGAATTTGTGGAAAAGCGCAAAGACGACTGATTGAGCAATTGCCCCATATTAGCGGTTCTTAACCCATATATAGAAAAACTGCACGAAACCCGGATTTTCTGTCGTCCGATTCGGAAATATGCATCGCTGATTTGGGCCGATGATACACTGGTCATCACATAGATCGAAAAAACCTGATCACAAGAAAAAAAACAATGATCGGTAAAAAGATTCCAAGATATTCGCGAATGGGGCTGRCGCTCGGTATTGCCGTGAGCGTCATTATGCTGTCGATGTTCTACGGCCAGTATCGCTGGCTTGCCAACGAAATTGTGACTGCCAGCGCCAAGCAACATGATGCGTTCCTCTACGCCAGTTTCGAACGCCAGGTACGCGCTCAGCTGCATGCGATGGCCGATGAATTCGCTTTGGAGATCGGCGCGCCTGATAGCCCTTCTGTCTACACCATCCTGAGTCGACTAACGACCGATAACGCGATGCTTGCCGGACTGCGCTTTAACGGTAGCAATGTCGAGCCTGTGCAGTCCGGTGATATTCCAGCCGTGCCTTCCGGCGATGCGGTTGCCTGGCTTACTGATAGTCTCATCATGYCCTACCCGGTCGTTCGCGATGACACGCAACTCGGTGCACTTTGGGGGGCGTTTCGGCTTGACCAGCTGCACGCGGAATCYGCCTCCTTCGCGAACGACCTYGTGGATACAGRGCTCCAGAACCGTCGCATCAGCTATTTCTGGATTGGWTCGGGCACGCTGGCCACGCTGCTTGTGTTCGGTGTGTTCGTCGGGCTCATTATTCGCCGCCAGACGGCCCGCGTCCGTGCGCTCAAACTGCAGGCCGAAAAGCTCAGGGACGCCGACTTCGGTGAGCCACTACTGCAAACTAACGGTGATGAACTTGGCGAGCTGGCTGCTGTTTTCAATGACATGCGCGATCGATTGCGTTCAACAACAATATCACGCGACTACGTCGACAGTATTTTGTCCGGCATGAATGAGGCGATCATCGTTACGTCCGATGACGGCGTTATCAAACGCATTAACCGCGCGACGACGATGCTGCTCGGATATAACGACGAAGAATTGCTTGGCAAGTCGATCGAATTTATCGTGAACACCAAAAAGACTCCCGCACTTATTGACAACAGTAGCACTGGCGTTCCAAAGGAAGCTTTTTTTGAAAGCAAATTCGGCGAGTCGATTCCAGTTTCCTACACGTGTTCAATGGTCGCCGGCCAGCACGGCGAGTCGGAAGACAGAATTTACGCAGCCCAAAACATTACCGAACGGCGACGCGCTGAACGTCGCATTCGATACCTTGCGCAAATCGATGCGCTGACGAAGGTTCCGAATCGCATGCAATTTCAGCACCTTTTGCAACGCTCGATCGCCCGCGCTCGCCGTTCAGGCAATTCCTTATGTATGTTTTACGTCGACATCGATTACTTCAAGGAGATCAACGATACATTTGGCCACCTCGCCGGTGATACAACGCTCGAAACTGTCGCCGAACGCCTTGCCGCGGCCCTACCCGAGAATTCCATTATCGGCCGACTTGCCGGTGACGAGTTCGCCATCATTGTTAGTGACCTCGATCCCAGTGTCGGCGGCAAGGTAGATACTGACAAGGTGGCCAGGTCAGTACTGGATCGACTTGCGGACCCGTTCTTCGTTCAGGGGCATGAAGTGTTCATGACTGCCAGCTTAGGCGTAGCCTATTACCCGAAGGATGCGGCCAACGTCATCGACCTCATACGTAATTCCGATGCCGCTTTGTACAGCGCCAAAAAGGCGGGTGGCAATATCTTTCATTATTACAAACCGCAGATGAACGAGGCGGCAGTCGAACGCCTCATGACCAAAAGCAAACTCAAGCGAGCGTTCGAAAGAGACGAGTTGCGTGTGCACTACCAGCCCAAGTACAACCTGGAGACTGGGGAAGTTTTCGGTGCCGAGGCGCTCGTTCGCTGGGAGCTTCCCGATCGTGGGCTGATATTGCCGTCCGACTTTATTCCCATCGCCGAGGAGACCAATCTTATTATTGAGCTTGGTGAATGGGTGCTGGACAAGGTCTGCGAGGATTTTCGATATTGGCAACGCTCCGTATCGCCGGTCGGACGCGTCTCGATCAATCTTTCTTTGAAACAACTACGACAGCCGAATTTTATCAATCGCATCAACTCGATAATGCGCGGCCACGAAGTATCGCCAACGTCGCTGGAACTCGAGATCACTGAAACCACCCTGATGGAAAATCCGGAACGAACCATCAAACTGCTGGACCAGTTGTACGCACTTGGTCTGCATCTCGCGATCGATGACTTCGGCACCGGCTATTCCTCACTTAGCGCGCTGCAACAATTTCCGATCAGCACTCTGAAGATCGACAAGTCGTTTGTTCGAGACGTGGCAAACAACCCGGACGATGCAACACTGGTCGGAACAATCGTGCAGATGGGACGCAACCTCAACATGGACGTCGTGGCCGAGGGCGTCGAGAACGAGTTGCAACTGGCCTTCCTGCAAAGCCTTGAGTGTACTTTCGTCCAGGGCCTGTTGTTCGGTGAGCCGATGAGTTCAGACAATTATCTCGAATTGCTGCTCGCTCAGGCTGACGGAACCGATGTCCATCGTGCACTATTTGCTTAATTGCAAAGAAATCATTTGCATCGCTTCACACCATGGTTTCATCGTGTTTAAATCGTCCAATGCGCAAAACTGCCGCAGACATTCAGGGACACTGGCTTAAACAACGGGTACCGTACACATGAACATGACAATCAGAAATGCAATCGGCTGCTGCATACTGCTGGCTTGCCCAGTGACCTATGCTTGTGATTATCCGGCACGACCGACGATACCCGATGGTTCGAGCGCGTCGAAAGATGAATTGATGCTCGCGAAAGAAGATGTCAACACGTATCTGGCCGGCGTCGATGAGTATCTCACTTGCATTGAGGCAGACGAGACTGCTGCCGTTGCCGCGCTTGACGATCCTGATTCTGCGGAACTCAAACGTCGCGATCAAGTTCTGGAAAAGAAATTCGATGCGGCAAATGATGAGAAGGAATTAGTAGGCGAGCAGTTCAACCTGCAGGTGCGCGCTTACAATGCGGCGAGGAAAGCCGCGGAGTAATCAGAGTTTATTGATTTCGCTCCGAAGATCGAATTTGTTCTCTGTGACAATCCGTTCCAATACTTGAATTCGTTCTTCAAGCTCCTCGATTCGAGCCAGCGAATCCGCCAATTCGGCATTATCGGCCGTTTTATTGGTTTTCTTTTTGACCCTGGCTTTGGTCATCTTATTGATCGTGTCGGCAATAAATACGATTGCGACAATACAAACTATGGCAACCCACATGTTCATAGATCAGTCCCTTATTTGTCATCTGATAACTGCAGATTGTTATCTGCTTTCTGCAGATTTCGAAATTCCTCGTCGAGCTCGTAACGCCTTGACGTAATGTATTTTTCCAATCTCGCGAGCCGACGATCGAGTGACTGGGTCTTGCTCCGCAACTCACTTGCCATTTGCTCAGGCGATACTCGCCTGGCACGCCAGTTTTTCGATCTGCCTCGCTCTTCCTGAGCGATCGCCCTCGCAGGCACCAGGAATACGACCGCAAGATAGACAATCACCGCCATCGGCATTGCCACAAAAAATGCGATAACTGCGAGAATTCGCGTCACCCGTAAATTGAAACCAAAATAGCTGGCAAGGCCCGCACAGACTCCGCCAAGCATTGCATTGTCTGCTCTGCGATAGAATGACCTCGGCCTGACTGTTTCGAACGTACTCATAAGCGACTCCAGCGATCAGCCTGGTGACGCCGCCAAAATTCATATTCTGTCTGCCTGCCCGAGTAAATCAGGGGCTTTTCGCTAATCAGCAATGTTGCACCAATATAGACTGCGATCGTCAACCAGGAAAACAGCAGCAGGCAGATCACGGCGATTACCCGCACCGTACCAAGTCGAAAATTGAATCGATCGGCGACGCCCGCACAAACGCCGAATACCCAGGCGTTATCCCTGTCGCGGTATAAACCGCGAAGCGGACCATAGTCTATGTTCCAGCTGCGCTGACTCATTGTCCCCTCCTGTGATCAGCTGTAGTTGTAACCATTTATCCTTCAGCCACCTTCTTCGAATCGTTGGCGACTCTTTGCTTCAATTCATCGAGTTCCTTTTTTACGGTCTCCTCTGCCTCGAGGCCGGCAAATTCGTGATTGAGATCCTTGGGCAACCCCAGATCATAGGCCTCAACCCGGCCCTCAACGTCATCGATTCTACGAGCGTATTGCTCGAACCGAATCATCGCGTCATCGATTTTGTAATCGTATATTTTCTTCCTGGCAGCGAGCCGGCTGCTCGCGGTTTTGTGCCTCGCCAGAAGTGCTTTCTGCCGCGCCTTGGCGTCTTCGAGCTTGCTTTCCAGTCGCACGATGTCCTCGTTGAGCTTGCCCAGTCCATCCTCGACGGCCAGGTAATCCTCTTTCAGGGCCACGGCGGCGGCGTTGACGCGGGACTTTTCGATTAAGGCGGCTTTCGCCAGATCCTCACGACCTTTGCGCATCGCCAGCTCGGCTTTGCCATCCCAGTCATGCAACTCGCGATCGAGTACCTCGAGCCGGCGATTGAGGTCTTTTTTGTCCGCGATCGAGCGAGCGGCAGCAGATCGTACCTCAACCAACGTGTCTTCCATCTCCTGGATCATCAGTCGAACAATCTTCTCGGGATCCTCGGCCTTGTCGAGAATCGCGTTGATATTCGAGTTCACGATGTCTGAGAATCTCGTGAATATGCCCATGAATTTTTCCTCGTGTTTGCGTGACTACTGGGTCATATATTGCAGCTTCCGTGCCAACACCGCGAAAAATCACATAAGTAGTTGTTTAAGCTTGAGAATATAGACATCGCTGGGATAATATCAGGTGCTTTTATATGGTTTATTTCGCCATGTTATCGCGTTYTCTACTATCWTGTGGTCAAATATACYAATGGCAGACCGCCGCGCGACACAACCTATCATTGGCGAAGCCCCGGCTTTTCTTGAGATGCTCGAGCACGTCTCACGAGCTGCTCCGCTCGATAAGCCGGTGCTCGTGGTCGGCGAGCGCGGCACCGGCAAAGAACTCATCGCCTCTCGCCTGCACTTCCTCTCGGACCGCTGGGAGCAAGGGGTCGTCAAGGTCAACTGTGCGGCGTTGACCGAATCCATCCTTGAATCGGAGCTTTTCGGTCACGAGGCGGGGGCGTTCACCGGCGCGGTCAAGACACATGTGGGGCACTTCGAGCGCGCCGATGCCGGCACCTTGATTCTCGATGAACTGGCGTCGATATCGCTRCGCACRCAGGAGAAAATCCTRCGTGYTATCGAGTACGGGGAAATTCAAAGGGTCGGTGGCAGCGRYACTTTGCGCGTCGATGTACGAATYGTCGGTTCAACGAATTCAGATCTGCCTGCGCTCGCGGCTGCCGGYCAATTTCGAAGAGATTTGCTTGAYCGCCTTGCGTTTGACGTTATCACGATACCGCCGCTTCGCGAGCGCACCGAAGACATYATGCCATTGGCCTACGCATTCGCACTCAACATGGCGAGTGAGCTACACCGTTCTTTTTTTCCGGGWTTCACTYCGCGTGCATCGTCGGCGCTTTTGCGGCACGACTGGGCCGGCAACGTGCGGGAGCTCAAGAACTCGGTGGAACGCTCTGTGTATCGTTCCGACAATCCCGAAACGCCAATTTCGAAAATAGTCTTCGATCCATTTGATTCGCCATTCAAACTTGCCGGTCCAGCCAGTGCCGCACCCCAGGCCAGCAAGCCGCGGCGTGCACCGCTGCTACCGACTGACCTGGCATTGAGGCTCATCGACACAGAAAAAGAGTTTCTCGAGGCGGCACTTGAGCGAGCGCGTTTCAACCAACGCCTCGCCGCCGACCTGCTCGGGTTAAGCTACCACCAGTTGCGCGGCAAGTTACGCAAACATGAAATTTCTGGACGGCCGCCGATGGAGTCAGCCTGACCGGCCGTCAACTTTCGTCGCGATAACGCCGCACATAGATCGCAGCCGTCGTAAGCAACCCACAGACAATAAATCCAGCCCACAATGATGGACTTGTCAGAAACTGAACGATATCCAAATGCGCAAGCAGCTTTATGAGCTCCTCGTTGACCTGCATACGATCCTCGTCGAAGAAAGCTTCCATATCCATGCCACGAAACAGTGGCATCATGCCGCCGCGCCCGAACACGGCCTCGGCGAAATAGGACGACCGAAAGACAATCAGTTCAATGAGAGGAACGAGAATCAGTGGCATGAATGCCATGAGTAGCGGCATACGCTTTGCGAAAGCAGACACAAACAGGAACCAGCCAATGAACGGTGACATCCAGAGCGCACAGGCAAGTGTCACTATCGTGGCGGCCGTCCAGTTGTCCAGCAGCGCCACCGATCCCCAGACGAGGTGACCCGCATCGCCACCTTTAATCATAATCCAGACGCTTGAAACGCCTAGATTGACCAAGTGCGTGACGATAATCGCCGCAATCGTCGCAAGCGGTATCACTATTATGGCTGTCAGCAGTTTTGACAGGACTACCTCTGCATCGGTAATGGGTAACGAGCGCCAGAATAGAATGCTCTTGTCCTTACGCTCCGCATACAGCGAATCAAGGGAGTAAAAAACGCTCAGGATTGCCAATGTAAACAGGAATATCCAGGATGTCCCCAGGAAAAAAACAGTCAGCGCAGCCTGCCGTTCGGCGTCACCAACTATATTGGATGCCCCCAATATCGCCATCTTGATTTCATGATCAAATGCCGAAGCCGTGACCATGCCCGCAAGGGATATCAGCGTCATGATAATCGCGACGGTGACAGGCGCTACGTATATCGAACGATGCTCCCAAAGTTCGCGTCGGACGAGTGCCAGCTGCTGTGTCATCATGCCGCCGCTCCTTTGATCTTCGCGACAAACAGATCAGCGATTGAAGGTGTATGCATTTCTCCGAATCCCGCGAGTTTTTCGCGCTCGACTTTCTCGAAGGTCATGACTTTCTTGCCAAACAGGTCGCGCTCGTAAATCGGCCCCAGGCTTCTCGCCGAATCTGCGTTATCACCTGATGTCACCAGCTCAACATAAGAATCGGGCAATGCCTCCATGCTGGCGTTGAGTACTATCTGGCCTTCATCGATAAACATGATGTCCGTTAACAGATTTTCGATCTCTTCGACCTGGTGTGTAGTAATTAAGATCGTGCGCTCGCCGTCGAAGTAATCATTCAGCAGATTTCCATAAAACTCTTTGCGAAATATGATATCGAGGCCCAGGGTCGGTTCATCCAGCACCAGTAATTTGGCATCAATCGCTGTGATGATCGACAGGTGCAATTGCGTCACCATGCCCTTCGACAATTCGCGAACTTTTGAGTCGCGCCGAATTTTCGTGTGCGCGAGCAACTCTTCCGCCCGGTCCTGCGAAAAATTCGGATGCGTCTGCTCAATAAAATCGAGCAGTTGCGATACTCGTATCCAACGTGGCAACACGGCCACATCGGCAATGAAACAGATGTTCTGCATCAACTCCTTGCGTTGCCGAAACGGATCCAGCCCCAACACGGAAAGTTGGCCTTCGCAGTCCGTCAGGCCGAGTAATGCTTTGAGGAGAGTCGTCTTGCCGGCACCATTCGGGCCGATCAGCCCCATGATTTTGCCTTTTTCGATCTCGAAACTGACGTTGTCGACGGCGCGGATATCGCCATATCGCTTCGACACGCCTTGCGCGGAAACCAGGCTGGTCATTCTGTACCTCCAGCATCGTCTGAGTCTTTAAGGTCTTTTAGAAGCGACGCGACATCAAGCCCCAAGCGTTTAATCATCACCTGGACCTGCGGCCAGTCTTTTTCCAGAAATCGTGCGCGCTCGTCCTTCAGCAATCGATCGCGCGCGCCGTCAGTAACGAACATTCCGCGTCCGCGCTTCTTTTCAACGAGTCCCTCGTCGACGAGTTCCTGGTATCCCTTGAGTACGGTCAGCGGATTGAGGCGGTACTCGGCCGCGACGTTGCGCACCGATGGCAGCGCATCGGCCTCGCTGAGAACGCCCTCAAGTATCATTGCGACAACACGATCTCGAAGTTGTCGATAGATAGGCTGATCCTCATTCCATTTTGGGTCCATCGTATATCCGCTTAAAAAAGCGCCGACCAAGATGGCCGGCGCAAAAAATCCGTCGCTGCTTTACTCGCTTGTGTGACGGAAACTGGTTGAATTGGCACGATCCTGTCAAACGAATCCATTATTTCCTGCGTTCGAGTCGAATATCGAGCACCGTGCGAATCGTCGCTGCAGCACTAAATTCGGGGTTGCTGAGAACGGCATCTTTGCCCATTGCTCCAGCTTGTCCGGCTACCAGGGCCACCACCATTAACGCCATCACGGTCAGGCTGACGATTTCATTCAGGTAACGCACTATTAGGGCTTTCATTGTCCTGGCTCCTTGGGCGACGCTCTAGGTGAACTGGTGTTATAGTTGACTATATCACCAAAAAGACTGATTGCAAGTCTTTTTCACCACTGTCTAACCCGCCGGCCTTGCCGGGCCCGTTTATAGAGAATCGACGAGTATTCAAGAGGGCCACCGATGCTTGCGAGTGCGCAAACGATCCTGCAGACGAATCTGCCGCTTTCCTGCGGTGCCGGGGTCGCCTATGCTCGAGCAATGGATCCAGCGCCCGAAGACAGCGCCCTGATGCTGCGTTACAAGGATGGCGACGTTGCCGCATTCGAGACCCTGTACCGTCGTCATAACGACCCGTTGTACCGCTATTTGCTGCGGCTTTGCCAGCACCGCGACAACGCCGATGACATCTTTCAGGAGGTGTGGGGGAAAATCATCAAGGCCGCCGACCGCTACCGTCCGACTGCAAAATTCACGACCTTTTTGTACAAAGTTGCACACAATTGCTTTATTGATCACCTAAGGCGCAACAAGCGCCACGCTCACCCGGGCAGCATTGAGCCGGACAGTCAGGCCGATCCCGGTGATCAGCCTGACATCCTGGCTGAACGAAGCCTCGCTCGAGAACGCCTGGAAATCGCACTGCAGGACCTGCCCGACGAACAGCGCGATGTATTCCTCTTGCACGAAGAGGCCGGACTGAACCTGGACCAGATCGCAACCATTACGGGCAGCAATCGCGAAACCACGAAGAGCCGGCTTCGATACGCAATAAAAAAGTTGCGCAGCGCGATTGACGAACCGGTGGAGACATCATGACTAACGAGCGACAGCACCCGGATTTCACGGCTGAAACCGACGAGACCGTGTCCGCCACCTACCGTGAGTTGAGCCGGGAAGGTGCACCAAACCATCTGAATGAAAAAGTACTGCAGCAAGCAGCTGAAAGGGCTCTGCGACCACGGTACGCGCGATCAGTCATGTGGACTCGGCCGCTCGCGTGGGCGGCAACCGTTGGGCTGTGCCTGGCGATCGTATTGGAAGTAACCCGCGTCCCGACACCCGAGATCGTGATGACCGACGATGCGAATAGCTTCCTGGAGACCGAACCGCCATCAGTAGCAGAAGAGGCACCAGCACAAGCACCGGTTCGTCAGCGGCCAGAGGCACTCAAAGACATGAAATCTCAGCTCGGGCGATCTGCTGCGAAGCAAGCTGCCAATGAGCCGAAACGCGAGATGGTCGATACCGATACGCGACAGCAGTCCGGTGCGATCGCTGCACTCGCCGTCAGCGCCAACAGAATCGATAGCGAAGCCACCAATGAATGTCCTGACGAGATCAGGGTTGATCCCGTCACGTGGCTGGCCTGCATTGTCGATCTTGAGGAAAGCGGCGATACCGACGCAGCACTGCGCCAGCGTGATGCGCTCGAGGAAGCGTTTCCGCAATTCAAAATGCCCTGAGCGTGCATTACGAGCAGTGCTCGATCGCGCCGCCAATGCTAGAATCCCGGCCCCCAACGGAACTCATGGCGGCATTTCAGGAATCCATCGATGAAGACACCAGTTCGCGTCACGATAACCGGCGCTGCCGGCCAGATCGGCTATCAGCTTGCCTTCCGTATCGCCTCCGGGCAGATGCTCGGAACCGACCAGCCCGTCATTTTGCAACTTCTCGAGATTCCCCCGGCTCTGCCGGCATTGCAGGGCGTTGTGATGGAGCTCGACGATTGCGCTTTCTCGACTCTCGCCGGTGTCGTCGCGACCGACGATCCGAATATTGCGTTCAAGGATAGCGACTTCGCATTACTCGTCGGTGCACGCCCGCGCGGCCCGGGCATGGAACGTAAGGACCTGCTTGAAGCCAACGCACAGATATTCTCGGTACAGGGTAAAGCAATCAACGATCACGCCAGCCGCGATATCCACGTACTGGTCGTCGGCAATCCGGCCAATACGAATGCGCTGATTGCGAGCAGTAACGCACCGGACATCAGCCCGAGAAATTTTACGGCGATGACTCGCCTCGACCACAATCGCGCCTCGGCTCAATTGGCCCAGAAGACTGGCAAGCACGTAAGTACCGTTAGCCGACTAACCATTTGGGGCAACCACTCAGCGACGCAATACCCTGACATCTATCACGCCACCGTGGACGGGACTGACGCTACCAGTCTCGTCGATCAGGATTGGCTGGCAAATGAATTCATCCCCGTCGTGCAACAGCGCGGTGCGGTGATCATAAAAGCGCGCGGTGCGTCATCCGCAGCCTCGGCAGCGTCAGCCGCTATCGACCACATGCACGACTGGGCGCTCGGCACAAACGGCGACGGCTGGGTCAGCATGGCGATTCCTGCCGACGGAAGTTATGGCATCGAGCCGGGCATTGTTTACTCTTATCCCGTGCGTTGTCGCGACGGCGGCTACGAAATCGTCCAGGATCTGTCGATCAACGAATTCAGCCGCTCGCGAATGGATGCAACCGAGACGGAGTTGCGAGAGGAGCGGGCTGCGATCGAGTCGCTGCTCTGATGTGACGCCTGCGATGGCACACCGCGTGCCCCAAATGATAGGGCCTGAATTGATGAATTATCGAATGGCCCAGAGGTAGGATTCTTGATTAGTCTGCTCGTCAGCGTTTTCTGGTTGCTGCTGCTGGTTGGTGGCGGCATTTACCTTGCCTACCAACGTATTGATCTTCGTACCTCAACGATCGCGGCCAGTGCCGCGACTTTCGCATACACCATTTACACGTTGGGCGGAAACGGATACTGGCTATGGATGCTGTTGCTCTGGGTGGCAGTGGGCGCCTTGATCGTGCCGAACCTGGTTGAATTGCGCCGCGAAAAAATTACGCAGCCGTTGCTCGCGATCTATCGGCGCATGTTGCCGACGATGTCAGATACAGAGCGCGAAGCGCTGGAAGCCGGCAATGTCTGGTGGGATGGCGAGCTGTTCTCCGGAATGCCTGACTGGGATCGGCTCATGTCTTTCCCGGCACCACAATTGTCCGACGAAGAGCAAGCTTTCATCGACGGTCCATGCGAGCAGCTGTGCAAAATGCTCGACGACTGGGATATTTGTCACAACCGCGTCGACATGCCCAAGGAAGTTTGGGATTACATTATCGAGAAACGCTTTTTCGCGATGATCATTCCAAAACAATACGGGGGACTCGAGTTTTCGGCGTATGCCAACGCGATGGTTATCGTCAAGCTTTCAAGCCGCAGCCCAACCGCGTCGTCAACAATCGGCGTGCCAAACTCACTCGGACCTGCCGAGTTGTTGCTGCACTACGGCACTGAAGAACAGAAACAGCACTACCTGCCGGGCCTCGCCGCCGGCACGGAGATCCCGTGTTTTGCGCTGACTTCTCCGGAGGCAGGTTCGGACGCCGCGGCGCTGATAGACAGCGGCATTGTTTGCAAAGGCAACTGGAAAGGCAAACAGATCGTCGGTATCCGCCTGAACTGGAACAAGCGCTACATCACCCTTGCTCCCGTCGCGACCGTCCTTGGACTGGCGTTCAAGTTATACGACCCGGACCACCTGATCGGTGACAAAGATGCATACGGCATCACTGCCGCCCTGATTCCGACTGACACACCCGGCGTAACGGTTGGGCGGCGCCACTTCCCGATGTCGATTGCTTTTCAGAACGGACCCACCTCGGGCGAAGATGTTTTTGTACCGCTTGACTACATTATTGGCGGCCAGGAGATGGCCGGCAAGGGTTGGAAGATGCTGGTCGAGCTCTTGTCAGTAGGGCGAGCGATCACGTTGCCGTCTATCGCAACCGGTGGTGGACAGGCTGCCTCGTATGCGACCGGGGCGTACGCACGAATTCGCAAACAGTTCAATACGTCAATCGCGAACTTCGAAGGCGTCGGAGAGGCATTGACGCGCATCGCCGGATACACCTACATAATGAATGCCGCCGTATCGGTAACGTCAGGCGCAATCGATCAGGGCGAGAAGCCAGCGGTTCCGTCCGCGATCCTCAAGTATCACTGCACTGAACTGGGCCGCAAGGTCGCCAACGATACGATGGATGTACATGGCGGCAAGGCAATAATGCTCGGGCCCAAGAACTACATCGGTCGCAACTACATGGCGACCCCGATAGCGATCACCGTCGAGGGCGCGAACATATTGACGCGCAGCTTGATTATTTACGGACAAGGCGCGATCCGATGTCACCCTTTCGTACTTCGCGAATTACGAGCAGCTGCTGACGACGATATCGATAGAGGCATGATCGAGTTTGATGACGCGCTGTTCGGTCATATCGGTTACGGTATTAGCAATCTTGCACGATCGCTGTTCCTCGCCCTGACGCACGCGAAGTTCAGTCGCGTACCATTGAACACGCCGACACGCCGTTATTATCAGAATATTAATCGCTACAGCGCCGCATTTGCACTCGCTTCCGACTTTGCGATGCTGACACTCGGTGGCGAACTGAAAAAGCGCGAACTGATTTCGGCGCGCCTCGGCGATGTTCTSWGYTSKWTWTWYNCWWGCNGWMRACGGYRYTCRAGNAT
>LKGT01008613.1_pt1 | contig 15788 bp, 12 predicted proteins | sample 503861 | NCBI WGS metagenome assembly LKGT01 (sample SAMN04113194, study PRJNA297058) | marine sediment metagenome | biome: marine benthic biome; feature: marine benthic feature; material: marine sediment; isolation source: sediment sample collected at the water-sediment interface from the South......
GGTGTTGGCGGGAGCAGGATCGGTCCAGGTGGAGCCGTTCCAGTGCAGGAGGCGGACATCGTCGCCGTCCGCTTGAGAGTTGCCAGCCGAGACGAGGGCCGCGTGGTCGAAGGTCACCGACACTGAGTAAGCGCTGGGGACTGCGGCGCTCCCCGCTGTGACCGTGATCTTCTCGCGATACGCGTAGTTTGAATCCCACCACTCGCCCCCGGGCGCAGCCGCAAAGGTCTCGAATGGGATGAGCGCTAGCACCAGCAGGGCTACCACGCCAGGCAGGCAGGGCTGAATCAGCTTTGTCCCGAACCGCTTCATCTCAATAGCTCTCTCTTCATAACAACCCTTCAATGGCCACACATGCCTCAATTGCGCGTCAAACTTCTCACCGTTATACTTGGCCCAACTCCTTTGTTAGACCAATCATTTGCCGACTCATTGTATGCCTCCCTCTACCACTCGCTGGGCTGGGCCGAGGGCACTGGTGGTCGTATCTGGTGCTGTTGGTTTTAATGCGGCCCGATAGGCCATCTCTCAGCCCTTTTCAAGATTTCCCCCGACGATCGCATGATAGAACTGTGCATTCCACATGGCGCGGGGGGTGTTAGAGAGCAATGCCCATGCCAGTCGGCCACCCTCCAGCCAACACAAGGAATTCGACAGGTTAGGGACTACCGTGCAGGAGGCCGCGAGAGACCGAACTGCCCGAATATCGGACATCGCCTGCCCGACCGCCGCACCCGGAAGCCCTCCCTCCAATCTGTCGGCCCCCCCCTCCTCACGGGATGAGCGCTATCCAGCAATATCAATGCCAAGGATCTCGAGCGGAACGCCTGTGCCCATCGAGGCGTCGGCGGGACAGACGGCGAGGATCGATCTGTTTCGTTATGGAGCAGGCTGGGGGAACGGATGCAGAAGGTGAGAAGAGCTTGGGGCGGTTCAGGAGAGGAGGTGGCTTCCCGCCAGGGACCTATTCTACTTCTACGCTTACCTCCACCACCCGCTGGGCTGGGCCGATGGGACTCGTGACCGGATCAGATACTGTTGGTTTTAATGCGGCCGCAACGATCACCCAAGGCTGGCTCGCGGACAGACCCTCCATCCAATCCAGGGTGAAGGTGCCAGCCGTTGTGGCTTTCAGGGTGCTCCCGGCTTGGGTGGAACTCCCCTTTACAAAATTCCACCGCGGTGTCCGGCCCGTCTTGGCCACCATGTTCCAATTGCCCCCGGCATAATGGGAATCGACAATCCAAGCACCGGCATTGGTTGTCGTGATGTCCGCGGTGGAAGTGGCCGAAGTGCCCTGGGCCCCAACGTGCCCCGCCTCAACGGGGTTGGACTGGTCAACACCAGCGTAGGACGCAGAGGCGCCACTAAATGTTCCGTTAGAAGCGGCAGTCAAATCGACGCTGACCGTGGAAGTCCCTGCGGGTGGGTTCAGCAGATACCACATCGATGCGACTCTGCCGCCGGCAAATATCTCCGTGCGTATCTCAGTGAGGGCCACACCATTGTAGGTCACGCCAACGATCGCATTCGGATCATCTCCATAGCCGAACGACACCACGAGTATTCTGTCAGTGGCCGCCGCCGCGACTGTGTGTATCCATTCACACGGGTCACAGTCACTTTGGTCAAAGGCCGTGAATTTATCAAATGCGATACCCGTCGTACCATCCGACCCACGCCCGACAATCCCCGTCGATGCGATGAGGCACTGATCCTGGTATACCTTGCCGGGTTGTTCGCTCGAGGCTTTGCCCCGGATATTCGGCCCCTGTCCTCCAGTTTCGGTATAGCCGCTCGTGCGCTGAACCTGACCTCCCCCCACAGTCGCGGTCGGCGTACTATTCCCAGCGGAGCGGAAGGCCAGGGCATCAATCACCCAGGCACTGGTGGCAACCGCGGTGAAGGTCAGGCTGGGGTTCGTGCTCGACCCGGCGGTAAATCCACTGGCAGCAACGGGAGTGGTTTGATCAACACCCGTGAGCGAGACGGCGCCACCCACTATTTTGGCTGGCGCCGACAGCGTGACCACCACGTTGTCGGTCCCCACTGCGGGTGCCACGAGCTGCCATATCTCTACTTGGGCGCTGGTCTCGTTAGCCCGGGCGCCCACGAAAGTGAGTGGTGTCCCAGCGTAGGTGACGCCGCTGACGGTCTCGCTTTGCTGGTTGCGAATCGACACGCTGACAACCAGGAACCGGTCTGATCCCGAGAGCGTATGAGACCAGGTAAAACTCGTGGCAGTCGAGTTCTGCACGACGGAACCCGAGGCATCAAACGCAATGCCCGGCGACGGAGCCCCAGCAGCGTTGACGACGACCGCCCCCATGGCCCAGTCCACCGTCTCCGCGAGTGTCCAGTCCATCACGACGTCCGCGAAATTGGCCGAATGGCTGGCGGCCGTGGTGCCGGCAGTCCCTCTGCGGGCGCCGGTAAAACTGGTTGGCGTGGTGCCCGCATAGTAGATGGTCTCCGACTCAATCGTGGTGCTCCCGTGGGGGGCATAGCCGGCTGTGCTGACGACCGGAATCGTGGTGTCGGCGGCGCCGATATCGGCGGAGAGGGTGGTGGGCGTGGGATTATATCGGGTCCCCGTCACGCTGAAGGTCCCCCGGCCCAGGGAGACATTGGTAAACTGCACGTTGTCGGAAATGGCCGCGCACTCGCCACCCTCTCGGGACAGATACCCCACGGCCCGATGGGCGCCGGCCTCGGCTAACGGAAGGGCCTGGGTTGATTCCATTTGATGGAGGGCAGAGTAACTCTCCGTCCCCACCAGAGAGACCACGACCGCCCCCATGAGGGAGAGGATCAACAGGGTCGCCACCGCGGCGATGAGGGCGACCCCTTTTTCATTGGCAACATGCATCATCTTCATCTCATAGGCCCGTCAGGTCCCGCACGAACGCCTGCCCGGTCACCGAGAGCGTCTGGCCGCCCTCCGCAAGGGACAGCACCAGCAGGATCCTCCGCACGTCGTCGCGGTCCGTGGCGCTCAGCGGCGGAATTAACTCGGCGTTACTCCCATTGAAATATCGGAACTGCAGACCCGAGACCTGATCGACCAAGGTGTCCGTGTTTCGCTGCACCGTACTCCCCGAAAGGGCGAAGGTGATGGTATCGTTCCGGGCATCCACGAAGGTGATGCTGGTGGCATCGGCGCTGCTGATGTTGGGCGCATTGCTGCCTTTCTTCTGGATGTTGCGCATCTCCCGGACCATCCGGGTGGTGGCCTCCCGGGCCTGGGAGGTCAGGTCGGCTCGGGTCTCGACGGCCACGAAGCCCTGCACCCCCTGGCGGAAAGGAGTGACGAGGACTGCCGCCAGGATACCGATCACGAGGATCACCAGAACGAGTTCGATGAGCGTGAACCCCTCAGGGGAATTTCGAATTTGGGATTTGGGATTTCGGATTTGCACCTTTTATTCTCCGCTCTTAGGTCAAGGACTGAGCTTTGAGGACTAAGGACTGAGCATTTAGTCCTCAATTCCGGCGGCTCTTGGCTCTCAACTCTTAGCCCTCAACTCTCCACTCTCGATCCTCAACCGGCAAATTCGAAATTCGCAATTCGAAATCCGAAATCGCCCTTGTCTCTCAACTCTCGACACGCAACACTCGTCACTCCGCTCTGGTACGGCACTAGTAGCTCGAGATCACCGTCACCAGTTCGCTGGCTCGCCCTTCGGGATCGGTGACCGTCACGGTGATCCTCTTATAGAGCGTGGGCCCACCTATGCAGGTGTCCAGGTCCGTGGTCGCCACATAGCAGACCGAGACCTGCTGCCGAAAGCCGGCGGACCCGGCCAAGTCGTTCCCGAGCGAGTCCTTGGGCGGGGACTCGTCGAGCCCGTGGTAGTCATCCACGTCGTCGTAGGTCACGCGCGTCTCCCCGGGATCGGGGCCAAGGGTCGCGCTCGCTGCCGTCGCATTTTCATCCCCCCGCTTCGAGCGCATCTCTTCGAACAAGGTCGAGGCCAGGTGATTGGCGCGGGTGACGGTGACCCCGAAGGTGCTCTGCCTCATCACCTGGATGAGGAGCCCCATCATGGGGGGCACGGCTAACGCCACGATGACGATGACGACAATGAGATCGATCAAGGTGGTGCCTCGCTGATTGCGATGGAGTCTTGGGAGGCTCATGACCTCGTCACCATCCCGGTGTTCGGTTCGATGGTCACGGTGCGGTCCCCTCCGGTGCCGGAGACAGTGATGGTACTCGCCGCGGCGAGCGGGGTATCGGCGCCGTCCAAAGGCGTGCCGAGGGCATTGAATTTCAGCGTGTTCCCAGCAAAACTGTGACTGAGCGTGACCCCCGACAACTGCCCAGACAGCGTGACGACGAAGTCCGTCCCGGTCGTCGGATCGACGGCCGCCGTGTTGACATCGTTGTCCTGGAAGATGCGGTACGAGCTGCTGTCGATGAAGTAAACCCCGCACATCGTCTGCAACCGGTTGGCCAGCTCTTTGGCATACCGAATATCCGAGACGAGTCTCCTCGCGACGGCCCCGGTTTTGGGGAACTCGGGAAACCGAGCGATCGCCACCGCCGAGATAATCCCGATCAGCATTACGACGAGGATGATCTCGATGAGGGAGAACCCTGCTTCTCGACCTCGCTCGCTTCGGTACATCCACCGTCTCCTTTTCGGACGCCCTCGCGCCTCTCTCGCTCAGCATGCCCCGGAGGATCGCGTTTGCATTTTCGGCGCCTTAGGCCCCCTTTCCCAATTTCAACTAGAAAGGAAGTGTGCAATATCTATGCCGGGTATGAGACGCTTCTCAAGCGCCATCCGGGGCTGATCCACGGGCCTGAGGAGAGCCACGGCCCGCGTCGGGGCCTGGCGAACGGGGATCGAGGAATCGTGCATGTCTCACGGCGAGCGGGCGGTGCATTTTTTTCTTGCATTTTTGGCAATACATTGTATAAGCCAAGGGATGTTTGAGCATCGTGGGAGGTGAGATCGCGCAAGAAATTGCATAAGAAAGGGGGGCAGTGAATTGAGGGCACTGGGCAGACACCTTTTAGTGGAGCTGTATGGGTGCGACCCACAGTTACTCAAGAAGGTTGACGCCGTCCGGGAAATCATGGTCGCGGCGGTCAAGGCGTGTAAGGCTACGGTTGTGGACGTGGCCTTCCACGAGTTCAAGCCTTTCGGGGTGAGTGGAGTCGTGGTCATCGCCGAGTCCCATCTCTCGATCCACACCTGGCCGGAGTATCGATATGCGGCAGTGGACATCTTTACCTGTGGTGAGACCATCGATCCGGAGCAAGCGGTCGAGTGTATCGCTGGCCGCTTTCACTGTCCCCATCCCTCGATTGTGGAGGTGAAACGGGGGATCATCCCCGGATCCGGTCCGTTGCCCCACAAGGTGGAGCAGGGCGCGCGGCGATCCCAGAGTTCTCGCGAGAAGGTCCCGGCGGTTTCCTAGGCCTCCGGATCACCCGAATCGCTGGGTCGACAGTACCGGTTTCTCGCAAAGGACGTTTTCGGTGAAACGGCATCTTGCGTGGAGGGCAGGCCTGGTGGGTGCGGCTGCCCTCCTTTCCTTTGTGTACGTCCTCCCCTCGATCCCGGGGGTTTCCCCACTCCCAGGGTGGTGGAGGTACGTGCGACCCCTCATCATTGCCCCGCCCCCCGAGCCGATCAGTTTAGGGCTGGATCTTCAGGGAGGCATGCACCTCGTCTTGGAGGTGGATGCAGAGAAGGCGGTCGAGAACGCCCTGGAGCGGCGGGTGGCGGAGATCCAGCGGGCCCTGGAGCGGGAGCAGGTTACGGTCGAGGAGCTGGCACGCCGGGGGACGAATCAGATCGTTCTCGAGGCAACTGAGAAAAAAGACGTGGAGGCGGTGGAGCGGATCCTAGGGAACTACCCGGATATGGCACGGAGCCAGAGGGGAGCAACACGATTCCTTCTCACGTTGAGCGACCGAGAGGCGGCCACGATTCAGGAACGGGCCGTGGAGCAAAATGTCGAGAAGCTCCGGAATCGGGTGGACGAGTTCGGGGTGCGGGAACCGCTCATCCAGCGAGAGGGAGATCGTCGAATTATCGTCCAGCTTCCGGGGATCAAGGATCCGGAACGGGCCATCGCGCTCATCGGGAAGACCGCGCTGCTCGAGTTCAAACTGCTCGATGACCAACACAACCTGGAGGAGGCTCTTCAGGGAAAGGTGCCGGAAGGCTCGGAGGTCCTGTATCAGAAGCTCCTGGATCCGCAGGGCCGTGTGGTCCGGCGAATCCCCTTCCTGGTGGAGAAGAAGACTTTACTCACCGGCGATGTGATCACCTCGGCCCGCGCGCAACCATCAGACCAGCCGCCGGACTTCGAGGTGGGCATGGAGTTCGATCGGGCGGGCGCCCGGATCTTTGAGCAGATCACCAGAAAGAACGTGCGACGGCGGTTGGCTATCATCATGGATGGGAACGTCTATTCGGCCCCCAGGATTAATGAGCCGATCGCAGGTGGCCGGGCACAGATTACCGGCCGCTTCACCCCGGAGGAGGCCCATGACCTCGCGATCGTCCTCAGGGCGGGCGCCCTGCCTGCACCCGTTGAGATAATTTCGAATCTGACCATCGGTCCCTCTTTGGGCGAAGACTCCATCCGGGCCGGGCTGCAGGCCAGCATTGTGGCCGGGATCTTGGTGGTCCTCGTGATGGCCGTCTACTACCGCCTGGCCGGGCTCATTGCCAACTTGGCCCTGTTCCTGAACCTCCTCATGATGCTGGGTGTCTTGGCGGGGATCCAGGCAACCCTCACCCTGCCGGGGATCGCCGGCATCGCCCTCACCATTGGATTGGCGGTGGACAGTAATGTCCTCATCTTTGAGCGGATCCGGGAGGAGCTGAGACTCGGGAAGACGGTTCGATCCGCCATCGACAGCGGGTACAGCAAGGCCTGGGTCACGATTCTTGATTCGCACGTCACCGCGCTGATCACGGCCATGGCCCTCTTCCTCTTCGGGAGCGGGCCAGTGCGAGGCTTTGCCGTCACATTAGGCCTCGGGGTGGTCATCAACCTGTTTACGGCAACCGTGGGGACCAAGGTGGTGTTCGACTGGCTGACCCTTCGGGGGATGAAGCGGGTCAGTATCTGAATCTGAGGCGAGACCCGCGCTCGAGGGGAGCCCGGGTGACGAGAGCAGCATGGAGATAGTGGGCAAGACGAATATCGATTTTCTGGGCATGCGGCGCGTGGCCTTTATCGTGTCAACCGTGCTGGTGCTCTTGGGGCTCCTCGCCGTCGTCCAGATCACCCGGGGAGGAGCCAACCTCGGGATCGATTTTGTCGGTGGCACGTCCGTGCAGGTACGCTTTGAACGCCCAGTCGAGATCGGCAAGGTCCGCAGGGTGCTCGCCGACGGGGGCTTCGCCGAGAGTGAACTGCAGCAGTTCGTCGGCGGACGACGGCTCTTCATCCGGGTGAAGGCTTCCGGGGAATCGGTAGCCGGGACCGGCGCCAGGATCGCAGAGGGTTTGAGGCAGGCCTTCTCCGGGAACCCGTTCATTCTGGAAAGCTCGAACGAGGTGGGACCGGTGATCGGCCGGGAATTGCAGCAGGCGGCCCTGTGGGCCATCTTGATTTCTCTCATAGGCATCGTGAGCTATATCGCCTGGCGCTTCGAGTTCCGATTTGCGATCGCCGCCACGGTGGCGACGTTTCACGATGTCCTGGTGGTCCTGGGGATTTTTTTCCTCCTAGGCGAAGAGATCACCCTCCTGCTCGTCACCGCCCTCCTGACGCTCGCGGGGTATTCGTTGACCGATACGGTGGTGGTGTTCGACCGGATTCGGGAAAACTTTCGGGCTCGAAAACGAGGCTCGCTTGCCGAAATCATCAATGCCAGTATCAATGAAGTCCTGAGCCGGACCATCATGACCTCCCTGACGACCCTGCTCGCGATTTTCGCCATCTTCCTCCTCGGGGGTGAGGTCCTCCGCGGTTTCTCGCTGGCCTTGATGTTCGGGATTATTGTGGGGACCTATTCCTCTGTGTTCGTCGCCTCAGCCCTCGTATACGAGTGGCGCGTGCGAACCCGCCGACACGCCGTCGGGATGAAGAAGCAGGCACAAAGCTTGCATTAACAGGGTGTATTCCAGTATGCTCGGATATCGTGCGATTGTTGGATCCAAGTGGCCCTTGAGAGAAGAGAGGGAGTGCGGCGGAGCAGATACGGATGACCGGGGCGGAAGAGGGTCACATTGCCGCTGGCATCGGGCGTGAAGAATATCATCAGCCCGGGGCGGCAGGGCTACAGCGGTTGGGAGGGCGGAGGAAGAACATGAGGAGAGAGAGAATACGCGGAGCCCTGAGCTTCTTGGCGGTGACCGGGTTCCTGATGGGGCAGGTTGCGGCCCAGGAGATTCCTGCGAGCGGGGAGGCGGGCAAGAAGGCCGAGATACTTCTCGAGGGGGCTTACATTGTCCAAGAGGGTGATACCCTGTGGGCTATCTCTAGCCGCTATCTCGAAAACCCTCGTCTCTGGCCAAAGATCTGGAACGAGAATGCATTTGTCAAGAACCCCGACTTGATCTTCCCTGGTGATCCCCTGATGATTCCAGGGGTAACCATCCCGCCGAAACCGGTCGTGGAAGGCCCGGCGGTCCCTCCGATCGCGGAGGAGCGTGTCGCGCCACCCATCTCTCCTCCAGTGGAGGCTCCCCCTCCAGCCGAGGTGGCGGAGCTCGAGAAGCCGGAGGAGGAAGCCAAGGTCCCGATGGCTCTGCTGTCACTCCCTATTTCCCGCCAAGCTGTGGAGTGCAGCGGCTTCGTGGCCGAAGACCGGGAGATTCACCCGATCGGCCAGATCGTCCGGCCTGTGGAAAAGCATCATGAAAGAATCTGGTTCGCAGACAACATCTTTATCGATCTGGGTGGACGGAAGGTCCAGCGGGGAGATCGGTTCTGGGTGATCCGGCCTACCAAGACGGTCAAGCACCCGGCGACGGGGCGGAGCGTAGGAATCAAGGTGATGACCCTGGGGACCATCGAGATCGTGAGTCCCGCGGGACCGTCCCCCCGGGCTAGGGTCGTGTACAACTGCGAGGACATGACCACCGGGGATTTCCTGGTGAAGGTGAAGGATCGGACAGCCCCCCCCACAGGCGTCAGCCGACCTGCCGACTTCCGCGTGGGGGGATATATTGTTGGCTCGAAGTCGGATGCCGATACTCTGGGGCAGTGGGACATCGTCTATGTGGATGTCGGGCAGGCAAAGGGGATTATGCCTGGCGATGAATTCAGCATCTATCAGATGTCCGGGATTGCCTCCCACCCGTCGACCGGGCGGGCGGTTCCCCTGCCGGCGATGAAGCGGGGGAGGCTGGTTGTGATCCGGACCTCCGCCCAATCGGCCGCGGCCGTCGTGACCCGGGCCGACCTTAATCTGCATGTGGGCGAGCGGATCGTCCTGCTCCGGAAGACGCCCTAACTCTTTAGCAATCAGCAGTCCGCTCGATGACCGACGACCGGTGACCCTTAAGGGCAATTTCGAATTGCGAATTTCGAATTTCGGATTGTTTTGGACATTTCAGAGTTCAGGATTCTAAATTCGAAATCCGCAATCGCAAATTCGAAATGTCCCGGGTGACAGCTCTTGCAGGCCCCCCCTTGACTCCTGCACCTCCCCGGGTATAATTCCACACCTTACGCTGCCGCGATGACTGGTTTGATTCGGGGGGTTTATGCAGGAGCGGGAGGCATGGCTGGCACTCAACATGGTGCCACATGTGGGGCCTACCATTTTTGCTCTGCTCCTCGAGCGTTTCGGGACGGCGAGACACATCCTGAAGGCTCCGTTGAAGGCGCTCGAACGGATTCCCAGCATCGGGCCCGCCACGGCGAAGGCGATCCGCTCCTTTCCCGCGGAAGAGACGGTCGCTCGGGAAAGAAAGCGGATGGCGGGGCGGGGTCTCCGGTTCCTGACCCTCCGGGACGCGGAGTACCCAGCCCCTCTTCGGGAGATCCACCAGCCCCCCCCTGTCTTGTACATTCAGGGCAGATGGGAGGAACGGGATCGGAAGGGAGTGGCCATTGTGGGTTCGAGAAACGCGACACCCTATGGCCGCGGGGTGGCCGACCGCCTTGCCTTCGACTTGGCGGCGCGAGGACTGACCATTGTGAGCGGATTGGCCAGAGGGATCGATGCAGCAGCTCATCGGGGGGCGCTGAAAGCCGGCGGGCGGACGATCGCCGTCCTGGGATCGGGGGCCGATATCATCTATCCGTCGGAGCATCGGAAGCTCGGGGAGTCGATTGTGGAGCGGGGGGCCCTATTGAGCGAGTTTCCCCTGGGAACGAATCCTCACCCGGGGAATTTTCCCCAGCGGAACCGTCTGATCAGCGGGCTGTCGCTGGGAGTCATCGTGGTCGAGGCGGCGGTCGATAGCGGAGCCCTCATCACCGCGAATCATGCTCTGGAACAGGGGAGGGAAGTCTTCGCTGTGCCGGGACCGGCCAGGGGTCGGCTGAGCCAAGGGTGTCATCGGTTGATCAAGGCGGGGGCCAAACTTACCGAGGGGTGGGAAGATGTCATAGAGGAATTTGGGATTCAGGCCCCTTCTTTGCAAGGGACTCAAGAGACTGTTGCTCCGCTTCCGCCTTTGGAAGGGGAGGAAGGTCGGGTGCTTTCGCTGCTCGAAGAGGAGCCGGTTCATATCGACGCCCTTATCGCTGCGTCGAGACTCCCTGCTCCGGCCGTGGCGGCCTCGCTCCTCTCTCTCGAAATGAAGGGGTGGGTGAAGCAGCTATCCGGCAAGACCTTTGTGCGTATGCACGATGTCCGATGATCGACGACACATGGTTCAGAGTTCATAGTTCAGGGTTCATGGATTCCGGACAAGGGTTTTACCTTGGACCATGAACCACGAACCCTGAACGGAGTCATCACCAGGAGGTAGAGTAGCGGTGGCGAAATCGCTGGTCATTGTGGAATCGCCGGCCAAGGCCAAGACCCTCGCCAAGTTTCTGGGGAAGGGATATCAGGTGAAGGCCTCGTATGGCCACATCCGGGATCTGCCTCCGAATCGCCTGGCGGTGGATATCAAGCAGGACTTCAAGCCGCAGTACCAAACGGTCAAGGGACGGGAGAAGGTCTTGGAGGAGCTCCGCAAAGCGGCCCGGGGTTCTCAGGCCATTTATTTGGCCACCGATCCGGATCGAGAGGGTGAGGCCATCGGGTGGCATCTCGTTCAAGCGTTGAAACCTCCAAAGAAGGCCGTACACCGGGTGGTCTTCCGTGAAGTGACGAGGCGAGCCGTCGAAGAGGCTTTTGCCCATCCGGGCTCCCTCGATCTCAAGAAGGTGGAGGCCCAACAGGCGCGTCGCATCCTCGATCGGCTGGTGGGATACCAGGTGAGTCCCCTCCTGTGGGAGAAGGTCAGGCGGGGGCTGAGCGCGGGCCGAGTCCAGTCCGTGGCACTGCGGCTGATCGTCGATCGCGAGCACGAGATTCGTGCCTTTGTTTCCCAGGAATACTGGACCATCGAGGCCCTCCTGGTCGCAGGCGTGCCGCCGGAGTTTCGGACCCGGCTCTTCAGGGTGGATGGGGAAAAGGTCGAAATTCGCACCGAGGCCGAGTCCCAGACGATCGTCCGAGAGCTCGAGCAACAGCGTTTCCAGGTGAAAGGGGTCAGCACCCGCGAGCGGAGGCGCCATCCCGTCCCTCCCTTCACCACCTCGAAGCTCCAACAGGAGGCGGTTCGAAAACTCAGGATGACTGCCCGACGGGCTATGAGTATCGCGCAGCAGCTCTACGAGGGGATTGAGCTGGGAGACGAGGGGGGGGTCGGCCTGATCACCTACATGCGAACCGACTCCACCCGGGTGTCGTCCGAGGCAGTGGAAGAGGCCCGTCGTTACGTTGCCGAGCGGTTTGGCGCGGAGTACGTGCCCGAACGGCCCCCCGTCTATAAGAGCCCCAAGGCAGCCCAGGAGGCCCACGAGGCCGTCAGACCCACGTCGGTCTCTCGGGACCCCGCCGCCGTGGCCCGCTACCTGACGCGAGACCAGCTTAACCTGTACACCTTGATCTGGAACCGTTTCGTCGCCTCGCAGATGCCTCCCGCCCTCTTCGACGTGACGACGGTCGAGGTGGAAGCGGGGCGCTTCCTTCTGCGGGCCACGGGTCGCGTGACGCGATTTGAAGGATTCATGCGGCTCTACGTGGAAGGGACCGATGAGGGGATCAAGCCCCGGGTAGAGGAGGGACAGGAAGCCGAGGGGGATGGCGAGGCCGATCGGGAGATGACGCTGCCACGGCTTCAGGAGGGGGAGGCCCTGGAACTGCGGTCACTCGATCCCGCACAGCATTTCACCCATCCACCGCCCCGGTACACTGAGGCCACCTTGGTCAACGAGCTCGAAGAGAAGGGGATCGGTCGACCCAGCACCTATGCCCCCATCGTGCAGGTTATCCAGAATCGGGATTACGTGGTGAAAGAAAATGGAAAATTCAGGCCGACGGAGATCGGGGTAGTGGTGGTGGATCTTCTCGTCAAAAGCTTCCCCCGCATCATGGATTATGAGTTCACCGCCAGGATGGAGTCGGTCCTCGATGAGATCGAGGAGGGGAAGGCCGAGTGGCTGGAAGAGATGCGGCGGTTCTATGGGGCCTTCTCCAAGTGGCTGGAAGAGGCGAAGACCGGAATGGAGAATCTCAAGGCCCTCGAGGAGAAGACCGAGGAGTCCTGCGGGAAGTGTGGAAGTCCCATGGTCATCCGCTGGGGTCGATTCGGGAGGTTCTTGGCCTGCTCGGCCTACCCCGAATGTAAGAACACCCGTGAACTCTCGCCGGTTCAGAGTTCAGAGTTCACGGTTCAGGGAGGAGAACAGACGGCTTCTTCCGTGAACGGTGAACCGTCAACCGTGAACGAAACGCGGGTGTGCGAGAAGTGCGGACGCCCCATGGTGTTGAAACGGGGTCGGTACGGACTCTTCTGGGCCTGCAGCGGCTATCCCGAGTGCCGAACCGTCCTCCGCATCGAAGGGAAGGCCAGAGCACCGGCGGAACCCAGCGATGAGAAATGCGAGACCTGCGGCGCCCCGATGGTCATCCGCCAAGGCCGGTACGGTCGGTTCCTGGCCTGCTCGACCTATCCGAAGTGTCGTACCGTGAGACCGCTCCCCATCGATGTCAAATGCCCCCGGTGTGGGGCGGCCCTGACCCAGCGCCGGTCCAAGCGCGGAAGATCCTTTTACGGGTGCACCAGTTATCCCGAGTGCAACTTTGTCCTCTGGAATCGCCCGGTCCTCGAGCCCTGCCCCGAATGTGATGCCCTCTTCCTCGTGGAACACCGGACTCGCAAGGGTCCGGAACTCCGGTGTGCATCGGAGGGTTGCAATTACCGCAAGCCGAGGGCATAATCGGCCTTATGGTGCCCAAGGGGTGCGTGACCATCGTTGGTGGGGGACTGGCGGGGACAGAGGCGGCCTGGCAAGCGGCCGAACGGGGTGTCCCGGTCCGCCTCTTCGAGATGCGACCGAGCGCCAGGACCCCGGCGCATCAAACCCACCTGCTGGCCGAGCTGGTCTGTAGCAACTCCTTGAAATCTCAAGAGCCCACCAGTGCCTCCGGGCTGCTCCACGCAGAGGCAGAGCGCATGGGCTCCATCATTCAGCAGGTGGCCCGGGCGCACGCGGTCCCGGCCGGGACTGCCTTGGCCGTGGACCGAACCGCCTTTGCTCAAGAGGTGACGCGCCGGATCGAAGAGCACCCCCTCATTGATCTTCACCGGGAGGAGGTGACGGCGGTCCCCGCCGAGCGGCCCGTGATCATCGCCACGGGTCCCTTAACCTCGAGTCCCCTCGCAGAAAACCTCCAGTGTCTCTTCCGTGCGTATCTGGAAGAACAGCCGTCTTCTCCCGCCCGGGGCGCGCGACTGCTCTATTTCTACGACGCGATCTCCCCTATCCTGGCGACCGAGTCGGTGGACCGCCAGAAGGTCTTCGCCGCCTCCCGCTACGGCAAAGGGGGAGAGGACTACTGGAACTGTCCCATGACCGAGGAGGAGTACGAGGCCTTCTGGCGCGCGCTGGTGGCAGCAGAGCTGTATCCCCTCCACGATTTCGAAGACCTGGAAGAGGCCTGCTTCTTTGAGGGGTGTCTTCCCCTCGAGGAGCTCGCGCGACGCGGCAAGGAGACGCTTCTGTATGGCCCCCTGAAGCCGATGGGCTTGACCGAACCCAGGACGGGGCGGCGCCCCTGTGCGGTGGTGCAGCTCCGCCGGGAAGACAAGGCGGGCCAGATGGTCAATATGGTGGGATGTCAGACCCGTCTCAGACGCGGGGAGCAGCAGCGAATCTTCCGGATGATCCCCGGCCTCGCGCAGGCCGAGTTCCTCCGTTACGGCAGCCTCCATCGGAATACGTATATACCCGCCCCGATCCTGCTGGAGCCGGCACTCCAGTTCAAAGGGGATAAAGGGCTGTTTATTGCCGGGCAGCTCATCGGGGTCGAAGGATATTTAGAGTCGATGGTGTCCGGGCTGCTCGCGGGGATCAATGCGGCCCGGTTCGTCCAAGGCCTGGAACCGCTGAGCGCGCCGGGCGATACGATGCTGGGTGCGCTTCTGCGCTACATCACGTCAACAGATCCCTCCCGGTTTCAACCGATGAATGCGAACTTCGGTCTCTTACCGCCGCTCGAAGCCAGGATCCGTGACCGGCGGGAGCGCCATGCCGTTTTGGCCCGGCGGTCCCGCGAGGCCATGGAGGCCTGGACCCGAATTTTTGCTTGATCTTTCCCATGCCAGGCCGTATCGTGCATTCTCGAGGGGATAGCGGATTGGGCTATCCCCTCAATCGCTATGGGGGTCGTCGTGCAGACACTGGTAGACCAATACCTTCGCGAGGTGGAGGCTGAGGGGTTCTCCCCGCATACCGTGCGCAGTTACCGGATTGACCTTTCGCAGTTCCTCGGCTTTCTTCATCAGGCGCATCCGGACGTACCGGACTCGACTCTTCTCGAGCGCGTAGACCCGGTCGCGGTGCGGGCGTTCATGGCCTCCCTGCGGAGTCGGGGACTCTCCCCAGCGACACTGGCGCGCAAGGTGGCAGCGATTCGCTCGTTCTTTCAGTACTGCTGCCGTCGGGGGCGTCTCAGCTGGAATCCCGCCACGCTGGTGACGACGCCTAAACTTCCCAAGCCACTCCCTCCGCATCTGACGGTGGATCAGGCCTTTCAGCTCCTGGCCACGCCCCAGGGAGAGACCCCGTTATCCCTCCGGGACCTGGCGATCTTGGAGCTCTTCTACGCCTCGGGGATCCGCGTCGGGGAGCTGACCGGCCTCCGTATCGACGACTTGGACCTCGAGCAGCGCCTGGTGAAAGTCGTGGGGAAAGGAAAAAAGGAGCGAATCGTCCCGATCGGTCGGCCCGCAACAAAGGCCCTGGCAGCCTATCTCGCTGCGAGAGAGACGCTGAGTGGAGGCGGGAGGGGAAAACCCTCAGCCGCCTCAGGGATCGCTCAGCGGCGCGCACCTCTTTTTCTGAATCGCCGGGGGGGCCGCCTGACCCCCCGCAGTGTGGAGCGGCTTCTCGAGAAGTATCTCCGGAGGAGCGGCATGGGCAAGGCCATCACACCCCACGGTCTTCGGCACAGCTTCGCCACACATCTCCTGCAGGCGGGGGCAGACCTCCGGGTGATCCAAGAGCTGCTGGGGCATGCCAGACTCACCACGACCCAGCGCTATACCCATGTGAATCTGGATCAGCTCATGGCGGTGTACGACAAGGCCCATCCGAAAGCGTAAAGAGTTGGTTCAGGGTGCAGGGTTCAGGGTGGAGGG
>LKGT01002483.1_pt1 | contig 15783 bp, 11 predicted proteins | sample 503861 | NCBI WGS metagenome assembly LKGT01 (sample SAMN04113194, study PRJNA297058) | marine sediment metagenome | biome: marine benthic biome; feature: marine benthic feature; material: marine sediment; isolation source: sediment sample collected at the water-sediment interface from the South......
AAGAGCAGGTCAAGAATTTTCGCGATCAGCTCAAGACGTTCAGGGAGCGGGAGAAAGCCTTGAGCGACGCGTTGGTTGTTGCCCAGAAACTGCGCGACGACGTGCAGCAGTCCGCCGACCGCGAGGCCAAGGTGGTGCTGCGTGAAGCACGAGGCCAGGCGGAGAACATCATCAAAGAGGCCCGGATTGCCGAAGAAGCCGTGCATCGCGATATCGAGGCGGGACACAAGCAACTGGCGGGGTACCTCGCCTCGTTCCGCGTTTTGCTGGAACGGAACTTGGCCGAGCTCGAGGCCGTGGAATCACGAGAGCGGGACGACAAACCGCTGGAGTTTCAGTTTCCCCGAGCGGACAATGAATGAGACGGAACTCGGCAAAGCAATCGGGGAGGCCGTGGCGAGCGTTCGCGGCCGAACCAGGACGCGACCCGACGTGGCCGTCATTCTGGGAACCGGACTCGGCGGACTCGCCGCCGACATCGACGTCGCGGCCGAGGWMGAGCTTGCGGTAGGCGGAAGTGAAACCGAAGGCGGCGTGATAGAGGCTGACGCCGAGCAGCCCGCCGATGATGAAGAGCGCGGCCTGCCGCCAACCGTCGCCGCCAAGGTAAACGGCGCCAAGCGTGAGCGCCAAAAGCCCCGATCCGGCGACCAGGGGCTGGACCGGCGGACGCGCCGGCGCCGTCCCGTCCACGAACGATACGCTCATCCGCCCTTGCCCCTTCGCCGCCCCAAGGAGGGTATCGGAGCACGGCCAGTAATGACAAACATGGGAGGATGGCACATACGACGGCGTCGCAAGTTCTCTCGCGCCCGATCCCCTTGGCCACCCCCATCATACAATGGATTGCCGGCGGCGATTGGGATGCCGGCGGTTATTTGGTTCAGCGCAACCAGCCGCGGCGGGCGATCAGATCGTCGGTCAATCGCAGCAGCGCCGGCGCATCGGCCCCAGACGCCCACGGCAGGTGAAAATCGCACCAGGGCTTCTGGTCCTCGACATTGACCAGGATCCCCATGGCGCGGGCCGCCGTCGCGAGGGGCGCCTGGGCGCGCCGATCCAAACCGGCGATCAGCAGGAGCTTTACCTTGGCGAGTTCTTCCGCTTTCGGCAGGCGGCGGACGAGCCTGGCCCCGGCCAGGCGGGCTAGTTCTTCACACGGGGCCTCGGCGAAGACGCCGACGTCCCCGGCGCCGGCGGCGTCGAGACCCGCCAGGCGGCGGGCGGCGGCTTCGCCGTYGCCGACGAGGGCGACGCTGACGCGCCCGAGATCGAGSATGACGGGATACATCGGCCGCCGSCTCAGCYRCCGCGGATCAGGTCCATGACGCCGCCGCYCTTGKCGAACGCCGYCGGATCGAACGCTTCCACCGTCACCGGCCGCGCCATCATCTCGGCGGCGGTGTCRAYCCAAAGGGCGAGGGCCTCGCGGTAWGGGRCGGGATCGCCGCCSGCTTCCGCCGCCACGCGSGTCTCCAGGTAACCGTCGAGCGSGTCGATGACCYCGGTATCATCCTSATYGGCGCCACGGATGGTGCTGATCACCAATTCCTCCGAATCATCRTCCGTCCCCGGAAGCCCGRCCCGGATCCTGAGCCGTTCCGCGGCATAGCGGAAACCTTCGCGGGCGAAGACSAACGCCCGTTCGTTCYGAYCGGCCGCAAGCGCCCGGTCCATGTTGATCAGGCCGTCATCCGCCAGGTCCCGCATGAGATCGTCGTCCTCGAARCCGGCGGCGCACTCGGCGGTCCGGCCGGCGGGCGGGGAGAACGTCCAATCCTCGCCGAAGTCGAAGAACAGGCCTTCGTTCTCGGGATCGATCTCGCCCTCTATCGGCTTRACGAGGGCCTTGAGCCCATCCTTGCCGAGCCTGAGCGCCCATTCGCGCACGGTCTCGCCGTTGACCTTGCCGGTGGCATAGCCATCGAGCACCAAATCGAGCGCCGTCTTCGCCAGGCGGGCGGGAACGATCGGCCCGGTGAGGCCGATATGGCCGTTCTTGCGCGCATCGCCGCCGAAGTAGATCTGATAGTGCGGCGCGTTCTTGCCGCCGATCTTCTTGCCCATGCCGCGGAAGCCGAAATCGGCGACATGATGCAGGCCGCAGCCGTTCTGGCAGCCGGAAACATTGACCGTCAGGTTCGGCTTGGCGGTGTAGCTTTGCACCTGATCGAGGATCTCCTTGCCGAAATTCTGCGAATTGGTGATGCCGATGCCGCAMGTCGAGGTGCCGGGGCAGGCGACGACATTGGCGACGTCGCCGGGTTCGTCCTCGACGCCGAATCCAAGCCCGCGCACCACGCCGACAATTTCGGTCACCGTCTCCGGATCGAGCCCGGTGATCGCCAGRTTCTGGTCGCGGGTGACGCGCAAACTGTCGGCGCCGTAACGCTCGGCCAGGTCCGCCAGGGCCTCGAACTCATCGCTCGTCAACAGGCCAAGGGGGGGATTGACGATGACGCAGGCCWTGCCGTCATGCTGGGCGACGACGCCGCCAGGGGAGAYCGGCTCCGGCGCTTCCGTCGGCTGGCGCCACTCGAGCGGCTCCCACGGACGCTGCGGCAGCKCGAGAGCGCGCGCGAATTCCTCCTGGAAGAGGGCGCGGAAYTTCTCCKCCCCGAAGCGCTTGACCAGGAACTTGATGCGGGCCTTGTTGCGGTTCTTGCGGTTGGAGWAGCGCTGATGGASGCGCACCAGCGCCTCGACCACGGCGGGCAGTTGTTCTTCTGTGACGAAATCGGCGACCTCGACCGCGCTTACCGGAATGCCGCCGGTGCCGCCGCCGGCGAACACCTTGAAGCCGACCTTGCCGTCCTTCCTGGTGGCGATCAGCCCGAGGTCATGGATGTGGGTGGAYGCGCAGTCGGTCTCGCAGCCCGARACGGTGGTCTTGAACTTGCGCGGCATGTGCTGGACCAGGGGRTGGCGRATCCARCTCAGCGCCARGCGCTGGGCCACCTTGCCGGCATCSACGTGCTCGCGCGGGCAGACCCCCGCCAACTGGCAGGAGTYCATGTTGCGCAGCGAATTGCCGCAGGCCTCCCGCGTGGTGATGCCGCGKYSGCAGAGATACTCCAGCACCTCGGGCGCGTCGTCGGGCGAGATGTAGTAGATCTGGATGGCTTGGCGCGTCGTCAGGTGGAGCTTGGCGCCGGCCCAGCGCCGGTTGGCCTCGGCGACCGCCCGCGCCCCGTCGACATCCATGATGCCGCCCGGGAACTTGATGCGTATCATATGGACGCCGGGCTGCAACTGGCCGTAAACGCCGTAGCGCAGCCGGAAGGGCTGCCATTTCGAATTGTCCCACTCACCGGACTTGAACTTGCCGTAACCTTGGCGAAACTCATCGATATCGGTCAGGAGCGCGAGAGGCTCGGCCGCCAGCACGCCRGCRCCGTTGCCGGCCCCGGAGCCCGGAAACTCGACGGTCACTTCAGACATGGCGTCACTCCATWAACACAGATAACATCTGTAAAATACCAATTACAACAAGATTATAATGTGAATATATAATTTGTCAACGTTTGTTGTGTGAAATTCAATAAACCACATAAATATTATGTATATCGTATTGGCCCGGTTTTCAGCCCCCCGGCGGCCCTGGACGGTTCCGCCCGGCGCCTCCCGACGCGCCCAAGCCGCGTCTTGTGCCCGGTCCTGAAAACGCCGATAGTTCCCCCGCCGGACCACCTTTCACCACGGCCTTCGGGTGTTTATCGCCTGGCGGTGGAGAGCGGGGCGCGGGCTCTCCGGCGCGATCGAACGCCAAGGCCGAGGCGGTGCCCGCACGGGTCGGGCCTTCGCCACGGCGAAGCGGCTCCGGGCGCACAGGCGGGGGCGGTCGAGAAGAGGAGACGAGGATTGGCATCATCGGCACCGGCCGGCGCCCGGGCAGCGAGCGACGGAGCCGACCGGCGGATCGCGATCTGGCTGTTCGTCTGCGGCGCCATGATCTTCGCCATGGTGGTGATCGGCGGGGTGACGCGGCTTACCCAGTCGGGGCTTTCCATGGTCGAATGGAAACCCCTCCTCGGCATCATGCCGCCGCTCGGCGACGGCGAATGGCAGCAGCTCTTCCGCGATTACCAGCGCTATCCGGAATACTGGGTGCTGAATACCGGCATGACGCTTGACGATTTCAAACTCATCTTCTGGTTCGAGTACACCCACCGTCTGTGGGGCCGGCTGATCGGTTTGGTGTTTCTCGTCCCCTTCCTCTATTTCCTCGCCACAGGGAGGATCGGCAAGCGACTCGGCCTCCATCTGGGGATCATCTTCGTGCTTGGCGCGCTCCAGGGGGGGCTCGGCTGGTACATGGTCAAGAGCGGCCTGGTCGAAGACCCGTCCGTCAGCCAGTACCGCCTGGCGGCGCATCTTGCCGCCGCCTTCGCGATCTACGCCTATATCCTGTGGATCGCGCTCGGCCTTGCCGCCGGCCGGGGGGTCCGGGCGCGCGGGTCCCGGGTCCCGGGGCCGAACCCGGGGTTGAAACGTTTCGCCATCTTGGTCATCGCCTTGGTGTCCCTCACCGTGATGTCCGGCGCCTTCGTGGCCGGGATTGACGCCGGGCTCAGCTACAACACCTTCCCCCTCATGGGCGGGCAATGGGTGCCGGACGAAATCTTCCTCCTCGACCCGCCGATGGCCAATTTCTTCGAGAACGTCGCCACCGTACAGTTCGACCACCGCGTGCTCGGTATCCTCACCCTCGCCGCGGTCATCCTCTTGTGGCTCATATCACGGCGCTTCGAATTGCCGGCGCGCGCGCGCYTGGCCCTTGGCCTCACCCTGGCCATGGCCGTTCTCCAGCCGGGGCTCGGCATCGCCACCTTGTTGCTGGTCGTTCCCGTGTCCCTCGCCGCCGCCCATCAGGCCGGCGCCYTGGCGCTCTTCACGCTGGCGCTGTGGGCGGTCCACGAACTTTCCGCACCRCCGAACGACRCCGGCKCTTGARCRCCSGGCATTRGMTCGCTTYCCGGCCGSSSGCGRTCTCCGSGATCGCTGGTCCCATCGACACCCCCTAACAACGCTTTGCTTCAACGCCGGAGCATGGCAAAATCGCGCCCTTGATTGCGAAATTGTCCGGACGAGACATAAACATCGGGGAGGCGARAATGCGGACATTGTTTCTTGCCATTAYCGGCGCGCTGGCGGTYCTTGGCGGACCGGCCGGCGCCCAGCCCTATAATTTGACGCTTACCGGGGCGAGCCCGGGCGGCTTGTGGTCGACGATTGGCGCCGGCATCGACGCGGCGCTGGCCGCGGCCTATCCCGGCTCCACCATCACCTACCAGACCTCCTCCGGCGGTCTCGCCAACGTGTCCTTGGTCGCCAGCGGCAAGGTGCCCATGGGCATCGCCGCCGACATGGAGCTGACGGCGGCCTACATGGGACGCAAACCCTTCAAGGCGCCGATCAAGAACGTCCGGGTCCTGCTCAGGACCTACGGCGCCTCGGCCCGCTTCCAGATGACCCATGTGCTGTTGAACAAGTCCTTCGCCGACAAGCACGGGATCAAGGCGTTTTCCGACATCGTCGCCAAGAAGGCGCCGCTGCGCGTTGCCATCAACCGGCGCGGCAACATGGACGGCGATATCAGCGCCATGTTGTTGGCCGGCATGGGCGCGAGCCTCGAGAACATCGAGAAGTGGGGCGGTCAGGTGGTGCGCGCCGCCTCGCGCGAGATCGTCTCGCTGATGCTCGATAGGCGCATCGACATGGCCCATTTCGGCATCGCCTACAACCATCCCCGGGTGCGCGAGATCGCCAAGGGCATAACGCCGGTATTCTTGAACACATCGTTCAGCGTCGTCCAGAAGGTGGCGGACTTCATGGGCGGCAAGGTCTGCCTGGTCAAGGCGGAAGAGTACGAGTTCCTCGATCGGAACGTGACGACGGTCTGCGTCGGCACCGTCATCCTGGTGAACGAGAACATGGACGAAGCAACGGCCTATAACCTGACCAAGGGGATCCTGACCAACATCGACAAGTTCAAGGCGGCGCATCGGTTGCTCAAGAAAAAGGTCACCAAGCAGATGATGGCCGATCCCGCGGTCGTCGCGTTCCATCCCGGCGCCGCGAAATATCTGCGCGAGGCCGGGCTTTTGCGGTAAGGCGCCAAGGCGCGGCGCCGGCGCGGTCAGCGGGGGATCCCGGACCGCCGACGCCGCGCCTGGCGGCCGCGGGTACCTACCTCCGGATGTGCCATCCTCCTATGAAAGTAAGTACTAAGGGCTGGCCGTGGCCCGGTTGAAGCTGTTCGCCCCCGCCACCTGGTTTTCGGTCGGCGTCCGCCGCCGGCCCAAGGGCCGGCTCGCCTGGTTGATCACGCCGTTCGCCGCGGCGATCGCCGTCTACGTGCTGTTGGCGGCGGCGGTCATCATCATCGCTCCCTGGACCCTTACGGCGATTTTCCTTTGCGGCATGCTGGCGCTGGCCTTCCTTACCGTCGGCGCCTTTGCCGATTCCGATGCCGAGCGGCCATCGAAGATCGACTGGGCGCTGGCGGGCTTAAGCGTCGCCGTCGGCATCTATTTCGCCGTCAACGCCGGCGCCATCGACGAGCGCATCTCGCTTCTCGATCCGCTTTCCGGGTGGGACCTCCTGTTCGCCACCGCGCTCTTCCTATTGACCCTGGAGGTGACGCGGCGCACCACCGGTCTGGGGTTGACCGTCGTGGTGCTGATCTTCGTCGCCTACAACTTCCTCGGCCATATGTTGAGCGGCGTGCTCGGGCACGGCTACATAGACTATCGGCACTTCATCGACATCATGGTGTTCACCACCGACGGCATCCTCGGCCTGCCGGTGCGCGTCGCCGCGACCTACGCCTTCCTGTTCGTCCTCTTCGGCACCGTGCTTGGCGTCGCCGGCGGCAGCGACTTCTTCTTCAACTTCGCCGCCGTGATCAGCGGCCGCCGGCCGGGGGGGCCGGCGAAGATCGCCGTCGTCTCCTCGGGCCTTTACGGCATGATCTCCGGCAGTCCCACCTCCGACGTCGTGACCACCGGCTCGATCACCATTCCGATCATGCGCCGGCTCGGCTATCACCGCGCGCTGGCGGGCGCGGTCGAGGTCGCGGCCTCCACGGGCGGTTCCCTGGTGCCCCCGGTGATGGGATCGGCGGCCTTCATCATGGCCGATTATACCGGCATCGAGTATCGCGACATCGCCATCGCCGCCCTCCTGCCGGCGCTGCTCTATTACGTCTGCGTCTATGCCCAGGTCCACTTCCGCTCCCTCAAGATCGGGTTGGCGCGACTGGACGAGGACCAGATCCCCGGGCTTTGGACGACGCTGCGTCGTGGCGGGCTGTTCTTCGTGCCGCTGGTGGTGCTGACGGTGTTCCTGCTCGCCGGTTATACGCCGACGATGGCGGCGGTGTGGGGCACGGTGTCGGTCCTCGCCGTCGCCAGCTTGCGGAAGCACTCGCGCGTCGGGCCCGTCAAGCTGTTCAAGGCGCTGGCCGAGACCAGCTATCGCATGGTGCCGGTGGCCGGGGCCTGCGCCGCGGCGGGGCTTGTCATCGCCGGCATCACCATGACGGGACTGGCGCTCAAGTTCGCGCACGTGATCTACGCCATCACCGAAGCCCAGCTCTTCCCCTCGCTGCTCATCGCCGCCGCCCTGACCATCGTGCTCGGCCTCGGCATGCCGACGCCGAGCGCCTATATCCTCGCCGCCGTCCTGCTGGGGCCGCTGCTCGCCGATCTCGAGGTGCCGGTGTTATCGGCCCATATGTTCCTGCTCTATTACGCGGTGATGTCGGCGATCACGCCGCCGGTGGCGGTGGCGGCCTACGCCGCCTCGTCCCTCGCCGAGGCCAATCCGCTCCATATCGCCGTCCTCGCGGTGCGCCTGGCGCTGGCCGCCTTCATCGTGCCATTCGCCTTCGTCTACGGGCCGGAACTGTTGCTCGTCGGCTCCCCGGGCGGGATCGCCGTCGCCTTCGCGACCGCCCTCGCCGGCGTCGTCTGCCTGGCCCTCGCGGTCGAGGGTTACTGGAGAAGCGCCCTTCCCTGGTGGGCGCGGGGGTTGCTGACGGTCGGCGGGTGCTGTCTGCTGGCGCCGTGGACTCTCGGTATCCTCATCGGCGCCGCCCTTGCCGCCATCGCCCTGGTGGCGTCCACGGGCCGGTGGCGGCCCCGCGGCTCGGCGTGAGGCGCCGGGAGGCCAGGATTCCCGTCATTTTTGGCGGTTGGCCCGTTTCACCGCCGGATCGCGCCGATGATCGTTTGAAGTCTATGCTTTTCGCGCCTTTGGCGTTAGAATCGGACATAGCATTGACGGCAATACGAGGGAACTTCGGCCATCCCCGGCCGGGACGGGAAGGGTGGTGTGGCGGCGGTGATGAACGAGTCCTTGCCCTATAAATGGCCCGAGGAGGGAAACAGCAGGATCCCTTACTGGGTCTATTCCGATCCCAGGGTCTATGAGAGGGAGCAGGAGCGGGTCTTCGGCGGCGCCTCCTACAGCTTCGTCGCGCTCGAAGCGGATATCCCCAATCCCGGGGATTTCAAGCGCACGAAGATCGGCGACAGGCCGGTCGTCGTCGTCCGCGATACCGACGGCAACGTCAACGTCCTCGTCAACCGCTGCGCCCATCGCGGCTCGCGATATTGCTACCGCGAACACGGCAACGCCAAGGAGTTCACCTGCCCCTATCACCAGTGGACCTACGACCTCACCGGCGCCTTGATCTCCGTACCCTTCCGCCGCGGGGTCAAGAACCAAGGCGGCATGCCCGACGATTTCAGGCTCGAGGACCATCATCTCGAGGCCCTGAAGTGCGCGCTTAGGGGCGGCGTTGTCTTCGCCTCCTTCGATCACGCCATGCCCGCCTTCGAGGATTATCTCGGACCCAAGATGCTGGGCTACTTCGACCGGGTGTTCGACGGGCGCGAGCTCAGCATTCTGGGCTATTCGCGCCAGCGCATGCGGGCCAACTGGAAGCTCATGTTCGAGAACCTCAAGGACCCCTATCACGCCAGCCTGCTGCACGTCTTCCTGGTCTCCTTCGGGCTTTTCAGGGCCGACAATCCCTCCCAGGTCCAGATGGACGAGAAGACCGGCATGCACTCGGTCCAGGTCTCGCGCCGCGGCGAGCAGAAGGCCTCCGAGGGGACGCGGGAAATGCGCCAGTTCGACCAGGGACTCCGGCTTCACAACCCGGAGATGCTTCAACCGGTGCCCGAATTCCCCGGCGACGCCACGGTGGTCATGCAGACGATCTGGCCCAACCTCATCGTCCAGCAGCAGTCCAACACGCTGGCCATGCGCCAGATTCAGACCCTGGGCCCGGAGGTGTTCGAGCTGCACTGGACCTTCTTCGGCTACGCCGATGACGATGACGGGATGACGATGAGGCGTTTRCGCCAGGCCAACCTGATGGGTCCGGCCGGCTTCGTCTCCATCGATGACAGCGAGGTGATGGAGGCGGCCCAGTTCGGCCTCGGCAAATATCCCGACGCCGAGGCCGTGGTCGAGATGGGCGGGCGCGGCGTCGAGGACCAGGACCACATGGTCACCGAATCGTCGATCCGGGCGTTCTACGATCACTACCGCAATGTCATGGGTTTTTGACCGGGTTCGAGGCGTCGGGACAGGCGAAGCGAAGAATGACGGACGATCCACGCTTGTTGCGCTACGAAGTCGAGGAACTGTTTTTTGCCTATGTCGAGTGTCTCGACGAGGGCGAGGTCGAACGCTGGCCCGATTTCTTCACCGAGGACTGCCTCTATAAGATCATCTCGCGGGAGAATTTCGAACGCGGCCTGCCGCTCGGCGCGATGCTGTGCGAGGGCAAGGGCGGGCTCAAGGACCGGGTCGTCAGCGTGACCACGACCAGCGTCTATCACGACCGGGCGCTGAGGCACCTCCTCAGCAACATCCGCGTCAAGGGGGTGGCCAACGGCGTCATCGACGTCCAGGCCAATTACGCCGTCTTGGAGACCCTGACCAACGAGTTCACCACGGTGTTCAACACCGGCAAATATCTCGACAAGCTGGTGCGCGAGGGCGACGGCCTCAAGTTCAAGGAAAAGCTCTGCGTCTTCGATTCGGTGATGGTGCCGACCTCGCTGATCTTCCCGATCTGAGCTTTGTGTCCACGCCCGGGCCTGGGTTTCACGGAGCCTTGCTTCAGGCTGTCATTCGATGCCGATTCATGCTAATCTATCAAGAACTTGGGGTGCGTCCTATGGGAGGTTCCGATGATCCCGATGTTAGGTCATAGAGGCCGCGGATCGGCCAAATCAGGCGTCATCGCGGCGTTATCCGTGCCATTCCTGGTCCTGATCCTGGTGGCGGCGCTGGCCTTCTCGGCGCCGGCGATGGCGCAAGGCAAGGGCCTCGGCACCGGCAATGGCAAGGCCGCGGGCAAGGGCCTGGCGACAGGCAAGGGCAAGGCGGCGGGCAAGGCCACGGGCCAGGGTTCGGGTAAGGCCAAGGGCCTGGCCACGGGCAGGGGTTCGGGCAACGCCGGGGTCCGGGTTCTCGACGGGATAGGCGGCACCGTCGGCACCGGTGGGGGCTTGCCGCCCGGGCTCGCCAAGAAAAACCCGCTGCCATACGGATTGGCCAAACGCGACGGCAACCTGCCGTATGGACTCGCCAAGGGCCACCCCGTGCCGCCCGGTTTGGCCAAGCGGAGCGGCAATCTGCCGCCGGGTCTCGCCAAGCGGAGCGGCAACCTGCCGCCGGGACGGGCCAAGCGCAAAGGCGGCCTGCCGCCGGGACTCAGCCGCTAGAAGATCGGCGCGCGTCGCTTACGCGCCGCCGGTGATTTCCAGATATTCGTCGGTCATGCGGCCGAGMCCTTGCTTCAGGAACGACTSGCGCATCTCSAAKCCGTTTCCCGCGCTCGCCGTCATCTTCTCCCKSGGCGTYGGYTCGGTGACCTCGGGCCARTGGCCCGGCTGCGGGCCSGCGCCCTCCGCCGCGATCGCCARGGGYWSRACGTCCTCCAYGGCCGGGGCKTYKAGWAGCTCCATGCASTCCCAYGACGCCTCGAGCGGGATGTTGTTGKGRTCGAAGAARTAGATCGACCAGATGATGCCGTGATCGACGGCGCCGGTGACCTCGATGCCCGCCGCCTCGAGCTTGTCCTTGAGGCGGAACAGGTCCTCGCACGWCSCGACGGTGAAGGAGACGTGATCGAAACCCTGGGGCTTATCGGTCGGGGCGCCGTGGGGCTTGCGCTCCATCGGCCGGGCGCCGTCATATTCGAAGAACGCCACCTGGTTGTCGCCGAACTTGAAGAAATAGTGGCGGTACCCTTCGTGACCGATGCCGGCCACCAGCTCCATGCCGAGCAGGTCGCGGTAGAAGCGGATGGTCTTCTCGAGATCGTCGGTGATGAAGGCCAGATGGTTGATGCCGGTCAAAAGCATGGCGTCCTCCCCGTCCCGTCCCGTATGCGATGGGCCCGATAGCCCACGATCACCATAGAGCTATGCACGGGCGAGGGTAAGCTCAAGCCGAACGGACGGCGTAAGGGGGGCCGCGGACGCGACGACGGCCCAACCGTCCCATCCGCGCCCGAATTATAGGTGCCGCCACGCGGGCGGCGGCCTCGGCTTGCGCCCATCGCCGGCCTTGGGCGGTGACCGTCGCGCTGGCTAAGCGGCGCCAATTGTGGCATAGGATTTCCCGCCGCCGCCCCGATAGGCCGGGCGCCACGGCGAGACCGAAAAGCGACGAGCGCCAAGATAATCCGCGCCGATCTCGATGCCGGGCGCGCCGGTTCCGTCGTCACCCGCTTCCCGCCCGAGCCCAACGGCTATCTCCATATCGGCCACGCCAAGTCGATCTGCCTGAATTTCGGCGTCGCGGGAGAGTTCGGCGGGCGCTGCCACTTGCGCTTCGATGACACCAACCCGACCAAGGARGAGCACGAGTTCATCGCTTCCATCCAAGACGACGTCCGCTGGCTCGGCTTCGACTGGGGCGATCATCTCTACTTCGCCTCCGATAATTTCGAGACCCTCTACGGATGGGCGGAACACCTGATTTCAGAGGCCAAGGCCTATGTCGACGATCTCTCCCAGGACGAGATCCGCRRGCAYCGCGGCACCTTGACCGAGCCCGGCAGGAACAGCCCGTATCGGGAGCGCGCGGTCGAGAAGAACCTCGATCTCTTCCGCCGGATGCGTGCCGGCGAGTTCGCCGACGGCGCCCGGGTGCTGCGCGCCAAGATCGACATGGCGTCGGGAAACATCAATCTGCGCGACCCGGTGATCTACCGCATCCTGCACGCGGAGCACCCGCGAACGGGCAACGCGTGGTGCATCTACCCGACCTATGACTTCGCCCACGGCCARTCGGACGCCATCGAAGGGGTGACCCATTCGCTCTGCACSCTCGAGTTCGAGGACCACCGCCCGCTCTATGACTGGCTGATCGACAACCTGCCGGTGCCCGCCCGTCCCAGGCAGTACGAGTTCGCGCGCCTCAATCTCTTCTACACCGTGCTGTCGAAGCGGATACTGACCGGTCTCGTCGCCGRSGGCCAAGTCGGCGGCTGGGACGATCCACGGATGCCGACGATCTCGGGGCTCAGGCGGCGCGGCGTGCCGGCGGCGGCGATCCGCGACTTCGTCAAGCGCATCGGCATYTCMAARAGCGACAACACGGTCGAGGTCGCTTTGCTCGATCACTGCATCCGCGAGGGGCTGAACARGACSGCCGAGCGCCGCCTCGGGGTGCTGCGGCCGCTCAAGGTGGTGATCGAAAATTACGACGAAGGCGCCGAGGAGGAGCTAGACGCCATCAACAATCCCGAGGACGCCGCCGCCGGCACGCGAACCGTGCCGTTTTCGCGCGAGATCTACATCGAGCGGGACGACTTCATGGAGGACCCGCCGAAGAAGTTCTTCCGCCTGGCGCCGGGGCGCGAGGTCAGGCTGCGGTACGCCTATTTCATCACCTGTACCGACGTGATCAAGGACGATRSCGGGGTGGTGACCGAATTGCGTTGCACYTACGATCCCGCGACCCGGGGCGGCAACGCGCCCGACGGGCGCAAGGTGARAGGGACCCTCCATTGGGTCTCCGCCGCCCACGGCGTAGAGGCCGAGGTCAGGCTTTTCGATCATCTCTTCACCCGCCCCGATCCGGGYGCCGAGGGCGAYATCGTCGACGATATCAACCCGGRATCGCTGACGGTGCTCAAGCRTTGCCGGCTGGAGCCGGCGCTGGCCGACGCCCGGCCGGGCGAAACCCTGCAGTTCGAGCGCCAGGGCTATTTCTGCCTCGATCCGGACTCCTCGCCGGACMRGCTGGTGTTCAACCGCACCGTCGCCTTGCGCGACAGCTGGGCGAAGATCAAGGCCAAGGGCGCAGGCAAAGGCTAGCACCGGCTTCGGCCGGCGAGCTTACGMCGCCGTTTGGCGCCACCCCGTAACCCTTCTTGGGAGGCAAGGCCGAAGATGACGATGCGACCGCCCGCCGAAGCCGGCGATTCCCTCCAAGACGTGGACACSCCGGCCCTGGTGGTCGATCTCGATAGTCTGGAGCGCAACCTCGACCGCATGGCGCGGGCGGTGGCGGATACCGGGGCGCGGCTTCGGCCCCACGCCAAGTCCCACAAATGCCCCGAGATCGCGCTSAAGCAGATCGCCGCCGGCGCCATCGGTGTCTGCTGCCAGAAGGTCTCCGAGGCGGAAGCGATGGCCGASGGYGGCATCGACAACATCCTGGTCAGCAACGAGGTCGTCGGCCGGCCCAAGCTCGACCGTTTGGCGGCGYTGAGCCGCAAGGCGTGGATCGCCGTYTGCGCCGACGATGCCGGCAATGTCGATGCGCTCGAGGCCGCCGCCGGGCGCGCCGATACGGTGTTGAACGTCCTCGTCGAGATCGACGTCGGCGCCGGGCGCTGTGGCGTCSCGCCGGGTCAGCCGGCCGTGGTTTTGGCCAAGAGGATCGCCGGCCATTCCCGGCTTCGTTTCGGCGGRCTGCAGGCCTACCAYGGACGCGCCCAGCATATCCGCGCCCATGACGAACGCCGCCGGGCGGTCGAGGGCGCGGCGGAGYTGACCCGGCAAACGGTCGCCTTGCTCGCCGAGGGCGGGCTCGRGTGCGGCATCGTCGGCGGCGCSGGCACCGGCACCTATGCCTTCGAGGCAATGAGCGGCGTCTACAACGAGCTGCAGCCCGGTTCCTACATCTTCATGGATGGRGATTACGGGCGCAATCTCGGCGCCGACGGCGCCCCATTCGATGAGTTCGAGCAAAGCCTGTTCGTTTACGCCACGGTCATGTCCCGGCCGGCGCCGGACCGGGCGTTGGTCGACGCCGGGCTCAAGGCCTTCGCCGTCGATTCCGGCCTGCCGGCGGTCCATGGCTTCGCCGATGTCGAATGCGTCGGGGCATCGGACGAACACGGCCTGCTTGCCATCACCGGCGCCGGCGACGGGTTCGGGGTCGGCGACAAGGTCCGGCTGGTGCCAGGGCACTGCGACCCGACGGTCAACCTCTACGACTGGCTGGTCGGCGTCCGCCGGGGCGCGGTCGAGTGCCTGTGGCCGGTGACCGCGCGGGGCGCCGTGCTTTAGAAGCGGGGCATCGCCTTCCCTCGCCCGCGTAGCCAAGTCTGCCCGACCACGCTATGCTCGCTCCGGGAGGTGGGCCATGAGACGGGCAGCGTTCTCCATCATCATCCTTCTCGGGCTGGTCGCGCCGGCSTGGGGTCAATCCGACGCCGGCTATGCAGCCTACAAGCGGGGKGACTACGCCGCCGCGCACCGGGTCTGGAAATCGCKCGCCGAGGGCGGCGATGCGTCGGCCCAATACAATCTYGGCCTGTTGTACCACCAYGGCCTCGGGGTCGAGAGCAAAATTTCCGAGGCGGCGAAGTGGTATGGGCGSGCSGCSGAGAACGGCGACGCCGMCGGACAAAAGGCGATCGGCGATCTCTACTTAAAAGGTTTTTGGGGGAAGAAGAACTCTGCCAAGGCGGCGACGTGGTACCGCAAGGCCGCCGAGCAGGGCCACGGGGGGGCCAAGGAGGCGCTTCGCAAGCTTGGGGCCACGGGCCAAGGCGGGCCGAGGCAGGCAGCTCTGTCCCAAGCAAAATATCGGTTTGGATTTGACGCCTATAACCGTGGCAATTACGCCGTTGCGCTTAGTCAGTGGAAGCCACTAGCCAAGGCAGGCCACGCCAGCGCCCAGAATGCACTCGGCCTCATGTTTTCCAACGGCCGGGGCGTGCCGGTGAATCTCGCGCGGGCGGCAAAGTGGTATCGCAAGGCCGCCGAGCAGGGCCATGCGATGAGCCAGTATGACCTCGGCCGCATGTACTACAGTGGCCGAGGCGTGCCGCAAGATTACGTCAAGGCGGTGATGTGGTACCGAAGGGCTGCCAAGCAGGGTAATCCATGGGCCCTACGCAATCTCGGCCTTATGTACTACCGGGGCAAAGGCGTGCCGAAGGATTATGTACGGGCCCACCTTTGGCTCAACCTCGCCGTTTCACAGTTCGGGCCGGGAAAGTACCGCGAAATGGCGATTCAGAATCGCATCGAGGCGGAAGAAGCCATGACCTCCGCCCAAATCGCCGGGGCCAGGCGGCTGGCGCGCGCCGTGGAAGATCATCGCGAGGCGCATGGGCGCTATCCGGACGATGCCGTCGTCCAGGCCAAGATGCAGGAGCTGAACCTATCGGCCGCCGAGGCGTCCGCTCGGGAAGAGCCGGAGCGCACCTCCATTCAAGCGGGCGCCACGGCGCCAACCGAGTACAAAAAGGGTCTAGCCGCATACAAGCGCCGCGACTACGCCGAAGCGGCG
>LKGT01000129.1_pt1 | contig 15760 bp, 19 predicted proteins | sample 503861 | NCBI WGS metagenome assembly LKGT01 (sample SAMN04113194, study PRJNA297058) | marine sediment metagenome | biome: marine benthic biome; feature: marine benthic feature; material: marine sediment; isolation source: sediment sample collected at the water-sediment interface from the South......
AATTTTGAGTTTATTCGTATTCTTTCAAGGGTTTGAGCTTGAGTACGTTCTGTACCAGGAGTTGGATTCTTTTTGAAGAATTGTATAATTTCTTTTTCCATAGAGTCATCAGCCACAGAAGAGATACTAGCTACAATTCTGTTAAACAAAGGATTTCCATGTCCAACCTTTTTGTTAATTTTTTTCCATTTACGAAATAATTAACAGAATCTTCAACTACAAAATCTGCAATTTTTCCTTTTTCAAACTCGGTACCCGTAATTACCACATTTTTTGCACCTAATTTTAGAATTTTTTGTGCAGAATGTCGTAAATCTTTTTTTGTTTTAATTTTAACTCCTGATAATTTTTCAGCCTCTAAAACGTTGGGAGTTATTGCATATGCCAAAGGGATTAGCAGTTTTTTGTAACTAGTTAGGGAGGATTTTTCTAAAAGAACTCCTCCTGTTGTTGATTTTATGACTGGATCTAAAATAATGGGTATCTTTGAATTTTTTAATTTTGAAAAAATTGCTTGGATTGATTTTGTGTTATACACCATTCCCACTTTGATAGCATTTATTCTAAAATCAGAAATGATTGAATCAATTTGACTCTTAATCATCTTAGGAGAAACAGATTCAACATTTGAGAATGTAGATGTGTTTTGACTAGTAATTGAAGTAATTACCGTTAATCCATACGCCCCAAGTGACGAGAATGTTTTGATATCTGATTGGATCCCTGCACCCGATGATGGATCAGATCCTGCAATTGAAAGAACGTTCATCATGATACCTGAAGAAACTATTGTTTAAATCTAGTAAAAATGTAGATAGTATGTTGAGTACACAAATGAGTGCAGCTCGAAGAGGTGTTGCAACTGAGCAAATGAAACTTGTTGCGAAAGATGAGGATGTTACAATAGATTGGTTATTGCCAAAAATTGCAAGGGGTTCAATAATTATTCCAAGTAATAACACTAGGCCTCAAAAAATACACAATGTTGGCATTGGAAAGGGACTAAAAACTAAAGTAAATGTAAACATTGGAACTTCCACTCTCAAAGTTGACCTTGATGAAGAAATTGAAAAGGCCAAAGTTGCAGTAAAATATCATGCAGACACAATAATGGATTTGAGTGATGGAGGTGATGTTGGAACAATTCGCCGCGCTCTATTAGATGCAGCTCCTATTACCTTTGGAACGGTGCCAATTTACGAAGCATACAATTTTGGCGTTGAAAAACACAAAAATCCCCTTGATCTTACTGAAGATGATTTTCTTAACGCCTTTGAAAATAATATCAAAGACGGAGTAGATTACACTACAATACACTCTGGAATAACTAAAGATATTGCCAAAAAAATTCTAAAGGTTGAAAGATACGGAGGCGTCGTCAGTAAAGGAGGAACCATTACTGCTGCATGGATGCTAAAATATGATAAAGAAAATCCTTACTTTTCTCACTTTGATTATCTTATAGAATTGGCAAGAAAATATGACGTGACTTTTAGTCTTGGTGGTGCATTAAGACCAGGTTCAATTTTAGATTCACATGATGAATTGCAAGTCCAAGAAATGATAAATGTTGCACGTTTGACAAAACGAGCCCATGAAAAAGATGTTCAAGTTATGGTTGAAGGTCCTGGCCACGTTCCATTAAATGAAGTTGCAACAAATGTCAGGTTAGCTAAATCATTAATTGGTGATGTACCATATTATGTACTTGGTCCTTTAGTAACTGATGTCGCTTCAGGACATGATCATATAGCAAGTGCAATAGGAGCTGCAGTTTCTGCTAGTGAGGGAGTAGATTTGTTATGTTATTTGACTCCATCTGAACACTTAGCATTGCCAAATGCCCAAGAAGTCAAAGCAGGATTGATTGCATACAGAATTGCTGCACATGCAGGTGATCTCGTAAAAATTCGAGATAAAGCAATCAAATGGGATTTGAAAATGACTGAAGCTAGACGCACTCTTGATTGGGAAAAACAATTGGCATTATCAATTGACCCAGAAGAAGCTGCCAGAATTCATAGTAGAACTGGTCAAAGACTTGGCAACAATGTTCCATGTACTATGTGCGGTACTGCATGTGTTTACATTATGTTGCCTCAACAACGTAAATATGAAAAAAAAATAAAAAACTAAAGCAAGTTGAGGAGAACTTTCTTTAAACTTGGAACCGTATCATAATTAGAAATATCTTCAACCTTTATCCAATTATATTCAGAGTTTTCCCAGTTTAGTTTTATCTCTGGGTTTTTTGTCTCAAATAGAAACGGAAAAACTTCCCATTCGTGATTTTTATACTGTGGAGAAACAATTCTCATTTTTTCAGCCTTTTTTACGAGTCTAATTTGTTCGTCATCTAATCCAACTTCCTCAAATATCTCAATTTTAGCACGGGCAATAGGCAATTCGTCTTTTTCAATTATACCGCTAATTCCTGCCCACAGTTCTCTCATACTTCTTACTTTGTCGCTTCTTTTGAGTAGAAGTATTTTTTCACCATTGGTAAGAAAGCAAGTCACGATCTTTGTAGAACGTGTCATGCATTTTTTTCAATAGCATTAATCATTATCGTCAATTTTTTGGAGGCCTTTTCAAGATCCACATTTTTTGATAATCTTTCTTGGCCTGACTTGATATAATCAATTACCTCTTCAGTTTTTCCTTCTTGAACTGAGGTTAGTAGTCTTCCAATGTCTCTCCAAAATTCTTCTGCAACTCTTCGGATTTCTGGATTGGAAATTATGGTTTCAATTAATTCGGGAGATTCAGTCATTATACTTTCAGTGAGAATTTTTTGAGCCCTGAATGTTGTTCCTGACATTTTTTCTGTAAGTGAAATTTTGTCATCCTTTGCAAGTATGTTTGCAAAAACGACATTAATGAGATGAGTTAGTCCCAAAATAACTGCAATTTTTTTGTCGTGTTCGATTACATCAATTGTAACAAAATTTGCACCAGGAAATAGTGATCTTGCAACTGTTAATTCTTTTATTGCATCTTTAATTGGAATTGAAATTATGTGTTGACCTTTGATTTTTTTTGTTCCAGGACCAAACATTGGATGAATACAAATTGGATTGACTTTTGATGGCATCTTTGAAAGTGAAGTAGCTGTTTTTGATTTTTGGGATGAAATCTCAATTAGATAAGCATCCCTTCTCATTTCTTTAGCAATTAAACGAATAATTTCTGGTGTACGTCTTGTTGGAGTACATAACATAACAAATTCAGCTTTAAGCACAGCTCCAACTAGAGATTTTGCATTGATCACTCCTTTAATCGAAAAGTCTTCTTCAGTATCATAACCTGTTACTTCATAACCATTATTAAGAAAATATTTTGCAAACCACTTACCCATCTTGCCTCCAACACCAATTATTGAGATGCTTTTTTTCATTTTTTTCCTCTTAGTAGATTATCTAGTATGTTCATGCCTTCCATTAGTTTGTTTTTGTCTTGACAAGCCGAAATTCTTATAAAATTCTTGTAATCCCCAAATCCTTCTCCAGGTGCTACTGCTAGGCCATAATTTAACAGATTTAATGAAAATTCTGTTCCATCAAAGTCATTTTCTCTAACTTTGGCAAAAACATACATTGCTCCATCCGGTTCAATAAAATCAAGATTTATCTCTTTTGCCATTTTAATCACAACATCTAGCTGTGATTTTACATTATCTGAATTAGCGGAAGTATCAGCTTCTAGGGCCTTTAAAGCAACGTATTGAATAGGTTCTGAGATATTGGTTAGGCAAATGGCTTGAAGTTTTGACATTTTATCTATTATTTCTGAATTCGATACTGCGTACCCAATTCTAAAACCTGTCATTGAGTGAGATTTTGAAAATGACTGTGTAATGATACTTTTTTCATAATTGTATGTAAGAACGCTTTTCCAATCTCTATATGCATATTCTGAATAAATTTCATCACTTAACACATAGAGATTATTTTTTCTTGCAAGGTTCATTATATCATCTTGAATTTTTTTTGGAAGAATTTTTCCTGTAGGATTATTTGGATAATTTAGAACAATCATTTTTGTATTGGAATTTATCGTTTCTTCTATTTTTTGAATGGATGGCTCCCATTTATTTTCAAGTGTAGTCTTTATTGCACGAACTTTTACGTCTGATTTCATTGCACAATCTCTATATGCAGGCCATGCTGGTTCAAAAATAATCATTTCATCACCAGGTTCTAGAAGAGTAGTAATTGCCAAAAAAACACCAAATCTTGCTCCAGGAGTAACAAGAATATTTTCTTTATTTATATTGGCTCCAAATTGTTTGTTAGTTTTTTCCGCAAGAGCAGAACGAAACTTTGACATTCCCTTTGCTTCTCCATACTTGACAAAACCTTTGTCATATACTTCTTCTAATGCTTTTTTTACAATTTTAGGTGGAAGAAAATCTGGTTCACCTACCTCCATATGAATAATTTTTTTCCCTTCTTCTTCAAGAGATTTTGCTTTTAAAAAAATTGAAAGATGAGTTTGTTTCGGAGATGACTGAACTTTTACTGATTCATTTAACAAAAAATTTAGAAATCTGGCACCAGACGTTTCATTAATTCCAAGTTCTTTGCATAATGAAAGTACTTTTGTTCTAAGACTTCGTTCTCTATCTTCATCTGTTACACTCAAGCCTTTTTCTTTTTTAATTGCTCCAATCTGCTTTGAGACTTCCATTCTATTTTTCAATAATTTTATCATTTCAAGAGTGATCTCATCCATCTTGTTGCGAAGTTGGTCGATATCAGACATGATTCTACAGGACAGGTTTGATGAAGCCGGCTTGCAAAGCATGGTCTGCAAGAACCAATGAAACTAACGAGTCTACGATAGGTGGCGCTCGGGGAACTACGCAAGGATCATGCCTTCCAGTCACGCTCAAAATTGTGGCTTTTTTTGATTTGATATCTATCGTCTTTTGTTTTTTTGAAATCGAAGAGGCCGGTTTAAAAGCAACCCGTAAGACAATTGGCATTCCGTTTGAGAGCCCTCCTAAAATTCCTCCGGCATTATTTGTTTTAGTTATGATTTTTCCTTTTTTAATTTCATAAAGGTCATTGTTTTTAGAGCCAAAAGTTTCAGACCCTCTAAAACCTGAACCAAATTCGATTCCCTTTACTGCAGGAATTGAATAAAGTGCTTTCCCAAGGTCTGATTCTAACGAACCAAAGATTGGTTCTCCCAATCCTACAGGTAAATTCGTTGTTACTGATTCAATTATTCCGCCAAGAGAATCTCCTTTTTTTCTAGCATCTAAAATTACTTTACGCATTTGTTTTGCAACTTTTGCATCAGGGCAACGAACTTCGTTTGAATAAATTGATTTAATTAATTTTTGTGCAGCTTGATTTTTCATCTTTATCTTTCCAATTTGTGAAGTGTAAGCATTAGTTTGAATACCTAGTGTAACTTTAAGTAATTTTCTTGCAATTGCACCACCCATTACATGAGTTGCGGTTAATCTTCCTGAAAATCTTCCTCCACCACGATAGTCATTAAATTTTTTGTATTTTACTAGTGCAGGATAATCCGAATGTCCAGGTCGCATCTTCGTTTTTAGAGAATCGTATGCATGTGAATCAAAATCTTTGTTCCAAATGATCATTGCAATTGGTGCACCAGTAGTATATCCTCTAAATACTCCAGATAGGATTTCAACTTGATCATCTTCTTTTCTTTGTGTTGAAACTAAAGATTGGCCAGGTCTTCTATAGTTTAGCATTGTTTGAATATCTTTTTCTTCAAGTTCTAAACCTGCAGGACATCCATCAAGTACAGCTCCAACACATTTTCCATGACTTTCACCAAAACTTGTCAGTACTAATCTTTGACCAATAGAACTTCCAGGCAATAATTAAAATTAATTATACGGTGCTTATAATCCTTCTATAGGTGATTTTATTTTTCCACCTACTTTGTTCATATCAGAAATAAAATTTGGATATGAAATATCAACTGATTCTGGGTTGGATACAGTACAGTCTCCTACAAACATCCCAGCAATGCAAAAGGCCATAAACAATCTGTGATCATTTTCAGAATTGAGTTGTGCACCTTTAGGTTTGATTGGAGCATCTAAAACTAGTCCATCATCTTTTTCCTTTACTTTTATTCCTAATTTTTTTAATTCTCTAGCAAGAATAGCAATTCTATCAGTTTCTTTGAATCTAGCGTGTTTTACGTTGTATAACTCGATTGGTTTTGAAGTTTTCAGGGCCAAAATTGCTAAAGGTGGGAGAAGGTCTGGGGTATCATGTAAATCAAATTTTCCTCCATCTAGTCGTTCAGGAGACTTTACAGAGATTGTATTTTTCCTAAGTGTTACTATCACTCCTAAAATTTCTAAAATATCAATAATTTTTTCATCACCTTGAGGAAGATCTCCCACGGTCATTTCAATTGTCAAGCCGTCTCCAAGTAATACGGCTGCTGAAAGTAATAGTGCCAAACTTGAAAAATCAGAAGGAATTGTAACAGTAGTTGGTTTGTATTTTTGTGGTTCAATTTTATATTTTTTGTAAGGCGTTGCAGTTTTTACAATTGCTGAAAATTTTTTCATGATGGTAATTGTTGCATCAAGATATGGTTTTGAGACCAAATCTCCTTCAATATTCAAAACAATTCCATTTTCAGTCTTTGGTCCAATTATCATTAGTGCTGAAATGAATTGACTTGAAATGTTTCCTGGTATTGTGATTTCCCCACCTTTTACTTTTCCAGTAACAGTAATGGGAGGTTTACCATCTTTAGAAGAACACTTTGCACCAATTGATTCTAATGCATCAAGTAATGGTTGCATTGGTCTTTCTCTCAAACTTTTATCACCTGAGAGAACGGTTTTTCCTTTTAATAGTGAGGAAATTGCAGCTGCAATTCTTATTGTGGTGCCAGAATTTTCTGCATCAATTATTGCATTAGGATTTTTGAATTCCTTTAATCCTTTTACTGTAATATTATTTCCTGCTTCTTGAACTTGAGCACCAAAACTTTGACATGCTTTGATAGATGCTCTTGTATCATTAGAATATAGAACATTTTTGATAATGCTTTTTCCATCAACTAGCGTTGATAGCAGAAGAGCTCGGTGAGTATAACTTTTGTTTGAAGGACATATAATTTTTCCATAAATGGTAGTTTTTTCAATTTCACAATTCATGAACATCAGCTCTCTTGTTATTTATCTCAGAAACTATTGTTTTTCCTTCGTGAGATGAAAAAACCTTCTTTATATTCTGTACATCTCTTTTTTTTACTATGGCAGCAATTGCTGGTCCATTGCCTGAAATTGACGCCCCTAATGCTCCTCTTTCTAATAATTCTGTAATGATTTGTGGGTCAGAATTGAGAATGGTAGAGGCAGCAAGCCCATTGAGCACCATTGCATTCCAATAATCAGAATTTTTTGCAAGTCTCCAAGCCTGTTCAAAAACAGGACTTAGATTTTTTAGATTTTTTATTTTCCCACGCTTTCTTGATCTTGGAACGAAAATTACCGAAGATAAATTTTTTGGACCTTTTTCTGATTTTATTATTTTTCGTTGGTAATTGTCAGTTACTACAAATCCTCCATAATAACAACCACAAGCATCATCATAAGCTCCCGTGATGCTTACTTTGGTTTGAATAGATGCTTCTACCCCTGCTAGAAGAATTTTTTGGTCACTCCAATTCGGGTTGAATAGTTTAGCACATGCTAAAGCAACTGCAGATGATGTTGAGCTGGAGCTTTTCAATCCATAACCAGTAGGAACTTCTGAACGAATTGAAATTTCTAATTTATTTTTATTAAGAATTTTTTTGGGAACTACTTTTTCAACAACTTTATTTATTAAACGTGAACTAAAAGTTCCATTTTCTAATTTGAGGACAATACCTTTTCCAACTGATGTTTTAACAGTTGCTTCAGTTTTTAATGATATTCCTAGAGTAGCACCTTTGCCAGTTGCTATGGCATTTACTATCGAAATAGCTCCATGTAAAGTTGCTTTAGCTGATGACATTTAAAATCCTCCTACAAGAACTCGTTTCATTGCTTCATATGGTGCATCAACACCGTGCCAAATTTTAAACGAACGAGCTGCTTGTCCAAGTAACATTTCATATCCGTAAATCACAGTGGCTCCATTTTTTTTGGATTGTTTTATCAAGTCAGTATTCATTGGCATGTAAACAATATCATACACAATTGAATCTTGATTTATGGATTTAGTGGAAATTGGACTAGATTCATTTTTTAATCCAACTGAAGTTGCATTTACAATATAATCATATTTTGATGTAGTTTCACCAACTTCATCTAATGTTAATGAAGTTGCTTTAATCCCAATTTTATTTGCAAACTGAACAATTGTGTTAGCGTTTTGTTTGGTTCTATTAGCAATAGTAATGCTTTCAGCTTTTTCTTTTGCAAATCCTACAATTATTGCTCTAGCAGCACCTCCTGCGCCAAGTAATAATACCTTTGAATCTTTGATGGTTAGACTCCTTTTTCTGATTGGGTCAAGAAATCCATCCATATCGGTGTTGTATCCTTTTAATTTTCCATTGTCATTTGTTACTGTGTTTGTTGCGCCTATAACACTACAATCTTCATCTAATCTATCAAGAAATCTTACCATCTCAACTTTGTGAGGGATGGTAACGTTGAATCCATCAATTTTTATTTTTTTCAAGGCATCAATACCTTCAGCTAACTCTCCTCTTGGAATTTTATACGCAATGTAAGTACAATCAAGTCCTAATTCCTTAAACGCTGCATTGTGAATGCTTGGTGAAAGAGAATGATCAATAGGATCGCCAATTACTGCAAAAGTTTTAATCATAGGTTTTTTTCAAATAAACGATTGATATAAGCTTACGATCGGAATCTTCTTATCTTTGCTAAAAATTCTCAATTGATTTTACTTCATGCAAACTAAACTGACCAGGTGCAATCGGCTTTCCTAAAGAAACATAGGTAAAAGGACTACCCAAGTACAGACAAAGGATCCTAGAAATTTTTCCGTATTCTCCCATTGCAAAGGCTATGAGCTTTGTTTTGTTTGAATTGTTGTAAAGCGCTAATATTCGTGAAGAGTCATTACTTGATTTTGCACTAGTAACAATTTTTACATTTGTTGAAAGCTTTTTCATTCGTTTTAGCATTTTATTTAATGAAGACGAAGGAGGCGTTTTTTTGAAATCGTGCCATGAAACTAATATTACAGTTTTAGTTTTTTTAATATAATTATTCAATGATTTGTTTTTTCGTAAGGTGTTAAACTCTACATCTAACAAAAATGGTTTATACTCTGAGATTAATTTTAGAATGGAAATGCGTTCTTTTTCGTTTCCAGTAAACTTTCCACCTTCAGATTTGGGTCGAAGTGTGCATACACATCTATTCAGATTTTTACTAGCTAATTCTAAAGCCACTGGAACTTGGGATGGTTTTAAAAAATCGAGTCGTAATTCTGCATAATCTGATTTTTTTATCGCTTTGTTTAAGACTGAATCAAGATTTTTCGGAGTTTTTTCAGCTATAGTAACACAAGTTCTGTAATGCACTTTTTATTTTTCAAGAATATATTCATCTGAGACTTCCATCCCAAAATGTCTGCCAGTAGCTGGTTTTGAATACACTAGTACAGAGTCTCCTTTCTTTAGATGTGTTATTGAGACAAGATGGCCGTTTGATTTGACAAATCGAATAGTTTCAGCATCTTGTGCAATTATTCCTCCTTCTTCATTACCTGCTTTTGCTTTAATCATGAGCATTGGCCTTCTTTCTATTTTTGATCTTCCAACAGTTGCTCTTCGTGCTTTGCCTTTAGAGTCAAGAACTAATACTTCTGAACCTGTTTCAATTTCAGAAAGATATTTTGTTTTTCCATCGGGGCTTAAGGTGTAGCAATGAACTGCGCCTGCATTTACTCTAAACGGCCTTGGAGAAGTAAAAGATGATCCTACCGACTCGTTATGAACTAAGAACATGAAGTTAGCACGATTTCCAATTAACATTCCCTCACCTCTATGTAACATTGATGTAGTATCAACACAAACTCTTTCACCATCTCCCACCGGTTTTATGTCAATAATTTTTCCAGTTTTTAGATCAAAACTTTTTGTGCCAAGATAAATTAGCGCTTCTTTAACTTCATTAATTGAAGATGTATTGTAAATTACTCCATCAACACCAACCTCAAGTATGGAAAACATCTTGCGTACCTCTTCAGGATTTCTTGCTAAAACAAAGATTTTTGTATGAATTTTATGCAACTTTGCAATGATATTCTCTAGCGGAATTATTTTCCAATCTTTTACCTCTACAATTACAAAATCAAGACCTTTTTTTGCAGATGTAAAGATCTTATCAATGTCTTTGTTAGATAAAACCTTGATTTTCCTCCCAATCTTTTTTCCTTTAGGTTTTGATGAAACATCTTTCTCAAGAATTACGTATTTTGCTGCAGTTGATGCATAAAGAATTGCCAGCTTTGTTTTTGTTTTACCAAGGCTTTTTGGATCAAGATACACTATATTGATTCCTTCATTTTTTAGCTCGGCAAGAAATTTGCTAAGGTGACTTTTTGCAATTTTTGGTGCAATAATTAATTCTCTACTTTTTGCCAATTTGACCTAAGCTCTTCTTGATGAAGCGAAGCCCATTCCACGACTAAACTCAAAGCTCGTTGTGGTAGTTTCCCTGCGAACACTCCTAAAGTATCAATGTTGATCAGTGCTTCGTATTCTCCATATTCAGCATGAAAATGTGGTGGAGGATGTTCGTCAAAAAACATTTTAACCACAATTCCATAAAATCGACTAATTTCAGGCATTTATCGTTTCGTTCTTCAATGCAGGGAACAGCTCTTCTGGACTTTTCCCTGTGATTTGCATGTATATTGAATCCGGGCAAATATCTACTTGGTCTGTCCAGGCAATCGCACCGCTTTTACTAATAAATACCTTTTCAAACTCTTTATAATCATTCCAAAGTGAAAACACACCCTTACCTGCGAGATGGGAAAGATCAACTGTTCCCTCAATTCCATCATCATATTTAACCCAAATCTTATAATTTTCTAAGGTTTTTGCTTCTGTAGGCCTAAACATTTAAACAACTCCTTTTATCGTTATCAAAAAGCCTTCTCATAAAGTTCCAGTAGCTCTTTCTCCCCAACCGGCCGGGGATTGAACTTTCCCGTCCACTGTTGCGCCGCTTCCTGAGCTAATTCGGGTATTTCGGTTTCACTGATGTGACAATCCCGAAGCCGCACCGGCAGATGATTCATTTCAAATAGTTCTGTAATCCGCGCCGCCAGGCTTTCCGCCCCGGATTTCAGCCCGGTGGTTTCGGCTAATTCGTCATAAAAGCCGTTTACTGTTKCTGYGTTAAAYTTGATCACATGCGGCAGCATCAAACCGACTGCAATGCCGTGTGYYATGTCGAAATGCGCRGTCAAAGGATTGGCRCARGCATGWGCCGCGCCGAGCATCGAGTTTTCAATCGCATTTCCGGCGAAATGAGCGCCGAGAAGCATGTTTCCGGCCGCCTCTAAGTTTTGGCGATCTGAGATGAAGGCTTGATAATTTTCAGAGAGCAACTTCCAGGCTTCCTTGGAAAACATTCGAGAAACTGCATTCCGTTTCATTGAGACAAAACTTTCAATCGCATGGGAAATCGCATCAATTCCTGTAACCGCAGCAACTTTTCGGGGGACTGTCTGCAATAAAGTCGGATCCAGTATCACAGTCTTGAAGCGCGCCTTAATATCGCCGCAAGCCATTTTTTGATGCGTTTCCTCGTTCGCGATCAGKGCATATGATTGMGCTTCGCTKCCKGTACCGGCRGTGGTYGGRATRCCAATYRMMGGCAGCAKSGGTTTTGYYGCYTTRCCRRWYCCCCAGTAGTCTTCCATTCTGCCGCCATTGGTCARCAAGAAATTGATKCCTTTYGCAGTRTCCATGGYRCTGCCGCCGCCAAGTSCGATGATKACGTCAATTGRTTCATGTTTCTTAGCAAACTGGACCCCGCTTTCTACATSTTTTGTCGTTGGATTTTCTTCGACGCCCTGAAAGACAACCGACTCGAAAGATGACCGACTGAGGCTCTGAACCGCSCGCTCAACATGCCCTGCCTTCGCCAGTCCGGGATCACTCACGAGTAAAGCTTTTTGGACCCCAAGTTCTTTTGTCGATGCGCCGAGTTGGTCAATGGCATTCTCGCCAAAGATTACTCTGGTATTGGGTTGATAATCGAATTCTTGCATCTAATTTCTAATGATTGCCTTTCGAGTTTCTCACCATTGGAAGAATATTGATTTTTAAAAGAAAAGGCCTCAGAAGTCGGGCCATGTTTTTCAAAATGCTCGAGTTTAGCAACTGCCTCTTCAACAGAAGGTACGTGGCCCTTCGAAATCCACCACAAGATCAGCGTAGGTCTTTCTAATGGTAAGAACCAGTTCCTGCGATCGCTAAACGCCTGCCCATGGTCGCTGTGATACACGTAATCGAACAAAGACTCGGTCGATTCCCAAACGGACATATTAAATAGAATCAAGTCATCATCAAACACCCGAATTGCAGTGGCATCTCCAGTTTCGGTTTGTAGACGCCAAACAAAACCCGGACTCTTATCTGCAACTGAGTTAATGTAATCCAGTTGTGCTACAAATCCTTGCATCACCGGATCGTCGAGCGCGCCCCTCATGTGTGCGAAGTTGGCTTGAGCCAGATGAAAGTCAAACATCAGATAAATTCCTTCGCCTGAAAGGCTCTTTGCTTATACAAATGTTCGAACAAATTGCCTTCATGCGGCTGATCCCAGCTAACCTTGCTCGTTGGAATCGGACCTAAATTTAGACGATCAACGTTTGGCGCTGCTAAAATCCGTTGAATGAATTTCTTGTCTTCCGTTAATGCTGTGAGAACCAGAGTCTGTCCCATTTTGCTTAAAATTTCATTTTGAGGAATTTCCACGACACTGGCAAAAGGGAACAAAAGCTCGGTGTTTGCCAGCGGATGTTCCGGACTTTCACACCAAACGATCGTTGGTAAAAGAAAAGTGCATCCATCAACTTCAACGACTCGATCACCGTCGCGATACTTAGCGGTTAAATCTTCAGCGCCGCCTTCAGTCAGTCCGCTCTCAATCAAATTTGAGATACTTTCGGCCACAGCCGGATTTACAAAAGCAGCCAGTTGCGCCTCGGGATCATCCATGGGTTTTGCTTGAACTTTGGCAAGTCTTTTTGCCAGCGCCTCGGCAATCTCGCGGCCGTGAGACGGCACCCAAACGCCGGAGGCATTGAGGCAGGATCTACCGCTATTGATCAAAATAGAATCTACGAGTGTATCCAGATATTGTTGCCAGTTTGCAGCCTGATCTTCACCGAATAGAAGCTTACTCCATCCAGGTCCGTGTATTTGAACACGCTGATCCTTTTCCCATGCCTGCACAGTAGATGCACCGCCAAATAACATCGAGCGCCCGCTGCGTAAAAGAATCTCCGATGCGCCGGAATAATCGGTTGGATAAAAACTAAACGCCTCCGGTGGACACCCGGCGGCGATAAATGCCTGAATCACCCGGTACGGTGTCCACGGCTCCTGAGTCCCCGGTTTGAGGACCAGCGGTACTTTTAGGGGAATGCTCGGCAGCCAAAGGGAGTGCACACCCGGCGAGTTATTGGGTAGAATGGCTCCCAAAGTGTTGGCGGTACACAAATAACTAAGTGGCCTGCCATGCTCACTGCCCCAACCGCTATCAAGGATAGAAAGGTCGAGCCCGCGAGTCAGCCCGCCTAAAACTGTCTCCATTTCGGCGAGAACAAAGCTGATTTTGTCCATGTTCTTGCGGCAAAGCACTTCCGGCATACCCGTTGTTGAGGAGAGAATATGGATATAATCTTCAGGAGATTGGGTCGCGCCGTTGATGGGCAACTCCTCATTTGCGAACAGCGCTGCCGCATTTTTGCACATCGTCAGCAATTCATGCACTGGCAAGTCATTTAAGGTCTGCTTATTCTTTTCAGCTTGAGAAAAATCTTCGCGAATCAGTCCGCTATTTGCCTGACTCAATTGAGCAATCTTCTCACCGGTTTTAAAATTGCTGACATCGAGAACGGAGAGGCTTTTGTAGGGTTGGCCGGCGCGCAGGATTGGAAAATGCAACATTTAATAAACCCCCACAACTACAGATTTCTGCAACGAAGACAATAGCCGCAAATTCGCAACCCCGTCCCAAGGGAAAGGCTCGATGGGCTCTGCGCGTTCTCCTTCATCCCTTTCCAAAAATCGCGGCATAAAAAATTCTTTGGTCAAAGTCGTTAGCATGACCCGACCCGTTTCACCGTAATCGACTGATTCTTCTGTGTTTTTTGGATTGACCAGCTCAAACACAGCGCGCGGGGCTGGTGGATAATAAATAATCGCGTAATTGTCAGCCGGATCGAACGGTTTATTAACCGCAAGTCCCATCAACGTATTTCCGTAAGTCGGCACGAAATCAATTCCCGGCACCAGCTCCTCGCGGGCAAAGCGATTAAATTGCGCATTCATCTCAGTTCCGCCACAGAAGATGCCTTTGATTCCCGCTTTGGTTAGATTGATTTTTTCACAAAGTGTCTCAAGAAGCTTGGGGGTGGTGAATAAGCAGTGAATGTTCTCGTGAACTCTGAGAATATTTAGGGCCTGTCCCACCACATGATCTGTGTACAATTCCAATTCTTCGTGAGCCCCGCGTTTGATGAGTTTGTTCACCCACCTCGGATCGAGATCGACAAAAAATACCATTCCGCCGCGGTGCTGCGCCAAATGCTCAATTGCCAATCTCAAGCGACGCGGGCCGGTTGGTCCGAGCATCAACCAGTCGGCGCCCTTTGGGAAGCCATCGTCCGAAAGAGTCTCGCTGAACATTTCGTAATCGGTTTGAAAATCCCGAACATTCACCCGCGTCTTTGGAACACCCGTTGACCCCCCTGTTTCAAAGACATAAATCGGCTCATTTAACAATGGTTTTGGAACCCATTTACGCACCGGTCCGCCGCGCAGCCAGGTATCTTCAAAATGATCGAGAATTTTTAAATCTGCGTAGCCGCCTATTTCCTTTCTTGGATCGAAGTCAAGTTTACTGGCATAATTCAACCAGAATTCACTACCCGTCTCCGGATTGAAATGCCATTCCACCATTTCACGGACATGGGCATCCAATCTTTCCCGCGCTTTCTTTATCTTTTCTGATAACGGGTTATTCGCTATTTGCATAGTTCTTTATCTACTGGAGTAATGGATTCAGTTCGTTTATGCCAATGCTTCAGATCCTTCGCAGCTTGCCGCGTGAGCTTAACTATCCAGGTCATTGAGAACAGCTTTCAAATCTTTGCACTCGTCAAGAGGCTCGTCAAGCGCATCCTGCAGAATTTTCGCATTCTTTTTTGAGGAAAGCAGATAAGCCGTTTCAATCCAGCCTCGATAATCTTGCTCCTTAAGAAGAACAAAATTTTGTCCACCAGAGTTGAGCTTTATTGGTCGATTTTCTGACTTGATTAAATCCTTAAGCGCATCAATCAGTTCAGGACTCAGTTGTTTTTCGGGGATAGTAGTCATTATTCTAATCTCCGTTTCTTATTTCTTATTAGCTTTATAAGATTCCAATGTCACGGATTCACTTACATTCAGCTCTGCATCAACCTTTTCTTTAACCTCATCGTAGGCACGGATGTCCTCGAGTTCTTCTTCTGCCTCCATTAGGCGCTTATTTTTTTKA
>LKGT01002486.1_pt1 | contig 15740 bp, 14 predicted proteins | sample 503861 | NCBI WGS metagenome assembly LKGT01 (sample SAMN04113194, study PRJNA297058) | marine sediment metagenome | biome: marine benthic biome; feature: marine benthic feature; material: marine sediment; isolation source: sediment sample collected at the water-sediment interface from the South......
TAGCAAAAATAAAATCAAACAGCAACCCGAGCTGGTAGAAAAAAGTGGATTGCCCTTACTTGAGGCCAAATTGACGGAAGATATCGTACCCGCGAAACAAGCCCTCATTCGGGACAAGGTAGTACAAGAAATCGGCAGCATGGTGCAAACCACGGCGGCCGTGGTGGAAACACGGCTCAGCGCTACTAACGCTGAACTCAAAGAACTCAAGGGGATGAGTGGGAAAAATAAAAATGTCATAAAGGACATGATGGAGAGAAAACACCAGGATCATGAGGTCTACAAGAAACGAGTTGCAAGTTTAGAAAACACCCACAAGGTACTGGATGGACAGGTCAAAATGCTACTAAATCACCTCAGCATAGAAGCCTTTGACAAGCTTATTGACAAAACCCGTAAAGACATGCAAGGCAGCTGGACCACACATGGCCTAAAAGGTGGCATGAAGACCTTCTTCGAAGGTGCCATGCAAACCATGGCTAGGGTAGCAAAACAGACTGAGCGCATAAGGGGTTTGGTCGAGGCAATCTACGACCGTTTCCAGGTCGAACATGGTCTTGCGAAAATCAAACTGGACAGTTTCGCGCTACAGCCGTATCACGACGAGTTCAAACGACTGTACAAAAAGGCTGAGGTATTTCGCAATAGCCCCTCGATGGTAATGACTGAACAACATTTCGTGGTCAAAAAATTCTTTATAACCTTGGTAAGCCGGGCACGACAGCTTTTCGAACGAGCCAACAAGGATGCGGCGAACTGGAGTAAGGCAATCATGGCGCCAGTATTTGCCCAGATTCGCGAGCACAAAGTTATGATGGATCAACAAGTAAGCAATATGCAGAAGATCCACAAGAGCTTAGATAGTCTGAATGGACGCATTAATCAGCTAATAAGTACAAAGGAAAATTTGGAAGGCCAGCGGAAGATCAATCAAGAAATGCTGGCGCAGATCGGGGACCCAGGATTACCAGCGGGACGAATCGATGGATCGGTTGTGGCCAACGATGATGATGATGATGGCCCGCCAACTGACCGGCTCGCGATCACCGGTGGCGTGGCGTAACCGCTATTTAACAGCTAACTTTGCGAATATCAGGCGTAGGTATCGAGAGAAAAATTAGGAAGACCGTTGTGATCCGTGCTGAGGAAAGTCTCAAGATATTCCATAACACGTTGATCGCTTGATTTATCAAGAAGCTGTCGTTGCACCAGTGACTGAGGCTGGGGATTAATGGGGGTTCGCCGATCTAACGGTGACGGTGATGTCACCGATTTTGTAAGTATCTCAGCGTTTATTACTCTTTTAGCGGCGACCGACTTTGGGCCATTACTGTGCACAGTGCGTGTGACGGACGCCGTCACCTGTGCGTTTCCTGCACGGGGCGAACTGGTAGCCCGTGCAAAGAATTCGCCAAGATTTAAGCCTGCAATGCGCATCGATAACTGAACCCAATGTAAATAACAACGTTGCCAATCGCAAACATCATTCCATAAGTGAGGGAACTACGCGAGATTCGGGGCGCGAGTTAGGGTTCGCAATTCGCGGTTCACGACTGAAAAGCAGCCTGTTCTACGGGACTAGCTACTCCATAACCCTTTGGTTATCAAAGAGTAAAAGATACGGCTGTGCCATAAGTCCTTATATGTTCGGCACTTTATCTAATTCTAGACAAGACTAATTTAGTCAGTCGCCTCAGCGACAAACGGTAGTGACTAGAGGACAAACGGTTTTGCTACTCGTCCCATATTGGCCGATATTGTTTGTAAGTAGACTGTGCACAGGACAAACCAAGTTTATTTGCACCGCGCCTAGGCGACTCCATACAGTACAGCTATCACCGTCTACACTTTGATTATGGATTTTTAGGGCCCGGCGTGGGCAAGTCTGATTGATGCGGAGACTGATATGAAGTTAAAGGCAGAAAAAGACCCAAAGAAGTATGTCGTTTTGTTTCTATTGATCGGCGTATTTGTCTGGATCCTTATGTAATAGCACGGCATCAATCATAGCCGCATTAAAACAAAAGCTTAGTGACTATGGTCGGTTCCATGCTTCGCAAATAGGTTAACATCAACAAAATACTCGACGGGGGTTGTGATTTATCACAACCCCCGTTTCGTTTTAGCCCCCAAATAACTGGGCCCAGCCGTACAGCGTCCAAGGGGACTAATGCGAACGCCGTATGGCACGCTTGACGATTGCTTCCATCGCATTTCGCTGCGCTTCCATGCTGCTAATCAGCTTAAACTGATTGCGGCAACGATCGAGATTGTGTGTAGGCCGCTTGATCCTAAAGTAGGAATCCCCTTGAAGGTAATCAGTTAAAAATCGAATCCCCGCCTCATAGGTTATGATGATCGCAGCTGGCACCATAAATGGCAGTTCTCGTTCGTCTAAGAATGATCGCGTGGATCCAAGGTAACCATCGGTAACCGCTTCGAATATCGGCAAGTCCACATGGACCTGGTTAAGATCACACTCGTCTTCACGGCTAGCGCTGGTCATGGTCCGCACAAGATCACCAAAATCATATGCCGTCAGCCCCGGCATCACCGTATCAAGATCGATCACACACAAAGCCTTTCCGCTATTAATATCGAAGAGTACATTATTGATCTTGGTATCGTTGTGAACTATTCGCTCCGGAAGTTCGCCACTCGCCTGTGCATCCGTGAGAATGGATGCCATTTCCTGGCGTGCCACAGCAAAGTCGATCTCAGAACGTGCAGTTTCGGCACGGTTGTGTGGATCATCATCGATCGCGCGACAAAGGTCTTGGTAGCGTTTAGGCGTATTGTGGAAATTCAGAATCGTTTCATGAAGCCGGGGACCAGAAAGGTCCTGCAACAGGTCTACGAAGTTTCCAAAGGCAGCCGCAGCTTCATGCGCCAAGGACGGAGTTACGACATCGTGGGTCAGCGTGTTTTCAATGTACCTGTAGGTACGCCAATACTCGCCCTCCCTATCGATACAGTACGGCTTACCTTCTCGACCCGGAATCAACGTTAACACACGCCGTTCCACGTCTACGCAACTCGATCGCTCGAGTTTAGCGCGCACATGCGCAACTACGCGGCTTACGTTATCCATAAGCCGAACCGGATCCTGAAACACGTTACGATTGATACGTTGGTGAACATACGTGTTGGTTCGACCGTCTTCAAGATAGCTAGCTAGGCAGCTGTCGTGGATATGGCCACCGACTAGAGTCAATGTCTTGACGGGCTGGCCGTCAATTAGAAACCTATCGGCAATCTTGCGCACCACTGATTGTACTTCCGGTAGTGGCGACCGTTCTCTTGAATCGTCTTGGCGTGATGGCAAATGCCTTGCCCTACTGGTTGAATAGCTCATCCTAGTATTGCCAATATCCGTAAAGCAAGCCGCTGTCCGAGGACTTAACGACCGACTCTTCAAAATTTCTTTGGGTTGGTTGCGAGTTTGGTTAAACTCCTCGCTGGACCTAAGAGCAATAATCATTCGCCAAGCGCTGTATCGTTGGCACCGCCATTTAAGCATCCGATTGCGATAATGAGAAAAATTTCCGCTTTCTTAGCACCCGTTTTCGAGAGCGTTCGCCACTTGACGCCAATCATCGTCGTCATCACTTTTTTCCAACTCATAGTATTGCGACAACCGCTGCCGGACCTCCTCGGCGTACTCACAGGTGCGCTATTGGTCGTGCTTGGGTTAACGCTGTTTCTACGCGGGCTCGATCTCGGCCTCTTTCCCATCGGCGAATCCTTGGCGCATGGGTTCGCGCGTAAGGGTAGCGTCTGGTGGTTAGTATTCTTCGCCTTTGCCTTGGGTTTCGGCACCACGATCGCAGAACCTTCATTAATCGCAGTCGCGACTGAGGCGGCGGTGGTGGCGGCCGAGGATAGCGTGATCGAGAATACTGACCCGGCGCGTGCAGCCTATGCCCTTGGATTGCGCATGACGGTGGGGCTCGCTGTTGGCGTCGCGATTGTCGTTGGCGTCTTGCGGATTATTCATGGCTGGCCAATTCAATACCTGATYATTGGCGGCTATATCGGTGTCGTYACGATGACCGCATTTGCGCCAGMGGAAATAATCGGCATTGCYTATGACGCCGGYGGGGTGACGACATCCGCTRTCACTGTGCCGCTAGTGACTGCRGTCGGTGTMGGCCTMGCCTCCAGTATCAAGGGTCGCAATCCSATGGTSGAYGGWTTYGGWMTYATYGCCYTKGCCTCGCTGACACCGATAATATTTGTCATGGCCTACGGGATGATTATCTGATGGRCTGGYYRCACGMGTTCCTRGYCGCYATTCNAGRGNACCMTRCGCGACGTGYTGCCSATYGYGCTCATTATYGTYGGCTTTCAGGTAYTTGTSCTGCGACGACGAATTCCCAATCTGGCACGGGTGCTTCGRGGTTTCCTCTATGTGGYSGTGGGGATRACCYTGTTTSTGCTAGGTCTGCAGCACGCMTTGTTTCCGTTRGGCAAACTCATGGCCAAACAACTTACCGATCCCGCCTTTATCTATGGTGTCTATGGATCGGTGGTCGCGGATCWMSAGTGGTSGGATTACAAATGGRTCTATYTATTCGCGGCTRCCATCGGTTTTTCCACCACCATCGCGGAACCGGCRCTGATTRTGRTAGCCAAAAAAGCRCAWCAGCTATCGGGTGGTGCCATCAGCATGCGCGGGCTGCGGATGGCGGTRGCGACSGGGGTAGCGRTTGGCRTTGCGCTGGGGTGTTTTCGCATCATCACCGGCACGCCGCTTCACTACTATATTATCGCCGGCTATATCGTGGTGATCATACAGACGTTTTTCGCTCCGCGTCTCATTATCGCGCTTGCCTATGATTCGGGCGGAGTTACCACCGGCCTGGTGACGGTGCCGCTGGTGGCTGCCCTCGGCCTGGGGTTGGCGGGTACGGTACCGGGGCGTAGCGTGATCATCGATGGCTTCGGTCTGATCGCATTCGCCAGCCTATTCTCCATTATGGCRGTCATCAGCTATGCCCAACTCGCCGAATGGTGGACACGACGAACGAGGCCGGCGAGATCCACCGACGATTTGTTCGTGCAGGTGCGCCGGCTATCGGGCCATAAGGCAACAACATCAAAGGATGGTAAAGACGAGGATGAGTAAACGTATTTCGATTAGAATAGAGGGGTATTCATTATGCATTTCAAGCTAATTATCGCCCTGGTCGAAGACGACAAAACCAATGCGGTCTTGAACGCCGCAAGAGATTCCGGCGCGACTGGGGCCACGGTCATAAATCAAGCACGTGGCGAGGGCCTAGAGCGAAGCCCGACATTCCTTGGCCTCGAACTAGAAAGCCAGCGCGACGTCCTCATGTTTCTGGTGGAAGAGCACCTCAGTCGCAAGATCTTGGAGACCATCGCTGAGACCGGTAGGTTTGACGACCGTCCGGGCGCTGGCATTGCTTTTCAAATCGATGTCGACGATGCGATTGGTGTCGCTCACCAAATCCGGAAACTTTCCGATACCGTGGAGGTAGAGCTATGAGCAAGCACAAACAACTCATCCGAGTATCTCAGGTCATGAGGTCTGAATTCTACACGGTGGACAGTATGGCGACGGTCGATGAGGCGCTGCGTATCATGAAACAGAACAATGCCGAATCTTTGATCGTCGACAAACGCCACGACGAAGACGAACACGGTCTGTTGCTTATTTCCGATATCGCCCGTCAGGTATTGGCTAAGGATCGCGCACCTGAGCGTGTCAATGTCTACGAAATCATGGCAAAACCGATTATTGCGGTTGATCCGGCCATGGATATTCGCTACTGCGCACGCCTGTTTACGCGTTTTGAYCTRTCKCGAGCGCCRGTGSTGNRAGAANGGCAAGGTGATCGGATTCGTGAGCTTTACCGATCTCGTGCTACGTGGTCTTTGYGAGATGTAYTARCAGACTGGCCCTCAACCRTCTATGAAGGGGTCTCTGTMTCGCGCAAGGCACGGCGCAGRATCTTGCCYACATTGGTCTTGGGYAACTCGTCGCGRAACTCAACGCGCTTCGGCACCTTGTAGCCCGCAAGATTATTTCGACAGTGTTCAAGCACGCGTTCCGCCGTAAGTTCGGGGTCGCGCTTCACAACGAACAGCTTTACTGCCTCTCCCGAGCGGGCGTCGGGGATACCGATCGCGGCAGCTTCCAGGATCCCATCATGCGCGACCGCCACGTTTTCGATCTCGTTCGGATAGACATTAAATCCGGACACCAGGATCATATCCTTCTTCCGGTCCTCGATGTAAACATAGCCCTTTTCATCCATGCGCCCTATATCACCAGTGCGAAACCAACCGTCTTTGGATATGGCCTGTGCGGTCTCCTCGGGGCAATTCCAATAGCCTCGCATCACTTGCGGGCCACGTGCGCAGATTTCGCCCACTTCACCGATACCAAGTTCGTTTCCATCGTCGTCTTGAATACTTACTTCGGTAGACGATATAGGTACACCGATAGATCCGGTGTAATCGGTGATGGTTAGTGGATTAACGCAGATGCCGGGTGATGTCTCAGTCAACCCATACGCCTCAATGATTGGCACGCCGGTAACAGCCTTCCAAGATTCCGCCACTGCCCGCTGTACTGCCATACCCCCACCTAAGGTCAGTGTGAGCCTACTGAAATCCAACTCGCTGAAGCCGGGCGTGCTGAGTAGCGCATTAAACAACGTATTAACGCCAATGAAGCAGCTAAATCGAACTTTTCTAAGTTCATTAACAAACCCGACAAAATCTCGCGGGTTCGTTATCAATATACTCTGACCGCCAATCTTCATGAAGGTTAGGCAATTTACGGTCAGGGAAAAGATATGATAGAGCGGCAAAGCAGTAATAACCACTTCGGCGCCCTCTTCCGAAATCGGGGCCAACCAAGCAGATGCCTGTTGCACGTTGGCTACCATGTTTCCATGGGTAAGCTCCGCACCCTTGGCAACACCAGTCGTGCCACCCGTATACTGAAGAAAAGCAGCATCGTTGTGTGTGAGTTCTACTTCGTCCAATTGTTGCGACTTACCGCTAGTTAGCGTGGGCTTGAATTTTGTCGTGCCCAGGATGTTCCACGGCGGTATCATCTTCTTGATGCGCTTGACCACAAAGTTAACTATCACCGACTTCGGAAACGAGAATAACTCGCCTATCTCGGTAGTAATAACGGTCCTGATCGACGTGTTATTCAGCACTTTTTCGAGGGTGTTGGCAAAATTTTCCAGCACTACTATTGCCGTAGCACCAGAATCGCTGAGTTGATGCTCCAGTTCCCTTGGCGTGTAAAGTGGATTGACGTTTACAACCACCATCCCAGAACGGAGAATGCCAAATAGCGCGATGGGGTATTGCAATAGGTTCGGCATCATAATCGCGACGCGGTCACCTTTTTTTAAACCTACAGTCTTCTGAAGATAGGCTCCAAAATTTCGACTAAGTACATCTATATCCCCGTAGCTGAGAGTAACCCCCATATTGGTGAACGCGGGAAGATCCTTATATTTGGTGCAGCTTCTCTTGAGAATGTCTCGAAGCGAGGAAAATTGATCAACATTAACCTCAGCTGGTACACCTTTCGGGTACTGCTCTAGCCATATCTTGTCCACAATCGTCTCCTCCCTTCACCCCCGTCCCGCGCAATCTCGACGATTAAGTATCCTTACGATCAAAGCCTCCAATAGCCTTTTGTCAATTCTGGCATAGCGACTACGAAGCCAGCAAACGCTTAGGCCCATAGCTCGCGCTGCGTCTTCTTGTAGTTTCGAAGTATTTCCGCCTCGTGCTGGTGATGTCGATCAACCACCCGCCATTGGCCCCCGACCATAACGTCCTTAACAGGGTTGTCACTACTTGCAAAGACCATGGCATCGAGCAACAGGTCACCCCGTTTACCAAGCAAAATGGCTGCTTCTGCATCAAGTACAACCAAATCGGCGCGTGCGCCAACTTGCAGGTGGCCGCTATTCCAGCCGAGCGCTTGAGCGCCCCCCTTTGATGCGTTTATGTACAGGCTCGTCCCAACGGAACTGCTTTCATTGGCAGCCAGGATTGTACGTCGTTTATACAAAAGGCGCTGACCATACTCGAGAATACGAAGCTCCTCACCGGGGCTAAGGCAAACGTGACTGTCAGAGCCTATGCCATAGCCGCCTCCCAGCTCAAAATACCGAACCGCCGAAAAGAAACCATCTCCGAGGTTAGCTTCGGTGGTTGGGCATAATCCTACCACCGCCCGGCTTCGTGCCAAACGTTGTAGCTCATCATCGGCCAAGTGAGTTGCATGTACTAAACACCAGCGCTCATCCACATCAAAATTATCGAACAACCATTCAACCGGGCGCTTCTTACTCCATGCAATACAGTCCTCAACTTCTTTCTCTTGTTCGGCGATATGAATATGGATCGGTGCCGATCTATCTAGCTGGGTGCCGATCTCGATGGCTTGTTGTGTAAGCTCTAGGGTGACCGCTCGCAGTGAATGCGGGGCAATACCGATACGTATGTCTTTCGAACCAGCATATCGGCTATAAAGTGCCTCCAACAAAACACCGAACCGATCTATATCGTTGACAAAACGTATTTGACCCGCATCCGGCGCCTGTCCGCCGAACCCGCCATGGGCATAAAGTACCGGCAAGTGGGTGATAGCGATTCCGGCGATTTGGGCCGCCACGATTACTCGATCCGATAACTCAGTAGGACTCTCGTAGAACTTGCCACCGGGGGCATGGTGTAGGTAATGAAATTCTCCCACCGCCGTGTAGCCTGCTTTGAGCATGTCCACATACAGTTGGCTTGCGATGTGTTGGATTTGCTCGGGTGTAATGCGCTCGACGAGACCATACATAAGCTTGCGCCAGGCCCAAAAACTGTCCTGCGAGGATCCGCGGCGCTCAGCAAAGCCGGCCAGGGCACGCTGAAACGCATGCGAGTGAAGATTGGGCATACCCGGCAACGTGGGGCCGGTCAGTGTTTGTACAGCCCCAGAGGGCTGTTTTACATCGCAATCGACTTTAGTGATCCAGCCGTGTTCATCGATTTCGAACAGTACGTCATTCGCCCAACCCTGGGCCAGAAGCGCGTGTTCGGTGAATAACTTCATTGGCTGTTCCTTATCGCTGATGGCAACGATATTACGTACAGGCACGCATAATCACAGCCTACCTTCCTCCACAGCGTGGCAGGCCACCGTTGTACCGTCTCTAAGTTCGCGTAATTTTGGCACCTCATGCTGACATCGCTCGTTGGCATGAATACAACGACCGTGAAACACGCAACCTGATGGTAGATTTATCGCTGTTGGCACCTCGCCCTTTAGTTCGATGTGGTGCGGTCTTTCTTGGTTGAGCCTAGGGATCGCACTCAAGAGTGCCTGTGTATAGGGGTGACGTGGCGACGAGAACAACGTCCGCGTCTCGGCGATCTCACATAAGGTACCCAAATACATCACCGCTACCCTCGTACCGAAGTGCTCGACAACCGCAAGGTCATGCGTAATAAATATATAGGTCAAAGCACGCTCGTCCCTCGCATCTTTCAACAGATTCAGCACTTGCGCCTGAATAGAAACATCAAGGGCTGAGATAGGTTCATCTGCCACGATAAACTCAGGATCTACGGCCAGTGCACGGGCTATACTGATACGCTGGCGCTGACCGCCGGAAAACTCGTGCGGATAGCGTTCTCCCCACATCGGATCGACCCCCACCGAGTCCATCACCGCACTGACCTTTTCTTGTACTTCGGCCTTAGAATTTTCAGGATTATGAAATCGGATTGGTTCCTCAAGCGTATCCTGAACTGTCATGCGTGGATTCAAGGACGCATAAGGATTCTGGAAAATCATTTGCATCTTGCGACGAAAGCGAAGAAGTTTTGTCGAGTCCAGGTTATCGATACGTTCGCCGTCGTAATGAATCTCGCCGGCCGTCGGTTTGATCAGACCCATAATGATTCTGGCCATGGTAGACTTTCCACAACCACTTTCCCCAACCACACATAGCGCCTCGCCTTTTCGCACTTCAAGCTGCACGCCATTGATGGCTTTTACACTCTCGCGTTTGCGCATCAATCGCCCATTTTCGAAATGCAGTTCCTCCAACAATCCGGCATGAATTGGAAACTCCTTGTAGACGTTTTTCGCTCGGACGAGGATCGAGTGTTTGCTCATGGCGCAGGTGTCTCGTTGATTTTTTGTTCGCTAACATCGCCGAGCTGATCTTTCACCCAATGGCAAGCGACCCGCGAACGATCAAAAATACTGTACTCGGGCACCACTGATTCGCAGATGTCAGTGACGTGCGGACAACGGGGATGAAACGCGCAGCCGCTTGGCGTATTCGCCAGCGATGGCATCACACCCCTGATTTGATTCAATCGCCCTCCCGGCACGGTCTGCTGGGGTAAGGCCCCGATTAGTCCTTGCGTATACGGGTGGCGCGGATTACGTATGATACCGTGGGTTAATCCTTCCTCCACGATACGACCGGCATACATAACGAGGACCCGCTGTGTTACTTGACTCACGACGCCGAGATCGTGGGTTATTAAAATTAAGCCGACATCGCTTGATTCGCAAAGCTCAAGTAGCAACTCGATGATCTCCGCCTGAATCGTGACATCAAGCGCCGTCGTTGGCTCGTCCGCAATAATAAGTAACGGATCGGTGAGCAAGGCAGTAGCGATGACGATGCGCTGACGCATTCCACCGGAAAGCTCGTGTGGATACTGCTCGAACCGGGTTGCGGCTGATGGTATGTGAACTTGAACCAGCTTCTCGATGGCAATTGCCCGCGCCTGTTGATCCGACATCTCGCGATGCGCATGCAGTACTTCCACCATTTGGGTTCCTATGGTGAGCACAGGATTCAACGTCATCATTGGATCTTGAAAAATCATGCTGATGCCATCACCCCGAATGGCACGCATTTCCTCGGGACTTAATTTACTGAGATCCTTGCCTTGGAACAGAATCTGACCACCGGAGATATAACCGGGTTTGCTGATGAGGTTCAGAATAGAGTAAGCTGTCACCGATTTGCCGGCACCACTTTCACCAACAATGCCGAGACGTTCTCCCTTGTCGATCGAAAAACTTACGTCTCTAAGCGCGGTAAGATCACCCCGCCTCATCGCGAATTTTACTTCCAGATTTTTGACTTCGAGCAGCGGCAAGTCAGTTACTCCTTATAGAGCTTGGGATTCAGCACATCGCGCATGAAATCACCCAACAGGTTCATAACCAAAACCAGAATGATGAGAACAACGCCGGGAATAATAGTTATCCACCAGACCCCACTGAGAATGAACTCGAAACCACTGTTGATTAGCGAGCCCAATGAAGGTTTCGTTACCGGCATGCCAAGCCCCAAGAACGACAATGCCGCCTCAGTAACTATGGCGTTGGCGATTTGTAGAGTGGAAATGACCAATAACGGCGAGAGCGTATTGGGCAGGATGTGGCGAAACATGATGCGCATGGGACCAAGGCCGATAACCCGCACCGCATCGACGTATTCCTTCTTCTTTTCGGCCAACACCGAGGCCCGCACCGTACGCGCATACTGCGGCCACTCGGCTATGCCGATAACCAAGATAAGCATCAAAATGGCAAGACGTTCGTAAAGCTCAGTGCCGAAGAGCCCCTGGAACACCGCAAGCACGATGATCGCCACCATTAATGTGGAAAAAGAGAGCTGTATGTCTGCCACGCGCATCAAGAAGTTATCTAGCCGACCACCTCGATAGCCCGCAACCAGGCCAATCGAGACACCAAGTATTGCCTGCAGAATAACCGCGCAAATACCAATGGTAAGCGAGATGCGTGTCCCGTAAAGGATGGTGCTCAGTAGATCCCGACCTTGCCCGTCCGTCCCAAGTAGAAAACGTCCATCACCCTCCGCTATCCACACGGGTGGCATCTCCGAGTCCATAAGGTCGATTTGGGTGGGATCGTAGGGGTTATAGGGTGCGATCAAGGGCGCCAACAAGCTCGCAGCTACAAATACGCAAAGCACCGCCAAGCTGGCAACCGCCACCTTGTCACGGCGGAAACTCCAGTAAAAGCTCGAGTCCTTAAACCGCTCCCAGGTCGTCGTTGTCATCGCTTACTCTCCACCGCCGTGTGGCCGCGCAAGCTTGACGGTTGGATTCACAAGCCCATAGATCAGGTCAACGACTGTGTTTGTAATAACAAAGATAAGCCCGACCACAATGAGATAGGCGATAATTAGAGGTGTATCAACGCGGTTAACCGCTTCCAGAAATAAAAACCCCATGCCCGGCCACTGAAACACGGTTTCGGTAAGAATCGTGTACGCGATCAACGTCCCGATTTGCACGCCCCCGACCGTGATCACCGGTAGTAACGTGTTCTTAAGCGCGTGTAGAAACCAGATGCGACGGCGTGACAGACCCTTAGCCCAAGCAAACTTGACGTATTCCGATTCCAGCACCTCCAACATCTCGGCCCGGATGAGACGAATGAACAACGGCAATATAATCGAAGAAAGGGCAATACAAGGAAGGATCAAGTGCACAAGGCCGTCTTTAGTCAGAAACCCGGTGCTCCAACCATACACCAATACCGTATCGCCACGACCGAAGGACGGCAGCCAACCGAGCTGTACCGCGAACACATAGATAAGCATGATGGCCGTCAAGAACACTGGTATGGAGATGCCAACGATGCTAACCCCCATCGCAAATCGGGAAAGCCAGTGCATGGGATAGATGGCTGTGAACACGCCGGTGGGAACAGAGAAGACGACAATTATGATGGTGGCGCCAAAGACTAGCTCGAGCGTTGCCGGTAACTTGTCAAGAATCACCTCCGCCGCGGGCCGCTTGAAGAAATATGATGTACCCAAGTCACCGTGAAGCGCCTTCTTCAAGAACCGCCAATACTGCACTAGAAACGGATCGTTAAGACCGAGCTTGTCGCGAAGTTTCTGGCGCTCTGCTTCTGACACTGATTGACCAACCAGCTCGCGGAGCGGATCGCCGAGGTTGTCTTGGATGGAAAATGCGATCACGCTGATGACAAGCATCACGATGATCGCCTGAATCACACGCTTGACCAGGAACGCGAACATTAGAGTAGTTCGTGTCTATTTTTTGGGTACGCCACTACTAATCAAACAGGTGCCAAAAAATGAGGCGGAAACCTAGCGGTGAGCTACTACCACACACCGCCAAACTCCCGCCTGATTCCTGTTTGCAGCGCTAGGTAGCGCAAATTTTATTATTTGATAACCAAGTCCCCCAAATAAGGGAAGTTCATCACATTGACGATAGGCGCAATGTCCACACCCTTTCTCGCTGCCCACGCGCGATCCTGCCAGTGTAAGGGCACAAACGCGGCATCATCGTGCAGGATCTGCTCGACCTTTTTCAGCATCATCGTGCGCTTCTTCGCGTCAGTGACTTTCTGGCTGTCGATGATCAGCTTATCGACCTCGGGGTTCGAATAGTTGCCGCTATTGTATTGGCCGTAGCCCGTCACCGTGTCCGGGGTCATCGCCAAGAACTCGGTGAAGTTTGAAGAGTCCTCGGTGTCCGAATGCCAGCCGATCATCATGATATCCGCCGCACGCTCGTCGTACTTGGGCCAGTACTGTGCCTTGGGCATGGTCTTTAGGTCGACCTTGATATTGATCTTGGCCAACATACCCACCACCGCAACGGCGATTTTGTCGTCGTTAACATAACGGTTGTTGGGCGCCATCATGGTCACTGAAAAACCCTTCTCGTAGCCCGCCGCTTTCATGAGCTGCTTGGCCTTCTTGAGATCGTAGCGGGGCTTCAGATTTGGGTTGTAACCCAAATAACCCTTGGGGCTTTGCTGGGCGGCCGCGGTGCCGAAGCCACGCATGATCTTTTTGACGATACCTTCGTTATTGATGGCGTATACGATGGCCTGGCGTACGCGCTTGTCTTTGAACTCCGGGCGTCGATTCTGATTGAGCTGGAAGGTAATGATACGCGTGCCGCTCATGGTTACGAGATCAACTTTGGAATCCTTGTCGATCCGATCCAGATCTGCCGGTGGCACCGGGGCGATGAAGTCCACGTCGCCCGACAGCAGTGCCGCAACCCGGGTTGGGGCTTCTTTAATCGGCGTGAACACGATCTTGTCGACATTGCCGGGTGAGTTCTTGTCCCAGTAGCCGCCGAACCGCGTAAAGTCCACGCGCACACCTTGCTCGCGCTTGGAAACTATAAATGGCCCGGTCCCCGAGGCATTGGTGGAAGCAAAGGCATCACCATGCTTGACAATGGCGTCCTTAGGCCGGCCCTTGGCATCGTAACCATCATAGTACTTGCGATCCATAGGAAAGATGTAGGTCGCGGTATGCAGTACCAGCGGATACGGTTCCTTGGTGACTAGATCGATCGTGTACTTATCGACAATGTTGCAGGCCTCAAACGGAGCGAAGATACCCTTGAAGTCGGGACTTCTCTTTAACCGATCGAATGTCCAACGGACATCCAACGCCGTCATTTCGTTGCCGGTATGGAATCTGACCCCCTTGCGTAAGTGAAAGCGCACCGTTTTGTCATCGATGCGCTGCCAGCGCTCGGCCACTCGCGCGTCGAAACCAAGCTCCTGGTTCCAACGTACGAGCGGGTCGAAGATCATATGAGACAGTTGCAAGGTGCCGCCGGACAACTGCTCATGCGGGTCCATGGATACGGGGTCGGCATCGTAGGCCATCTTGAGGGTCGCGGCGACGGCCGAGACGCTGAGTACAGCACCCAATACCGCGATCGCCGCTAAGCCTATGAGTTTTCTCATCTGGGTTTCCTCCTTCAGGTTTGGTCTATTTGGCTGCTCCCTGAAGCTGTTTGCGGCTGTTTAGGGGCAGCTCGGCACATTCTTGCACCAGCGGCGTAAGCACTCAAGGCCAACCACTGGGGCCGCGGTTGAGCTCTATATACACTAACTTCATGTGGTTTTACCAGGCGATTTGACCGGCCTTAGGGCACCACACCATCGCCATTCACATTAAAGAGTTCAAGCGCTCGCCCGATACAAATGATATGGCCCTAACCTATTCGTTGCACGTTAGTCGGCAGGGAAAAAATGTCTAAGCACGAGCGCCTTGGCCTATTCATGACCATCAGGCTTACTGAGACAGGCCATATAGCATATGGAAAGAGTACTCATCGTCGATGGTGAACCTCACGTGATCCGGGTGGTCAGACTGGCACTGGAACGCGAGGGCTGCCAAGGGCACGTTGTCGACGTCCACTGCCACGAAACGATTGAAAGAGTCGGTAGAGGCGCGTGCTTAGCCGAAAACGAGATAAATCTAGTCATCGACATGGGGAATGCGAAGTTCCTCGCCCCGCGACAAATGGCACGAACGACGATAACTCTAGCCTGACCTACGGCAGTGTGTTGATGAAAGTAACAACATCTTTGACCTCTTGGTCATCGGGTAGCAAGGCGTGCGCCATGGAACTCATGGTTTGGCCGTATGTATCTTTTTCATGGACGCCGCGCACCCCGGCCTTAAAATTCTTCAGCTGACGAATCAGGTACCAATCATGTTGCCCGGCTAAGCGGGGACCGCCCAACGTCTCGTTACCCTCACCCTTCTCTCCATGGCAAGTCTGACACGATGAAAAGATTGTGCGGCCCTTGTCCACGTTGCCCGTTGCTTCTGTCGGCGAAGATGACACCGGCGCCAAGGTAGCAATATACGCGGTAACGTCTTTCACCGCCTGCTCAT
>LKGT01002485.1_pt1 | contig 15714 bp, 14 predicted proteins | sample 503861 | NCBI WGS metagenome assembly LKGT01 (sample SAMN04113194, study PRJNA297058) | marine sediment metagenome | biome: marine benthic biome; feature: marine benthic feature; material: marine sediment; isolation source: sediment sample collected at the water-sediment interface from the South......
CCGCGGCAGTTGCCTGTTGGCGCACTGACGGCAGCGCTCGGCGTGCCATTGTTCCTGGTTCTCATGAGCCGTAGCCGACGGGCAGGCTAGTACTGATAAAATCTCAGGCGACCGCGGCGTTGACAGCGTCAACGGCGACCTGGTTCCGCCCTGCGGCCTTTGCCGCGTACAAGGCAACATCGGCACGGGCTATCAACGCCTCGCCAATCGTTTTGAGTTCGTCATCTACCTGGTCCGGCGCGATACCCGCGATGCCTATAGACGCAGTAATCGTCACAGGCCCGTCGTACCGAAGCATGATCGGCGCTGAAGAAATGGAGCGGCGGATGCGTTCCGCGAGCAAGACACCCGAATCGGTGTTCGTGTTCGGTAACAAGACGACAAACTCCTCGCCACCGTATCTTGCGGCCACGTCGCTGGCCCGTACTTCCGACTCAATTCTCTGCGCAATTTCGCAAAGCACTTCGTCGCCGGCAACATGGCCATAGGTATCATTGACCCGCTTGAAGTGATCAATATCGATCATCAGRCAAACGAGATTGCTGCCGTCCCGCCTTGCGCGYGCGAGCTCYTCYCYYAGTCGGACCTGCAGATACCGCCGGTTATTCCARCCGGTCAGYACGTCCGTGAATCCGCTGCGRCGAAGGCGCGCCCTGTTSACGGCGTTTTCGAGTGCAAATGAYGCGATGAYGCYCAGGTGSYTGAAAAAGTCCGTGGCATGYTCRCGCGTAAAYCGGGAACCGACATTACTGCCAAAATTCAGGCTGCCTACCACTCTCTCCTTATGTACCAGCGGAATCATCGCGATACTCGCAATRTCATYCCTGGCCGGAAAAATRAGCTGGTGATCCGSSGCCGAGTACYGCCCGAGCCACGGTTTTTGCAGTGAARCRTATTGCGGMGCCAGCCCTGCCAGGGTATCGACAAACATCAAACCCGGCAGATCCCCCGGCTGYGTGCCACCGGCAACCAGCAGGTGGCGAAKGTCGTGGTCSGGATCGMAAAYCACGACGGTGACYTGYGCRAGGCCAMARCTGTCGGCAAGTCCAATGACCATCGTCCGAAACAGRGCGCGAAGATCGCCAGCCTGTAGMAGYGCAAGCTCCCGMTCCTGGGACTTGYGCAGAATCCCKTCGTTCCTGGCGACTTCGTCATGCAGSTCGSYTARCTGCCTGCGTAACTGTTGCAGCTCTGCTGACKKGTCTTTGTYGTTTCCCATGTTGGCCGATTCGCYYGTAGTCTCYCCARGGTAGGCCTTTTACCAAAAAGCYGRGCGCAMGTCGCTGTTCCGGCCYACAGCTKRCAGCAARAGYTGCGRCGAATCGGANAAAGGNACTWATYGGCTGAGTCCGCATTTYTTGCTTAKCGGCGCWTYGCGAGGTAWTCACGCCCTTTRTTCATCAGCTCGRCAAAGCCCGCCTCGTCACCGTCYGCAACAAGTTGCCGTATCTTGTTGGCGGATTCGCAGAGGGCATCCAGGGATCCRAGACCRAATTTGTTCAGGYTCTGGATCTCGAAATACAGAKAGGGGTTRTCCTGCGCCACSAGYGCGGMTACMAGAAGCTGMGCGTCGAACGTCGTCGATGAAATCTGTGCCAGCTTCGGTGCGGCCTCACCACTGTCGGCAAGCGCCGAGAAAAAGGCGATATTGAGGGCGTGAGACAAGCCGAGGACGTAAGCGATGAGGCGGTCGTGATCGTCCAGATCCATATCAAGTTCATCCACCATTGTCGCCGAAAACAGTTCTTTGGCAGCTGCGGTCGCTTCTTCACAGCCTGCATCAACGAAGATGAGATGGCGTCCGGACAACAATTCTGTTTCCGGGCCGAACATCGGGTGCAGCGACGCTACACGGCAGCCGGCGTCTTTCAAGCGCTCGAGCCCGTCGCGCAATGGCGTCTTCAGCGACCCTATGTCGAAGATGAGACCCTCAGGTTTGCGCTCCGCCAGTTCCGCCAGTATCTGACCGCTCGCTGCCAACGGCGTCGCAACGACGATAACGTCATAGTCGATACCGGCTTCCTGCCAGTCGGAGAATCGGCCCGGGCCGGGTTCGATGCCGGGGTCAGCGACACTTGTTGCGAATCCCTGTGAAGCAAAGAAGTCAACGAACCAGGCACCCATCTTGCCGGCACCGCCAATGACCAGCACCCGCCGGCCGTTACCTTTCCCTTCCGCGACGACGCGATCTCGCTCCTGACTCGTGAGCGATGACCGAATCAGTGTCCGCATGATTTCCTCGGCAATATTCGGGTCTATTGAGATTGCTTCTGCCTTTTGCCGCGCCATGTCGAGGACGTCTTTCTCCCGCTCGAAATCCCGGGTTGCACGTCCCGTGGCTTGCTTGCTCCGTCCGATCTCGCCTGCTAACTGCTGTCGTTCAGCAATCAACTCGAGCAGACGTTGGTCGATTGATGAAATACTGCTGCGTAATTCGTCGAGGTTCATTGCCCGTCTTGAGTCCGTAAAGCCTGAATCAGGCGATGAGTGACGTTTTACAGGAGACGGGCGGACAACAGAAGTCTCACCATCACTCGCTCGCGCTGCGGGCTTCAACAGTAAGCGTCAGATGCCTTGCGGGAGCCCGCATTGCTGGCGAAATCCCGCTACCGATGACGATAGTGTCTGTGATGGCGGTCGCGATGATGATCCTGGTATCGATAAGGCCGATGATACTTTCGCTCGTAATGATAAATATCGAAAAGCCGGGACCAGCTCAGATAAGAATCGTAACGGTAATGGCTCCGCCGATACCAGCGATGAAAATCATTATGTCGACGCAACCACCCGGGATAATGGTGGCCGTGCCTGACAACGTAGTACCTGTCGTAACCGCCATAAGCGCCATTATGACTTCCTTGTGCTGAGGCCTCGGGCGCCCCGGCAACGAACAAGGCGCTCGCAAGAACCAATGACCAGACCAAGCGTTTCATGACCGACTCCTTTTCTGACAGTACAGGCACAGATTACTGCCCGGGAGATGAATCGAGGCTGAATTCAAGTCTTTGTTTTTATTGATTATATGAACGCCAGCTGAACGGGTCACGGATCACCCGGCCGGATCCCCCGGCCGGATCCCCGTGGAGCGCAGAATGCGGAGCGGATCGAAGGTCCTGCGGAGACCACTACTACTTGCTTGCCAACAATGCGAATATCGGCGAGTGAGCCAATAACAAACTCTTAAGGTAGGAACAGACGAGAATGAAGACCCGTGCCGCTGTTGCCTGGGAAGCCGGCAAACCGCTTGAAATTGAAACGATCGAAATCGATGGGCCAAAAGAAGGCGAAGTGTTGTTGCGCAATATCGCAAGCGGTGTTTGCCATACGGATGCGTTCACATTGTCCGGCGAGGACCCGGAGGGAATATTTCCCGCAATTCTCGGCCATGAGGGCGGTGCAATCGTCGAGGAAGTCGGCGCCGGTGTTGAGGGCTTAAAAGCCGGCGATCATGTCATCCCGCTCTATACGCCCGAATGCGGCGAATGCAGTTTCTGCACATCGGGCAAGACCAATCTGTGCCAGGCCATCAGAGTCACTCAGGGACAGGGCCTTATGCCGGACGGAACGTCACGCTTTTCCCGAGGCGACAAACAGATATTCCACTACATGGGTACCTCGACATTCAGCGAGTACACCGTTTTGCCGGAGATCGCTGTTGCCAGGATCAGCGAGAACGCACCGCTGGAAAAAGTCTGCCTGCTCGGTTGCGGCATCACGACCGGCATCGGCGCCGTATTAAATACGGCCAAAGTCGAGCCCGGTGCGACGGTCGCCGTGTTTGGACTTGGCGGCGTGGGCTTAAGCGCAATTCAGGGCGCGACGATGGCGAAAGCCAGCCGCATCCTCGCCGTCGACATTAATTCGGACAAGTTTGAACTCGCCACACAAATGGGCGCTACGGACACGGTCAACCCGAAAGATCACGACGCCCCGATTCAGGAAGTCATTGTCGACATGACAGACGGCGGCGTGGATTACTCGTTCGAATGCGTCGGCAACGTCAAGCTGATGCGTGCTGCACTGGAATGCTGTCATAAAGGTTGGGGCGAGTCTGTAATTATTGGCGTTGCAGGTGCCGGCCAGGAGATATCGACACGTCCATTTCAACTGGTCACCGGTCGCGTCTGGCGGGGAACCGCTTTTGGCGGTTGCAAAGGCCGTTCGCAACTTCCGGGAATGGTCGACCAGTACATGAACGGCGAAATTAAGGTCGACGAGTTCATTACGCACACGATGCCGCTCGAGGACATCAATACCGCGTTTGACCTGATGCATGAGGGCAAAAGTATTCGTTCCGTTGTGCACTTTTAACCGCGAGCTACCGTTGCTGCAAGCAAGTTTCGGTGACCGCGATGCCTAGAGTCGCTGTCGCAACGACTTCGCAGCTTGCCGCTGACGCCGCAGCCGAAGTCGCCGATGCCGGTGGCAATGCAGTGGATTGTGCTGTCGCCGCAGCAATATTTTCAGTCAACACCGAGCCGGGCGTGTGTGCCCTGGCCGGCAGCACCTATGTCACCGTCTGGCCGCCCGACTCCGATCCGATCACCATCGACGGCAATGTCTCGGTGCCGGGCAAGGGACTGACGCCCGGGTATACGATCAGTGGCGCCGTGCCCGTATCCATGGACTATGGCGGTGGCGTCGAGACGCTCGTTGGCCCGGGATCCATTGCCGTGCCCGGATCACTTGCTGCACTGGACCGGGCCTGGCAGGAATTCGGCAATGTAGCCTGGCAGCGCCTGGTCGATCCCGCCATACGCGCAGCCAGAACGGGGTTTCCACTGTCGGCCGCCTGCCATTACTACCTGCAATATTCCGGCGACGTCATCTTCGGCAGGAGCGAAGACGGTGCTACAGCGCTGCATGAAGCAGACGGTTCGCTGCGCGATGTGCGCAGCAACATTGTTGTTCCTCATCTCGCCGACAGCCTGAGCGCGATCGCGAGCGAAGGGAGCCGCATTTTTTACGAGGGCGAGATCGCGACGCGGATCGCCGATCACGTCCAGAATTCTGGAGGTGCGCTAACCCTTGAGGACCTGCAAAGCTATGAACCAATAATGCGATCATCTCTTTGTACCGACCTTGGTGCCTGGCGCATCGCGACCAATCCACCACCTGCAATCGGCGGCGCGGTATTGGCAGCCATGCTGCTGGCATTCCAGGCCAAGCCGGCAAGTCAGTGGAACGACGAGACCTTGCGATACCTGGTAGCCGTGCAACGCGCAGCGCTTTCCTATCGAAAAATCCATTTGGACCTCGCCGAAGACGTAGCCGGGGAAGTGGCAAAGCTGCTCGAGCAAACGAGGTCGGGTCAATTGCTGGGCCAGTATTCATCCGCCTCGACGGTGCACACATCCGTTGTCGACGACACGGGCATGGCCTGCGCCATAACGGCATCGTCCGGCTATGGCTCCGGTGAAATGCCGGCAGGCACGGGGTTATGGATGAACAACTGCCTCGGTGAACTCGAGCTGAACCGCAAAGGGCTCGAAGCCGGACCGCCGGGTAAACGCCTGCCGTCCAACATGGCGCCCGGGGTGGCCCGAACCGGTAACCAGGTGCTGGCCATGGGTTCGCCCGGTGCCGATCGTATTACGACGGCCCTGCACCAGTTCCTCGTCAACTTCGTGCAAATCGGCCTGCCACTCGCGGACGCCGTGGCACACCCGCGTGTTCATCTTGAGATCTCGGACGATGGTATGAATCTCGCCGTGGAACCGGGCCTGGATATGCCGCTACTCGACATTCCAGTCACGCTTTATCCTTCCATCGGCATGTACTTTGGCGGCGTCGGCGCAGCTCATTTCGATGCGCAATCGGGATTCGAAGTCGCTGCCGATCCGAGGCGCGAAGGCGGCACTTTTATTTCGGGGTGATACACAACATCCGGTCTGATAGTCTGCGGCGATCCCGCGTATTACATGTCTAAATCACTGGGAGTAGGGCTTGAGTAACCCAAAGTATGCGGACCGTCTTCCTGACGAGCTGCCGGCCGATCCAATGCATTGGGCCGACGCCTGGATCAAGGAAGCGACGGCGAGCGAGATACAGCGGAATCCGAATTCCATGACTTTGGTCACCGTAGATGCCGACGCCAATCCGTCTGCGCGCGTCGTGCTCTGCAAGGAATTCGTGCCAGATCCCGGCTACCTTGTCTTCTACACCAATTACAACTCAAAAAAAGTGAAAGACCTGGAGCAAAGCGCCAAGGTCGCAGCGGTGCTTCACTGGGATGCGCTTGGCCGACARATTCGCMTCGAGGGGCTTGCYGTTCGYTCTCCGGAAGCAGAAAGTGAYGCTTACTTCRCAASSCGCGACTGGGGCAGCCAACTCGGCGCATGGGGYAGTGACCAAAGCGAGGTGCTGGCATCACGCGARGATTTGATTGYGCAACTAAGAGAMCGGGCCGCMCGACTTGGCTTGTCGCTGTCTGATGATCTGCTGTCRCTCAGRGGTACRGAGCAGCCRACGATCGAGCGCCCGCCACACTGGGGCGGYATMCGYTTTTGGGCATCGGCRATCGAGYTATGGATTGAAGGCAAGSACAGAATTCATGAYCGTGGSRCGTGGAAACGGGAACTCRTCAGGGCGTCCGAACACMMGTTCAATGTGACMCCMTGGGTCGGCACGCGCCTGCAACCCTGAAYTGYGCAAACTCATGACTRMCTGGCTTCCGGAATGYACGATCAAATGCCCATAYTGTGCRGARTTAATGAGTATYGTTCTCGATCTGTCGGCCGGCGMACAAACGTACATTGAAGACTGCCAGATTTGCTGTCAGCCCATGCAGATCGGYTTCGASGTYAGCGACGCAGAACTCCTGSAYTTGARGRTTGAACGTAGTGGCTGATTTTTTMGTCTGCCGAAAYTGGCGAAGCCTGCTGTTSCTGATCGYWTGCGCTGCACCTGCCGAGGCGGAGATGGTTTTGTCGCAAGGCACCAATCTCGCCGCSGACGTCTCTGCCYTCGACGGCCGYCTGGCCATCGACCTGCTTGGWAGTATCTGGATTGTGCCGGCCGACGGCGGTCAGGCGAAGATMTTRAGCGACAACCTGCTGCCGGCCGCSCGCCCGCGTTGGTCCCCKGACGGGRGCCAGATCCTGTATCAGACCCAAAGTGCCGGCAAGAGCAAGATCTGGRCRATCGACCTGGACGGCGCRAAGTCATCAAAGATCAGYGRCGCRATGTATTTCGATCAGCACCCGGAGTGGCATCCGGACGGAGAAAGGATCGTATTTTCMTCGGCCAGGGGAAYMAGTGGYTTCGATATCTGGGAAACCGACCTCCCGACCGGCCTGAGCTGGMGGATTTCGAACCACSCCGGAGATGAAACAGAGCCGGTCTGGTCGGCCGACGGCCGRCACCTGGCCTAYATCCGGCGATACGACAATCATTGGTCGCTGGTKCTGCGGCGCCATGGTCAKCCGGCGMATGAAATWGTGGTCTCGACCGAWCCCTTGTCGGCGCCATCGTGGCGGCCGGATGGGAGCMTCCTCACGTTCCTTCGGCAAACCGGCAGCGACCTGAYTATCGAGATGGCGATTCTCTCCGACCCRCCGYTSGTCAGRCATTTCGYATCAGGRGAAGACTTTTTCGYCTCTCCGRTYAGCTGGCTCGACAGAAAACGGCTTTTTTATACCTCCGATGGCGTCATCAAAACRCGKGACTTTGACGACCGGCAGGCGAMGWCTGTCGTATTTTATGCRGCCGTYGGGCAACCCGACTCACGGCCTGGCAGACGAGCAAAGAAAAATGAGTTGCCGCTCATGAATCCACCGAGCGCGAAACTGGTCATTCGCGCGGCCCGCCTCTTCGACGGAACAGGCAGTGAATACAGGCACGACCTCGATGTGCTCATCGACGGGCCTCGTATCGCGGCATTGACAGCCCGCCGCGAATGGCCCGATGCAACCGTGCTCGACCTCGGCAACGTGACRATACTCCCGGGTTTYRTCGACAGTTACTCATCTCTTTCTTCCCGAGATCARAAAAGCCATGGGGCTGAGTTACTCAGTTACGGYGTGACAACRCTGATCACGAGTGATTACCGACCGAATTACGATCCTCTGTTGTGGGAAGGYGAAGAGRCTCCGGGACCGAGATTATTGTGGGCRGGCGATATTGCGCARAGTAAACCTGATGACSAYAAGGACTTTCAGTTTGTGACGATTCCRTCCTCGGGTCTGACGGACGCCGACCGGCGCTCCGCTGTCKCCGARTGGCAGGCACAAGGTATCCCGGTRCTCGCCGAAARCTGGAGAGTCGGYCTKAGCGTGGGGGCRGACCTGCTGCTCGGCACGGACGCCCTGCCAACCTCGCCCAAGGGTAATCGCTATCAGGACATTCCGGCTGCGGCCGGCACTATCGCACTCGTGTCCGGGCTTGCCGATGCGGGCACRCCWGGYMTTGCCGCTCTRTTTCRCTCGCGACAGGCSAAGCTCTTRCRGRAACSCRARTCRRCCCTGCGGCGCTTTTCGTCAATCCCYAACATCGCYGGSTCTGCMTCGACGATCATGCTGGGCAGCAARCCGAGCGGCCTGCCGCCCGGACTTGCGCTCCACGCGGAGMTGCGGGCRCTYGCCGCTGCCGGYYTGMGCGGCGACSAGGTRTTGCGGGCCACGGGCGCCAACCCGGCCGYYGTCCTGGGRCTCGAGAACCAGATCGGGCGGATTGCCGAGGGRGCCCTCGCAGATATGGTGCTGGTGWCGGGTGACCCSTTAGCCAGGGTCGCAGACGCGCTGAACATCGTGGCCGTGRTCAGAAACGGTCGTTTYTACAGCCTGRTAAGCCTTCTGGAGCGWGCCCGCGRCGTAKCGCACGTCGAATAATTTGACAAACYGYGCARTYTRGAMGASCTGTATTCCTKCARATGCCGMRTMASACATAAGAWCRTCAAATCCCRSGCARTGAAAAYRGYTCTGGCRAAGGACTCGYNGSGAAAAWKAMYNGAYAATTCAGTTAGTTATAACTTGTTGTTTTTCAACCAAAAAATATGCAGCTGCAGCATTCCGTCGACATTCTTTACAACCAGCCTCAGAATCTTAAGGGACTCTTTCCGGGAATCCTTATAAGCTACTGAATTGTATTAATTTACGGTCTGTTGGCATGGGACTTGCTTTTATTATGATGCCCAAGCGAAGTGTAACTGGACTCGGAAACCGGAAAATCGATACAAACAGGATTTAGACGCCAGAAGAATAATAATTACAACAACAATAAGATCCAGATCCAATAATAATAATAAGTCTGTATCTGGTTACCGAATTCACAGTTACCTCTTTAATAATAAAAAGAGTCATTAGCCCCGCTGCTTCCAGCCGCGGGGCTTTTTATTGCAGCCCTGTTGGGGCTCCATATTGCAACCCTGTTGGGGCTCCATATTGCAGCCCTGTTGGGGCTCCATATTGCAGCCCTGTTGGGGCTCCATATTGCAGCCCTGTTTCTGGCGAACCAGGCACTTTGCTATGGGGGGCGAGTCTATAGTCGCCATCATGCCGCAAATACTGGAAATCCCATCTATCTAAGAATTTTTCCAATCGCTTTTCTTCTTGCTCTGACAGCTTGCAAGCAGCAACCGGAGCAGGCAGCAGCAGAGAGTGAGCCGGCGTCCGCATCAAAGACGGCAGCAAGCTCCATTTACCAGGACGCCGTCGCCCATCCCAATCGCCGCAGCGCAGACCATGACCGCGATGCCGGTAGGCAACCAGCCGAGGTCCTGGCATTTTTCGGCATCGAGCCCGGCATGACTGTCCTCGATCTGTTTTCTGGCGGGGGGTACTACAGCGAGCTGATCTCGATCGTCGTTGGCCCGGAAGGCAAGGTCGTAGCGCATAGCAATGCGGCATACCTGGGTTTTGTCGGCGATGAATTTGAAGAACGTTACGCCGATGGCCGCCTCGCCAATGTCGAGGTGTTAATGGCCGAGAACAACGAACTCGAATTACCGGGCGAGGAATTTGACGCCGTTACTCTGATGCTGACGTACCACGATTTTTTCTATGTAGACGCGGAAAATAGCTGGCCGAAAATCGACGGGCCCAGGCTGCTTGCGGAAATCTACAAGGGCATGAAGCCCGGTGCCGTACTGGGTGTGGTCGATCACTTCGCCGAGGCCGGATCGCCTCGTGAAACCGGAAACTCGGTGCATCGTATCGATCCCGGCATTGTCATTTCGGAACTTGAGATAGCCGGCTTTGTGCTCGACGGCACGAGCGACGTCTTACGCAACATGGACGACGATTACAGCAAATCCGTTTTCGATCCGAAGCTACGTGGCAAAACGGACCGGTTCGTCCTTCGCTTTCGTAAACCGTAATAGGAGCGGCGATACTTCGATTATTAATTCCATAGATCCACCCGCGGCAGTAGACTCACCTATCGATATTTATCCCGGAGTCGGCTTGGCATGAAACGCCTCATTACGACCGCAGTTGCGGCAACGCTCTTGATACTCGGCTGCAACGGCGAGACACCCAGGAATTACGACGAGTTTGACATCAGCACGCTCCAGCGGCTGATGGAGCGCGGCGACCTCACCGCAAGGGGGTTGGTCGAGTATTACCTGAACAAGATCGATGCCACAGATCGCAATGGTCCCTCTCTCAACGCTATTATCGAGTTGAATCCGGATGCCCTCGACATCGCCGATGCGCTGGAAGAGATTCAACGGGTCACACGAAATGCAATCGACGCCGCTCTCAGCGAACATGAGCTCGACGCGTTGATCGCTCCATCGAATGGCCCCGCCTGGATGACCGATCACGTGAACGGCGACGTCGCTTTCGGCATTGGAAGTTCCACATTCGCAGCTGTTTCGGGTTACGCCAGCATTACAGTCCCGGCGGGATTCGTGTCTGGTTTGCCGATCGGCATGTCGTTTATTGGCACGGCTTTCAGTGAGAAGACGCTGATCGAAATCGCTTACGCTTTCGAACAGGCCGGCATGGTGCGCCGTCCGCCGCCGCTCGAGTAGCCTGACTCCCATCACAAAACTCAGACGTATCAAAAGCTTTTCCCGCGATCTGGGAACTGGTCGCTGTATTGTCTGCGCAGCCAACGCTTAAATCGCATGATGTTCAAGGCATTCCGCGTAACGTTGCTGCTCCTGATCCTGTTCTTTGTAGCCGTCAGCACCTGGTTGACGGAAGCGAGGAGCACCGACTGGAACAACAGTCTATGGGTAAAAATTTATCCAATAAACGGTGACGGGAGCACGGAAAGTGCACGCTACATTGAGACAGTCACTGTCGACAGCTTCAAGAGTATTGAAACATTTATTGCTCGTGAGACTGCGAAGTACGGACATACCCTCGCCCGACCTGTACGAGTCGAACTGGGTACGCCGATCAAGGAACAACCGCCTACACCGGGCTCGACACCGGGCACCATCGACGTCATGTTGTGGAGCCTGAAGATGCGATGGTGGGCCAACCGGGTTGCCAGTGACCAGGACGATCCGGCACCGGATGTTCGTGTCTTTGTCCGTTATCATGCGCCGCGCTCCGACTTCGTGCTCGAGAATTCAGTCGGCATACAAAAGGGAATGGTCGGTGTCGTCAACGCGTTTGCCGGGCAGCGCCAGGCCGGGACGAACAACGTAGTTATCGCGCATGAGTTTTTGCATACACTCGGCGCCACGGACAAGTACAATCCCGCGAACGGGCAGCCCGACATTCCGGCAGGCATTGCCGAGCCGGATCGAAAGCCACGGTTTCCACAGCGTTTCGCAGAAATAATGGGTGGAAGGATCGCAATTTCAGAGTCTGACGCGATGGTTCCCAAGAGCCTCAAGTACGTCGTCATCGGCGCCGACACGGCACGCGAAATTCGCCTCCAGGAATAGATGTCACATGCCGCGCGGGAACCCGGGCGCCGCAACATTATTCCAGTGGGTGCTTTTTCCGCTGGCAAAGCTAAGCTAGTCTGCCTGTATGAGCGGGAATTCACAGTCTGCACTTGCCTGCCGTGACCTGACGGTCACGGTGCCCGGCCGCACGCTCGTGGAGAACCTTGAGATGGCTCTCGTCAGCGGCGAATTCCTTGCCGTACTCGGGCAAAACGGCGCCGGGAAATCTCTGACATTGCACACGTTTGCCGGTCTGCGTGCAGCTGACCACGGCGAGGTGCTGTTGCTCGGCGCGTCCCTGGCTTCAACGAGGCGCCAGGACATCGCCAAGAACCTGGCGCTGCTGCCGCAATATACCGAGGATGTCTTCCCGGCAACGGTTCTCGACACCGTGCTGATAGGGCGACACCCGCATATTGGACGGCTGCAATGGGAATCGGAAGAGGACAGGCGTATCGCGCAACAAGCCCTGCACCAGATGGACCTGGGAGATATTCTGCACCGCGATGTCGGCACTTTGTCGGGTGGCGAGAGGCGCCGACTTGCAATTGCTCAAACGCTGACACAAACACCGGCAGTCTACTTGCTYGACGAACCGACAAATCACCTCGACCCCCAGCACCAGCTCGATGTGTTGCGRGTCTTTCGAAGGCAGGCAAAATSCGGAGCGACGATAATTGCCAGCCTGCACGATGTGAATCTCGCYGCCCGTTATGCGGACAAGTGCTTGCTATTGTTCGGCGAYGGMCGTTGGGAACTCGGCCCTACAGAWTCAGTGCTCTCCGAGGARCGCCTGACGGATYTGTATGCCACGCCCATGGARGCTGTCRRCTGGCGGGAYACCCGKCTYTTTGTCGCMRCGGGAAACTCGCACTGAATRAGACTGACYGGCCATCAGACTGACAATYGGCCTTCGAGATAAAAYGCGGTGTGTCCSCGCAATAGCACACGGTCGTCCCGCAGTTCACATCCAATRTCGCCGCCGCGCCGTGAAATYTGTCTGGCMTGCAWTTTTTTCTTGYYCAGGCGTTTTGACCAGTAGGGAGTCAAGACACAATGCGCGGCGCCGGTCACCGGATCCTCATTGATCCCGAGGCGCGGCGCGAAAAACCGTGACACAAAATCGACGCGGTCTCCGGGCGCCGTCACGATGATACTGTCGTCGGTCAGTGTGGCAATTTGGCGAAAGTCCGGCTTGAGCATCTGCACGCATTTCTCATCCGCGAGGGTCAGTAAATAGAAGCCCTTTGCTCTGCAGCACTCACCGACCTCAGTTCCCAGCGCCTGTGCCAGGCCTGCCGGAATCGCAGCAGGCACGGGTGCGTTGGCGGGGAAATCGAGAACGAAACCGTCCCCGTCGATATCGACGCTGAGCGGGCCGCTGGCCGACCGAAGCTCGATCGGCCACGACGCCGGCGAAAACTCCCGCTGAATGACAGCTGCACTGGCGAGCGTCGCGTGACCGCAGAGTGGCACCTCGACATACGGCGTAAACCAACGGATGTGCCAACATGCGTCCGTATCGTCCAGCGCTACGATAAAGGCGGTTTCGGAACAATTGTTTTCGGCAGCAATGTGCTGCATCAGTGAGTCTTCGAGCCACGAACTCAGCGGCACGACCGCGGCCGGATTGCCGGAAAAGATTCGCCTCGTAAATGCATCGATCTGATAAATACGCAGGTCCATCAGTCGGCGACGCCCCGTAGCCTTCCCAGGAGATCCTCGTGCAAAGCAGGATTGGCTGCCAGCACAGACGTCGTTTCGAGATTCGGCGCCGCACCGTTCAGGTCCGTAAATATGCCACCAGCTTCGGTCACGATGACCGACAGTGCAGCGATATCGAGAATATTGACATCTGATTCGATAACGGCATCGATCTTGCCCGCCGCCAGCAGGTGATAATGATAGAAATCACCGTAGCCCCGGATTCGATCAACGATCGCCACCACCTTACCCAGATTCTGCCAGCCGGCACCTGCGGCGAGCGTCTTCAGGTTGCCGGTTGATAACGATGCGCGTTCCAGCTTGTCGATGTCGCTGACCTGCAGTCTTTCGCCATTGAGCCAGGCACCTTTGCCTCGCTCGGCCCAGGCCAGCTCCTCCATCATCGTGCCACCGGACACTCCGAGGATGAGTTCGCCGGCACTCATCAGCGCGATCTGCGTGGAGAAAAAAGGATACTGGCGGACGAAAGCCTTGGTGCCATCGATCGGATCAACCAGCCAGAGATGCTCGGTATCAGATTGCGTCCGACTCGTTTCCTCGCCAAAGAAGCCATGGTCCGGGAACTCATTGAGGATGATCTCGCGAATTTTTTCCTCACATTCCACATCAGCCTCGGTGACCGGACTCTGGTCGCACTTCCTCGTTACCGTGAAGTTCCCGTGGTAATACGCGCGGCTGATTACAGCCGCCGCCTCGGCCGCATCTAACGCCGTACGGAGTTCCAGCGAAACTTTTTTTAAATCAGCTTTAATCACGACCCGTTAACCCCCGCATTTACGCGCGTAACTATGGCCGCAGCGCTCGCAATTGACAAGCTGACCCCAAAAGATCAACTGCTTGACAGTCGCGGCGCGCAATCCTATTGTTGTCGTTCATCAGGTGAACCCGGAAAGGCATTTTTCCGCGTGAACGGGAAGCCGGTGTTGAAGCATGCATGCTTCTCATTCCGGCGCTGCCCCCGCAACGGTGATCGAGTTAACCCGTAGCCCCCGAACGCTTGAGCGCGATCGGAGCCACTGCGAATCCTGGGACTTGAAGTCTTTTGATTCGTGGGAAGGCGCTACGGAGCGGATACCCATCCACTCGTAAGCCCGGAGACCGGCTTGGTGTACACGCGAATGGTGCGGTGGGCGACTATTCGGGCGTCCACTCAAGTGACCGTCCCAAGACCCCAAAACCACATCCGCATTAAATAGCACTTTAACGCACACGGGTGGTGTGCACCGGGGTAGAAATGAAAAATATCAGGGGCTCATTTCCGATCTTGCTGGCATTCACGCTTTCACTTGCAGCAGCCGCGCAGGAAATTCGACCGAAAGACACGATCATTGTCACCGCGACACGGACGGAGATATCCGTCAGCGATGCAATCGTGCCGGTCACCGTCATTACGCGTGAACAGATTGAACAGTCCCTCGCAACGGACCTGGCAGAACTCTTGCGATTCGAAGCGGGCATCGACATTGGCCGAAACGGCGGTCCGGGTCAGGCGACTTCGATATTCCTTCGCGGCACTGAAAGCAACCACACCCTGGTCCTCCTCGATGGTGTCCGGATCAATCCAGGGACCATCGGCGGTGCCGCAATACAGAACATTGCACCGGAGATCATCGACCGTATCRAKATCRYSAACGCTGTAGTGCTGACTAAGGACAGTGCGTAAACCCTTATTAAACGGCGCGGCATCTTCAATGCGTGCCTGGTTACGTTGAATCTCAATCTTAAAATTTGACAGCGCAGTTCGTACAAACTCCTCGTCGTTACGCTCTTCGCGCCAGGAGTCCAGACCCAGTGCCACGAGAATACTGACGACGATCAAAATTGACTCGATCGTCACCTGAGGTAACCAGATAGCAACAGCTTTGGAAGCCATAATTGGACTGCACAGTTAACAACTTAAGGGCCGTAAGTATATCAAGGAGGTGCATGGATATTGGCCAGATGGCCTATTTGCGGTATTATTCGGCCACGTGCAGTTCATTGAAAGCTGCCGAGGTCGTACTAAGAATAATGAAGAAAAGACGTTTTCTACATTTATTGGTATCACTATCTTTATGCGCCTCCAACGCGCAGCTTGGCCATGCGGAGGGATCTACATACTCTGCCAGCGGCGATCCCTATTCACCTGCTTCAACGCTACCCGA
>LKGT01009063.1_pt1 | contig 15555 bp, 15 predicted proteins | sample 503861 | NCBI WGS metagenome assembly LKGT01 (sample SAMN04113194, study PRJNA297058) | marine sediment metagenome | biome: marine benthic biome; feature: marine benthic feature; material: marine sediment; isolation source: sediment sample collected at the water-sediment interface from the South......
AACAACGCTACATCATGGTCACCAAATGCCCTACGGGGTGCTTACCATCGATATTGATACGTGCCTATCGGGTGCGATGCGCTGGGCTCGACGTCTTTGATCGCGAGGTCCGATCGATCTAATGCACCTTCTAATGTTCGATATCGATGGAACACTCACACAAAGCTGTAGCGTCGATTCACGCTGCTTTGTCGATGCTCTTTGCGAAGTGCTGGGCATCGATAGTATCGATACAGACTGGTCGAAGTATCGTCACACGACAGACTCCGGAATCGCCGAAGCGATAATTACCAAGCAACTCGCCCGACCTGCACGCGATGGTGACCTATTCGCTTCAGGAGCTTGCGGACGATATCGAGAAGGTGCTCGACACCGGCAAGCTCGACTTCGCCTCGAAGGCGCACCTGCAGGCGTGCAAGTCGCGCATCGAGCGGATGCTGGCACCCGAGCTCAAGGAGTACGGGTCCTAGACAGGCCGTTCAACAGGGTTCACACGCCCGCGGCACGGACGNNCGTYCGTGCCCGAGGACACGCAAGAACAGATGCGCGCCCGCACCAACTGGGGCGACCTGCTGCCGCCCAAGGACCTGCAGGAGGCGCCCATGTCGGGCGAGAAGGCGCCGCCGTCCGCCGAGGAACCCGACGAGGGCAACGCCTTCACCCGGTGGCTGGAGGGGATTCGGTGGCCGGACTGGTAAGCCGCGCCAATCCCCGGAATTCAGGACCAAATGTCCATCAAAGGGCCAGGAATAACATCACAAGAGAAAGTGACCTAAAGCCATGACCCGCAGACTTCGCGTTCTTGCACTTGCCCTGCTGCCCACGGTTTTCCTGATCGGCTGCGAGGAAGAAAAGCCGACCAGCCAACAGATCATCCGCCCGGTAAGGGCGATCAAGGTCAGCGATGCGGCGCAACTAACCGGGCGCACCTTTCCCGGTCGCGCGAAGGCCCACAACGAGGTCAATCTTTCCTTCCGCGTTGCCGGTCCGCTGATCACCCGCCCGGTCAACGTGGGCGACGTGGTCAAGAAAGGCGTCGTCCTCGCCCGTATCGATCCGCGGGACTTCGAGGTCAACCTGCGCAACGTTCAGGCGCACCTGCAGCAGGCCAAGGCGAAATTGCAGGCCATGCGCATCGCCCGCCCGGAGGACATCCGCAGGCTGAAGGCCAGCCTGAAAAAGGCCGAAGCCGGTTTGAAGCTGGCGCTCTCCGAACACAAGCGTGTCATGAGCATCCGCGCCGAAGACCCCGGCGCCGTGAGCGCCGACATGGTCGACCGGGCGATCGAGCAGAAGGACCGGGGGGAGGCCGAGCGGCGCAACGCGCGCGAGGAACTGCGGATTGGACAGCGCGGCGCCCGGGCCGAGGATATCGCGGCCAAGGAGGCCGAAATCCAAGCGCTTCAGGCATCGGTGGATTCCGCCAAGGACGCATTGAGCTACACCTTCCTCAAAGCCTCATTCGACGGCACCATCGTCTCGACCTACGTCGAGAACTTCGAGTTTGTACAGGCCAAGCAGGCGATTGCCCGTCTTCTCGATACCCGGCGCATCAAGTTCGTCGTCAACATCCCSGAGAACYTGATCTCCAACGTGCCCYATGTGGGWGACATCCAGGTTCGTTTCGACGCCTTTCCCGACCGTCAGATCCCGGCGGAAGTCTSGGAGATAGGCACGGAGGCCTCGCARACGACCCGCACCTATCCGGTGACCCTGATCATGGACCAGCCKGAMGRCATCAAGATCCTGCCGGGCATGGCCGGCCAGGCGTSGGGAAAGCGCAAGCAGTCTGGTGATGCCGGYGGGAGGGSTRTCGAGATTCCCGTCTCCGCTGTGTTTTCGCCGGACGACACCGACGTCTCCTACGTCTGGGTGATCGACGAAAACACCAAGGCGGTTTCACAGCGCGAGGTCAAGACGGGCTCGTTGACGGATTTCGGAATCCTCGTGAACGACGGACTGAAGCCCGGCGAGTGGATCGCCACCGCCGGCGTCCACTATTTACGGGAGGGGCAGCAGGTGCGGCTCCTCACAAACTGACTGAAGCGACCCGATGAACCTTACCGCGATAGCGATCGAAAAGCGCGCCGTCACCTATTTCAGYGTYTTTTTGCTATTCGTCGGCGGGCTCGCCAGCTTCTTCGCCCTCGGCCAGCTCGAGGAYCCCGCGTWYACGRTCAAGAACGCCGCGATCACGACGACATACCCCGGRGCCAGCCCSGAGGAGGTGGARCTCGAGGTCACGGACCGGATAGAGGTYGCCCTCCAGGAACTGCAYGAGATCGATTACATCGAATCGTTTTCCSGCGCCGGGTTCTCTCTCATCAAGGTCACTATCAARSCCGAGTTCTGGTCGGACCGCTTGCCGCAGGTGTGGGACTCTTTGCGCCGCAAGATCCGCGATATCGAGGCGACGTTGCCCCCGGGCGCGGGCCGGCCGGACGTGGKTGACGACTTCGGTGACGTCTTCGGWTTYCAGTTGGCSGTAACCGGGGACGGGTTCAGCTAYGCCGAGCTCGAGGAGTTCGCCAAAGACATCCGSAAGGAACTCRGCGTGGTCGAMRGCGTGGCGCGGATCGACTTTTGGGGCGTGCAGAASAAGGYGATCTATCTCGAYGTCGCCCAGACCCAGCTTTCCCAGCTTGGACTGACGGATGAGAATATCGAGGCRACCCTGCGCGTGCAGAACAWGGTCGTCGACGCGGGCRGCGTCGATCTTCAGGACAAGCGCTACCGTATAGCGCCCTCCGGTGAGTTCGCCTCGCCCGAGGACATYGCCGACCTGACCRTTCGGKCTTCGTTTRSGGATTCCCTTCWGAACCTGGTAKCGGRTGAAMTGCCAAGATCGGCGGAGCTCATCCGCATCCGCGATTTYGGCACCGTCCGGCGCGGCTATCAGGAACCGCCTTTTACCCTCATGCGCTTCAATGGGGAGCCGGCGATCGGCATCTCGCTCACCAATATTGGCGGCATCAACATCGTCGACATGGGCCGCGCCGTTGATGCGCGCCTGGAGGAGCTGATCGCCGACCTTCCCGTCGGCGTCGAGGTCCGCCGGGTGCATTGGCAGTCGGATTTGGTCGCCGAGGCGGTCAACGGCTTCCTCATCAACTTCGCCGAGGCCGTTGCCATCGTGCTCGTGGTGATCACGCTGTTCATGGGCGTGCGCATGGGCTTCGTCATCGGCTTTGCCCTGATCACCACCATCCTCGGCACCTTCATCCTGATGGCGATYTTCGGCGTCGACCTTCAGCGCATGTCCCTGGGCGCCCTCGTCATCGCGCTGGGCATGATGGTGGAYAACGCCATCGTCGTCGCCGATGGCTATGCGACGCGGCTCAAACAGGGTATGGACCCGAAAAAGGCGGCCATCGAGTCGGCRACCGTCCCGTCCTGGCCGCTGCTCGGCGCCACCGTCGTCGCCGTRATGGCGTTCTACCCCATCTTCGCCTCGACCGAGGGCGCCGGCGAATATTGCCGGACCCTGTTCACCGTCGTCGCCATGTCGCTGCTCACGAGCTGGGTCATTTCGGTGACGGTAACGCCCYTGCAGTGCATGGACMTCTTGAAGCCGCCGAAAGACGGCGCCGGGGAGGCGGACCTTTATGGSGGCCGCTTCTTCAGCGTCTACCGCGGTTTTCTGGAGAAATCCATYCGCGYCCGCTGGCTGACGCTCGGCATCATGGTTGGCTTGCTCGTCGTCGCCATSGTCGGCTTCGGCAACGTAAAGCAATTGTTCTTCCCCGTGTCCTCCATGCCCAAGCTCATGATCGACTACTGGGCGCCCGAGGGCACSCGCATCCAGCAGGTGGCGGCGGACCTCAAGAAGGCGGAAAAGAAACTCCTGGCGGACGAGCGTATCGCCAGCGTCGCCACCTTTATCGGGTCCGGACCGCCGCGTTTCTACCTGCCGGTAGAGCCGGAATCTCCGAATCAGTCCTACGCCCAGTTCATCGTCAACGTTCACGACTTCAGAGACGTGAGCCCGCTGATCCGGGAACTGGATCCGTGGTTCAGGGAGAACTTTCCCCAGGCGCTCGTCCCCTTCCTTGAGTACGGGGTCGGGGTCACCAACACGTGGAAGGTCGAGATCCGGATCAGCGGACCGGCAGTGGCCGACGCCGGCACCCTGCGCCGACTTGCCAGGCAAGCCGAAGACATCGCCGCGAATAGCCCATACTCGGCCTATGTCAAGAACGATTGGCGCCAGCGCGTGCAAAGGGTGACGCCTCGATACAGCCAGGAGCGCGGGCGCTGGGCTTCGGTGACGCGCGAGGACATCGCGAATACGACGAAGCGCGCGTTCGATGGACGTGTCGTCGGCCTTTATCGCGAAAAGGACGATCTCATTCCCATCGTCCTCCGCCAGGTCGAAGAAGAACGCCGGAATGTCGGTGGCCTCGACACCCTGCAGGTTCAACCGGGATTTGCCACCGAAACGGTGCCCCTCTCCCAGGTCACCGACGGCGTCGAGCCGGAATGGGAGGACCCCCTGATCGGGCGCCGCGATCGCCGGCGCACGATCACCGTGCAGGTGAATGCCGTTCCCGGCGAAACGTCGACGACATTGCGCAACAGTATCGTCCACGAGATCGAGGCCATCGAACTGCCGCCGGGCTACACGCTGGAATGGGGCTCCGATTTCGAGGGCACGAAAGATTCGCAGGCGTCCCTCATTCCCGGGCTTATTCCGGCCACTGCCATCATGGCCTTTATCATCATTGCGCTGTTCAACGCCTTCCGGCCGCCGCTGGTCATCCTTTGCACCATACCCTTTGCCGCCATCGGTATCACGGCGGGGCTTCTCGCCTTCGACATTCCCTTCGGCTTCGTGCCGCTTCTCGGCGCCATGAGTCTGGCCGGCATGATGATCAAGAACGCGATCGTGCTGCTGGATCAGGTCAACATCGAGATCGACGCAGGGAGCACGCGGTACCGGGCGGTCCTCGACGCCGCCGTCTCCCGTCTCACGCCGGTGGCGTTGGCGGCGGCGACCACGGTCCTCGGCGTCATCCCGCTGCTCCAGGACGTGTTCTGGATCGGCATGGCGGTGGTCATCATGGCCGGCCTGACCTTCGGGACGGTGCTCACCATGGTGCTCGTCCCGGTGCTGTACGCAATCTTTTTCCGGATCGGAGAAACAGGGGAGGCAACGGTCCCGGCCGCAGCCGGCTGACCCGGCTGGGCGCTGGCGAGGCGTTGGCTCGATTTCAYAAGACTATTGGAAAACCAGACCAAGCCATCAGACCCGTCCGGGATCATCGACGCRATCGTGGTCAAGAGCCGMTTCGTRGAAMGGCACCGGTTCGCGCTTCTCCTGGCGTCGCTCCTGATTCTCATCMTSGCGTCCCCGGTTTTCGAGATGAAGGGCATCGGGCAACTCCCGCTCATCATTTTGATGAGCCTGGTTCTGATGGCCGCGGTCATCGTCAACGCCCAACGCCGYGTTGCCCTTGTCGTCGCCCTCGGCCTCTCGGTGGCATGGGTCATTCTCAGTGGCTGGAACCTCGTCGCCTTCACACTGGCGCGGTTGATTGCCGCCGATCTCSTGTTCATGGCGCTGATGGGTGGCACRCTTGYCGTGGTCTTTCGCCGCGTCTTGGCCGCCGAACGGGTCGATGSCGACGTGGTCTGYGGCGGCGTTGCCGTTTAYCTCATGATCGGCGTGATCTGGGCGGTATCCTACGTGGTCATGGAAGCCAGTGCGCCCGGATCGTTTRCATCCTTGCAAACCGACAACACCARGGKYTGGAACCAGTTYCTGTATTTCAGCCTGACCACGCTCACCACRCTCGGCTACGGCGATATCCATCCCGCGACGCCGGTGGCCGGCGTCTGGTCGACTCTCGAGGCCGTCACGGGTGTGCTCTACCTCGCCGTGTTCGTGGCCCGGCTGGTGAGCCTGTACAGGCGGTAATGAAGTCAAGGAACAACCGAACGCACGTTCCACGCAACGTGTGTGGAATCCACCGCAAATTAGCCTGGAATCCCATGGGTGTGTGAATGGGTTCCCTTTCGCACACCACATCAAATTGTTCTTTGGCGTTAAAACGTGCCGCCGCAACAATCATCTGGCTTTGGCAGCTTGACGCGTGCGTTTGGGGGAAAAATGGAATACCGGCTCGAAGGCAGTGACGTCGTCATCCTCGCCGTCGCGGTGTGGTTCGTCGGCACGTTCATCAACAACCCCGTCGAGTTTCTACGCCGCTACAGTGACCTGCCCCCACGAACGATACCACTTTTTAAGTTAGACCGGACACCGCTGGAGGGAAGGGCCGATACGGCTGGAGCCTCCATGTAGCGGAAGCCGGATCGGGCCTTCCCGGTGACCAGGTCTCCGGCGCCGGAGGTTTGTATCCCAGCGCACTGTGTGGTCTGACGTGGTTGTAGTGTCGTCGCCAACGTTGGATAAGCACATTTGCCTCCTTGAGCGTGTAGAAGATTTCTCCATTCAGCAGCTCATCCCTGAGCTTTCCGTTGAATGATTCGTTGTAACCGTTCTCCCACGGGCTCCCGGGCTGGATGAAGAGCGTCTTTACATCGATCCGGTCGAGCCATTTACGCACCGCTCTGGCGGTGAACTCCGGCCCATTGTCCGACCGGATGTGATTGGGTGAACCGCGGTCTGCGAACAGCTCTGCGAGCAGGTGGAGCACATCGTCTGAGCGGATGCGACGGGCGACCAGGATGGCGAGACATTCCCGGGTGTACTCGTCGATGATCGTCAGCATCCGGAAGGCCCGGCCATTGTGTGTCCGAGCCAAGACGAAGTCGTAGGCCCAAACGTGATTTGGCCAACAAGGCCGAAGACGGATGCACGATCCGTCATTGAGCCACAGCCGCCCCCGTTTAGGTTGCTTCATGGGAACCTTCAGCCCCTCGCGCCGCCAGATGCGTTCCACCCGCTTGTGGTTTACGATCCAGCCTTCGGCCCGGAGCATTGCCGTGATGCGGCGATAGCCGTATCGACCATATTGGCTTGCCAGCCGGATGATCGCCGCAGTCAGAGCCTCCTCGTCGTTCGGGACCGCACGCTTTCGCCGATGTGTCGAACGAGGCTGTCCCAGATACCGGCAGGCTTGACGCTCCGAGACACCGAACATCTGGCGGACATACATCACACAGCGCCGGCGACGCTCGGGGCTTACCAGTTTCCCCCGGCAGCTTCCTTCAAAACCAACTTCTCCAGCGTCAGGTCAGCAACCGCTCGACGAAGACGGGTGTTCTCCCGCACCAGCTCCTTCAAACGGCGGGCCTGGTCGAGCTTCAGGCCCCCATACTCCCGGCGCCATCGGTAGTAACTCTGCTCCGACACGCCGATGTGACGACAGACCTCACCAACGGTCTGTCCTCGGGCGAGCAATACCTCGGCCTCGCGCAGATGGTTGATAATCCGCTCGACGGAAAATCGCTTCTTGGGCATCTGGTTACCCCCTTCTTCCAAGGACCCAGATGCACAGCTTCTCTAACTAAGCATTTGGATCCGGTTAAGGGGGGCAGGTCACTATCTCGACGACATCGTTCTGATCAGGGAAGCGGATATAGCCAATGCGTTTTGCACCCTTCTCTATCGCGTCAAGATTCTAGTCGAGCCAGCAGGCGTCGTTGCCACGGCAGCTTTCCTGGCAGGTAAAGTGGACACGTCGCTCACAACCGTCGCCATCGTCACCGGCGGCAATCTCACCGCCGAGACGATGCGGCAGCTTATTGAAATGGCCGAGACGGCATAGTCGCATGCGATTCGACGCCGTTCTGGAAGCGCGTGCTTAAGCGTCACACCAACACTGGAAAGCGAAGGGGCCGAGAAATCAGCCCTTAAGCTATTCCTTGTTCTACGAACGCCCGATTATGCCTGACAGCGGCTGTTCTTACATGCGCCACGGAACTTCCGGTTATGGCTATTAGCGGACATCGGGGGCGCTGGTCAAAATCCAACCACGGCGATATTTATGAGCACCCGGCCTAGAGCGGCGAAGAATGAAACGGTGCCGTAGACTTGCGGCGGGCCGGAGGGTTTACGCGGCGTCCTACCCGGCCACCGCGAACGCCAACACGCYCACGGYCCACACCATCACGCCGGCGATCGTSATTCGGACTGTCTGCTGCCACATGGTTTCCATCCCCTATTCGGGTTGATGTTGAGTGGAACGTTAGACCAACACAACTCCGCGCGCAGTGATGGGGRTCACAGGGAANTTTTTTTCTGGCGGTTGCAGAAAAAAAGAAAAAACCGGCCCGGCAGCCGACAAAACCCAGCCCGGCGAGGGCCGAGAGGRACAGGGGCAGCGCGGCGGGGAGGGGGACGGGCGTGGGTGTTGCAAATACCCGTAGGGTTCGCGACATATTGGACACGCCGGTTAAGGGCTCAGGTCAGCGTGAGTTCCATGCCCTCGCGGGCGACCACGGTGCCCGACCAGGTTTGCTTGGCCTCGGCCTCCAGCTTCTCCATGAAGGCGTCGTCGTGGTCCGGGTCGTGGTGGAAGATGGCGAGGCGCTTGACGTTCGCCGCCCGGCTGAGGCGCACGGCTTCGTGCCACGTGGAATGGCCCCAGCCCACCTTGGCGGGGAATTCGTCGTCGGTGTAGGTGCAATCGTAAATCAGCAGGTCCGCCCCTTCGATGAGGCCGAGGATGTTGGCGTCGGGCTGGCCCGGCACGTGTTCGGTATCGGTGACATAGCACGCCGCCTTGCCGCCGTATTCGATGCGGTAGCCGGTGGCCCCGTTGGGATGGTTGAGGGGCGCCGTCCTGACCTTGACGCCCGGATACAGCTGGAACGTGTCGCCGGCCGTGAAGTCCTCGTAACGGAGATTGCCCTTCATGGCGTCGAGGGGCACGGGGAACATGGGTTCGGTCATCTGGCTGGCGAGGACGTCCTGGATACCGGCGCCGCCACTCAGGTGCCCGGCCATGATGTGGACGGTGCGCTTGGCGTCGAAGGCCGGGGCGAAAAAGGGAAAGCCGTTGATGTGGTCCCAGTGGGTATGGGTCAGAAGCATGTGGGTATCGCACACGTCGTCGCTGAGGAATTCGCGGCCCAGCCCGCGGATGCCGGTGCCCGCGTCGAGCACGAAGCGGCGGTCGCCCAGGTTCACTTCGATGCAACTGGTGTTGCCACCGTACTTGATGTATTGGGGCGAGGCGCACGCGATGCTGCCCCGCACGCCCCAGAACTTCACCGTAAACGCCATAATCCGTACTCCATGGCCGAAAGGCGCTGAAAAACCTCGTTCCTCCCGGTCCGCCGTGCCCCCCCAGCCACATGGTTACGAGCCATTCTCCCACCTAATATAGGGGCGCGGCAGTGACGGCCGTCACAGCCCATTTATCGGGATTCCGGCGCCATTGCGACCCCGCTTCCCACCTCCAGGCCCAGGACGGCATCCGCCCGGCCCAGGTTGACGGCGATTTCCACCAGACCATTGGCGTTCTCATACCAGAACGTGTGCCCCGATGAAACGTCGGAAAAGGTGTCGGCCCGCGCCAGGCGGTGGCCGGCGACGAGGATTTGGGCGTCGGCGGAAACCGTGGCGGCGCGAATCCCGGTCAGCGCGTTGCCGAAACCGTCGATGTAGATGACCTCGGCCAGATCGTCGGGCCAATCGCGGCGCCGGATGCCGTCCACGGGACGCTCGTCTCCCGGGGGCGCCTCCCCGCGGCCGAGCAGGGCCGCAACCGGGGCGAACAGGTCGCGGCCGTGGAAGGTGGCGGCCAGGCGGCGGGGACGCCACGTGATCTCCCACCACCGGGGYTCGTCCCGGGCMCGCCGGRCGATGAGCTCGAAAAGGCCGTTGTCGGGGCCCACGTACCAGCGCCCGTCGGCGCGCAGCACCCCCGGCGYCCGCGCCCCGCCSACCCCCGGATCGACCACGCACAGGAACACGCATTCGGCGGGAAACTCGTCCACATAGGCCGGCAACAGGTAGGCGGCGGCCCTCGGGTTATGGGCCGGAGCGTCGGCGAAGAGGTCRATGATGTCGGCCTCGGGTGCTTCGCGGCGGAGCACCGCCTTGACCTGCCCGGTGTACGGGCCAGCGAAGCCGAAATCGGTGAAGAGGACGATCATGGGATCAAATTTAATAGTATTGAATATTGGTAAGAGGCGATACCTGTTGGCAGCAGAATCGGGGCTTGGCTGCTATCTCCTTGGATTCGTTTCGGTTTTTGTTGATGGCCGCACGGAAAGGCGGCAGACTCAGACGACACTGGGAACCCGAAACGCGGAGATTGGTGACCATGAGCACAGGCGAGAAGCGACCGGGCCGTTACCGCCTGACGACCGCCGAGATCACCTATCACCTGCCCGATCATCCACACATCCTGCAGAGCTTCGTCTGGCAGAACCTGGACCTGGCGCCGACGTTTCCCGCCCTGCGCCGCTTCCTTGCGTTCTGGCAGCGGAACCTGGAAGGCAAGGTGCACTCGGTGCAGGTGGCCTACAGCGGGATCATCACGTCGCCCCGGTTCCGGGCGGCCGACACCATCCTTACGGTGAACTGAAGAAAAATCCCTGGCCGGGGCGGCGGAACCGGCGATGGCGGATCAGCTGGCCGCACCCTCGGCGGCGTCGGCCATGATCGCTTTCTGCACCTTTTCAAAGGCACGAACTTCCAGCTGGCGCACCCGCTCGCGGCTGATGCCATAGATCTGGCCCAAGTTTTCGAGCGTCACCGGGTCATCGTTCAGGCGTCGTTCGGTGAAGATGTGACGCTCGCGGGCGGGCAGGACCGATAGCGCCCTTTTCAGGAGCCCGCGCCGGTAGGTCAATTCCTCGCTGTCCGCGGCCTGGCTTTCGGGCGTCGGCGTGTTGTCCACCAGGGTGTCCTGGAACTCCACGGCGCCGTCTTCCGACAGTGGCGCGTTGAGCGAGACGTCGTGCCCCACCAGGCGGCGGTTCATGTCGATGACCTCGGATTCCGACACGTCAAGGGCCTTGGCGAGCCTCGCCGCCTGTTCGGGCGCCAGCTCCCCGTTGTCCAGGATGTTCAGGCGGCCCTTGACCTTGCGCAGGCTGAAAAACAGCTTCTTCTGCGCCGCCACGGTGCCCATTTTTACCATGGACCACGAGCGCAGCACGTATTCGGTGATCGCCGCCCTGATCCACCACATGGCGTAGGTGGACAGGCGGAACCCGCGCTCGGGCTCGAACTTCTTCACCGCCTTCATCAGGCCGATGTTGCCCTCGGACACCAGATCGGCCAACGGCAGGCCGTAGCCCCGGTAGCCCATGGCGATCTTGGCGACAAGACGCAGGTGGCTGGTCACCAACTCGTGCGCGGCGTCCATGTCGCCGTGTTCGCGCCACCGTTGGGCCAGCATGTATTCCTCTTCCACCTCGAGGACCGGAAAGCGCCAGACCTCCCGGAAATACTGGGAAAGTCCGCCTTCCAGCGGAACAACGGGTAATGTCAAGGCTGTCATCGTGTCGGATCTCCCAATGTCTTTGCCTCGCCGCCTGCCGGCGGCGGCTCGAGCCCCGCAATCACGGAGTCACCTTCGTGTCCAGGGACCCAAACGGTCACAACGGCCGCCTTCGCAACGGCCGCACGAATCATCCCGAAAAAGTTCGATCCTATATGGGAGACAGGTCACGCTCACTCATGGGCCATACCCTCCTTATCGAAGCAATATGCCATCGGGACCCACCTTTAGCGGTCGGGTCATGGTTCGACCGGCCCCATCCGGGCACCGATCAGGGATAATTTTACACTTTACCCCGCATAAGTCAAGGATTCTTGCAGAATATTGCGTCTATTCAATAGGTTACACTGTCATGCCCGGGGCCGGCCGCGGCCCCGTCCGGCCCGTTGGACCGTCGCCCGGCAGGCGGTCGGCGCGCCGCCATGGTGGGGGTCATACCAAGGAGCGCTGATCATGGCTCATAGAGATCGCGTAGGCGGCTCGTCGGGCAGGAGGGAAGGTGCCGGCGATGCGGTGCATCGTCAAAACTTTTCGACGCCCGCCGACGGGCCGCATAGGCGACCGCAACGGCGGCTTACCAAGGCTTTCGGACGGCGTCGCGCACCCTTCGCGATGCCCCGCATCGCCACAGCGCACGCTTAGGGCCGAAAACCTTGGTAAGCCGGCTCGTCGGGTCGTGATCAGCGCTCCTTGGTATCAGCCGGCAAGCCGCAGCGCGCCGTCCCGAGGAGAGGCGAGTCGCGCCAATTCGTCTCCGAGAAATCGCGCGATTTCCCCCATGCCCGATCTCTTCGCCCGCGCCTCGGCATCCGCGTTGTAATTGGTGTTGGTGTTGACGTCGTAGGTGAACACCCGGCCCGTCTCGTCGGTAATAAATTCGATGCCGCCGATCTCGATACCGTTGGCGGCGAGGAACGCCTCGTATTTTCCGAGCAGCGCCGAATCGATGGCGTCGGCGATGGTGAACTTCGGCCTCTCATTCACCTGGCAGACGTCCGCCGGGCAGAGCTCGAACCCATCGCTGGTGTCCACGCGCACGGCGTAGAAAAAGCGGCCGCCAATGAATTCGGCGCGGGTGATATAGGGCTCCGGCGAGCGGACGTATTCCTGCACAAGGGAGACGCCGTCGATGGGCGCCTCGAAGGCGTCGCCAAGAACATGGTCGCGCAGGGCCTCGATGGTTTGGAACAGGCGAACGCCGTGACCCGTGCCGCCCCGATTGGGCTTCAACAGTATGGGACCCGGCGCGAAGGCCTCCGCCGCCTCCACCGTCGCCTGGCGGCCGACCGCCGCCACGGTCCGCGGCGTGTGGATGTGGCAGGCCTTCAGGGCCTCGTACTGGGCCACCTTGCTGACCTCAAGCCGCAACGCGCGGCCGGTGTTGACGACGCGGCGGCCGTGCCCCTCCAGCCACGCCAGAACCAGCGACGTCATCTCCGGCGCATACCGGTGACCGCGGGTGTGGGACGAGGCGCTCATGCGGTTGTAGAACACGCCGGCGGGCGGCACCGACGCCAGGTCAACGCGCCCTTCGTCAAGGAACCACTCCTCGAAGGGCAGGGATCGCTCGGCCAGGGCTTTCCGCAACGGCTCGACCCAGGCCGCGTTTTCGTGAAGGACGAAAATTTTCATCACGCACTTTTCCCTGGCGCCGGGCGCCATGGTCAGATTCCATTTATACACTACCACTTGTTAAATTAAAATTATATAACATTTTTTTAATGTTATTTTTGCCTGTCCGCCGACCCCCGGACGGGCGTGCCACGCCGCTAGTGGCCTGTATCAGCTAAAAATGCACCCCTACGACGGCGTTGCGAGGTTTCCGGCTAGGAGCGCGTCGCGCCGTGGTGTGCGTGCGCCACAAGCGGCGCGCGACGACGCCGGGGGCCGCGGGGGCGCCCCCCGCATACSGTNGYCGGGGGGACACCCCCCGGTGGCCCCCCGGGGCGTCGGSAASGCTTKCCGATGGGCCGCCATCGCCTGCGCCTCCCCTCCTGCCGAGGAAACGGGAAAAGCGATCGTATGGGTGCACTTTAGCTGATGCAGGCCACTAGGGTTTCACGCAGTCGAAATGGGCGGCGACCGGCGTGAGAAGCGGGCAGGTCTGGTAGTTCTGGTCGGTGAACCTGGCCGTTTTCTCGAACTGGGCGCATTCCGTTTGCGCCATGTCGCGGATTTCCTCGGGCGTGCTCCCCTGCGTGCCGTAACAGATGGTCACCGATGTGATGTCGGTCGGCTCCTTGGCGAAGTTCGGCGACGACCTGTCGAATTCGCCCGCCTTGTACACATAGGGGACCGTCGATCCGGCGCAGCCCGCAAGGACGGCGAAAGCCAGGCAGACACGCGCGACCAGCCGGACAAGGCGAAACGAACCCATAAGGACTCTATAGCCCGTTTCGCCGGCCCGAACAATTGGCGCGCCCGGCCCCGCCGGCGGGCAACGGCCGGCCACCCCCGCGCACCGGAGGTGCGATGCCTCGCCGGGCCGCGAATGTTATTCATCCATAACATTATAAACTTCTAATAAGTTATTGATAATACTATGTTTAATCTGGAAGGCGCGGCCACCGCCCGGGGCCGGCGGAGCGGGCCGGGATGGGCCGCTTCAGGCCACTAATCCTCCAGGGACACCAGGGCCGCATTGCCGCCGGCGGCGGTGGTATTCACCGACAGCGTCCGTTCGGTGGCGAAACGGTGCAGATAGCGGGGCCCTCCGGCCTTGGGCCCGGTGCCCGACAGTCCCTCGCCGCCGAAGGGCTGCACCCCGACCACGGCGCCGATCATGTTGCGGTTGACATACGTGTTGCCGACGCGCAGGCGTTCGTGGATGCGCCGGACCGTGCTGTCGACGCGGCTGTGAATGCCCAGCGTGAGGCCGTAGCCGGTGCCGTTGACGGCCTCGATGACCTCATCCAGGCGGTCGGCGGCGTAGGTGACCACATGAAGGATGGGCCCGAACACCTCGCCCTCCAGGAGGTCCAGGCGTTCGATCCGATAGATGCAGGGGGCGAAAAAGGTGCCGTGGGCGCAGGCCTCGGGCAGGGGCGTCCGGCACAGCAGGCGGCCGTCGCGGTCCATGCGCCGCCCGTGGGCCTCCAGCATGGCCAGGGCGTCGGCGTCGATCACCGGCCCCACGTCCGTGGACAGCAGCGCCGGGTCGCCCACCGCCAGCTCGGCGGTCGCGCCGACCAGCATATCGACGATGCGCCCGGCGATGTCGTCCTGCAGGAACACCACGCGCAACGCCGAGCACCGCTGGCCGGCGCTCTGGAAGGCCGAGGTTACGGCGTCCGCCACCACCTGCTCGGGCAGGGCCGTGGAATCGACGATCATCACGTTCTGGCCGCCGGTCTCGGCGACCAGCGGGACGATGGGGCCGGGGCGGGCGGCCAGGGCCTGGTTGATCAGCCGCGCGGTGTCCACCGAGCCGGTGAAGGCGACCCCCGAAACGCGGGGATCGGCGACCAGGGGGGCGCCCACCGCCGGCCCGTCGCCGGGCAGGAGATGCAGCGCCTCGCCGGGCACCCCCGCCCGGTGCAGAAGGTCGACCGCGCGGGCGGCGATCAACGGGGTCTGCTCGGCCGGCTTGGCGACCACGGCGTTGCCCGCCGCCAGCGCCGCGCTCACCTGGCCCATGAAGATGGCGAGCGGGAAGTTCCACGGGCTGATGCAGGCGAACACGCCGCGCCCGTGCAGGGCCAGTTGGTTGCTTTCGCCGGTGGGCCCGGCCATGGCGTGCGCCCGGGCGAAGTCGGCGCGGCCCCTGAGGGCGTAATAGCGGCAGAAATCGACGGCCTCGCGCACCTCGGCCAGGGCGTCGGCGACGGTCTTGCCTCGGCCGCAAACGCGTATCATCTTCGGCATGCGCGACATTGAAGATGACCCGGAGCGGACGATTGCACAATGGAGCGCCAGCGGAGCCGTAGCCGCACTGGACGAGTGTTACGACGAAATCTGGGTCTACGGCATGCGCAACGTCTTCGATGCGATCGAAGCCTATCGGCTGCCGGCGTCCGTTCGGAACAAGATGCACTTCGTCGGTTATGTCGTGCAGGACCCCTGCGATCATGAACTCTCGGCGTCGGGCTCGGTCGGCAATGTTCTGGTCACCGTCGGGGGCGGCACGGACGGCGAA
>LKGT01000987.1_pt1 | contig 15503 bp, 13 predicted proteins | sample 503861 | NCBI WGS metagenome assembly LKGT01 (sample SAMN04113194, study PRJNA297058) | marine sediment metagenome | biome: marine benthic biome; feature: marine benthic feature; material: marine sediment; isolation source: sediment sample collected at the water-sediment interface from the South......
CCGAGATGAAGGCCGCCATTAGCGCGAGAAACAGGGTATTGAGGAATCGCCCGTGAATGAGCTCGGAAATCTCACGTTTATTGGCGAGCGATCTGCCGAAATCCCCCTTCAGTACACCCAATAGCCAGTTCTTGTAACGCACAGGGGCCGGCAGTCCGAGACCCAACTCCTTGCGGCACGCCGCCACTGTTTCCTCGGTTGCGCCTTGACCCATGATTTCTTGGCACAGATCACCGGGCAACAGCTCGACGCCGCCGAAGATGATTATCGTTACGACCAGAAGGATAACGAGGCCCAGCGCCAGGCGCTGGGCCACCATTTTCAGGATCGTGGTCATTGCTGGCGGCTATTACCCCGTCAGATCAGACAAACCACCAACGCTCGAGGGCGTTATTGCCATCCAGATCCCAATTTGCCGAGATCTCGCCATGCCCAATGCTCTTGTGCATAGCGTATACATAGCTTGCGTACATGGGCACGAGGACGCCACCTTCGTTGCTCACGATCTCCTGCATCTCGTAATACAACTGGCGACGTTTGCCGTCGTCCAGTTCGGCGCGCGCTTGCAGCAAAATCTTGTTGAAACGGTCGTGTTTCCAGAACGAGTCGTTCCAGCTGGCGGTCTCCGAGTAGGCAACCGAGAACATCCAGTCTTCCGTCGGGCGCCCACCCCAGTAACACATACCCCAGGGCTTCTTCATCCAGACGTTGGACCAGTAGCCGTCATTGGGCTCGCGCACAACGTTGATGTTGATACCGGCCTTGGCGGCGTGCTCCTTGTAAAGCACGGCGGCGTCGACGGCGCCGGCGAAGGCGGCGTCGGCGGCGGATAGATCGACCTTGAGCGAGGTCATGCCGGCCTTCTTGAGATAGAACTTGGCCTTGTCTGGGTCGTACGCACGTTGCGGCAGCTCCTTGTTGAAATACTTTTGCGCCGGGCCGATCGGGTGGTCGTTACCGACCTGGCCGTAACCGCGCAGGACGGTCTTGACGAGCGCCTCTCTGTCGACGGCGTGCTTCAGGGCCAGCCGCACATTATTATCATCAAACGGCGCCACCGTCGTGATCATGGGGATCGAGTAGTGCTGGGTCCCCGTTTTCTGCTGGATTACTATGTCCTTGTTGCGTTTTAACAGGTGCACCGTCTTGAGGTCACAGCGATCCATGGCATGGATCTCGCCCGTGGTCAGCGCATTGGTGCGCGCCGCCACGTCCTTGATGGAAAGCATCTCGATGGAATCGAAATGGGCGTGGTCCTTCTTCCAATAGTTCTTATTACGCGTGAGCTCGACCTTGACGCCCGCGTCGAACTTCTTCAGGACATAGCCACCGGTGCCGACGCCCGATGTGGGGTCGATCAGCTTGCCATCCTTGGAAGGCATGATGCCGATGTGGTAATCGCTCATGATGTACGGCCAGTCGGCGTTGCCCGCGTCGAGCTTAAAGACGACGGTGCGCTTGCCATCCGCTTTGATTTCCTTGACCTGCTTCAAAAGCGCCTTGGCCGCCGATTTCGACTCGTCGCTGCGGTGATAATTGAAGGACGCGATCACGTCCTCGGCGGTCAGCGATTTGCCACTGTGGAACTCGATCCCTCTGCGTAGCTTGACGGTCCAGGTCGCAGCGTCAGGGGTGGACTCTATGCTCTTGGCGAGCTCGAGTCCGGCATTGCCCTTGTGGTCGACCTTGGTGATGTAGTTATACAGTCCCATGCCCATCGTCTGGGTCAAGGTATGTAGATAGGTTGACGGGTCCACCGAATCGGTGGTGGAGCCGTGACCGATACCGATCTTGAAGTGGCCGCCCTTGTTCGCGGCATAAGCGGGGCTGTTTATCAGTGATGGCGCCACCACCACCAGGCCCAACGCCGACATGCGCGTCATAAACTCGCGACGGCTGATCTTGCCTTGTGCGAGCAAGCGCTCCAGTTTCTGTTGTTCCGCCATAGTAGGTTCCTCCGTAGGCTAGGAGATAAGTGTTAGTTTTGGAATCCGTGGTGGATTCTTGCCCTCTGGGCTGCCCGCGCGCGGGGGCGCTCGGGCTGAGCGCACTGGGGCTACCTTATTGTGCACGCGGAAGTATAACAACATAGATTCGTTTTCACCGCATAAAACAAACGACAGCCATTAGGATAAACGACGTAAAAATCACTTATTCTTAATAAACAATATGTTATCGTGATAATGTGGGTAATGACCCTGGCGCGCGTCGGCTTAACTGGGGGCGCGGACTTCAGTCCGCATGGCGATCCAGGGTGCACAGTATGGTGTGTTGGTAGCCGAAATAGCCGACCAGCAACAGGCCATCGCTGTTAGTATCCTGGCGAAACCAGTAGCGAAACGGTTTTAGTGCATCGCTGGCTTCCGCATAGGCAAATTCGTCGCCCAGGATCACCCCATAGCGCGCCCCAAATCGCAGCCGTGCCGTTTCTACGTTCAAGTGAGCATACGGTTGCTTGTCCTCGTAGAAGCTGAACCGGCCATCAAAAAACACCTGCCCATCCAGTTTGTCGATCAACAGGCCACCGAAATGTCGTAGGTGTGGATCAAGCATGGGGGTGTTGTGGTAGCAGTTCCCGGAATACACGCTGGGGATCAAACCTACATCGAGCCCGGTGGCGGTCGTGAATCGATTCCAGATCTGTTGCTGTGCCAGCCCGCAAAAATCGCCGGTGCAAACGTTGGTTGGCAACCCTAGGGTGGAACCGATTGCGAAGCCGTGCGACACCACGAAGCCGATGACGCAAAGGATAAACAGGTTCTTCATTGTCACCCCTGCCGCGACGCGAAACCGTTTGTTACCGCGCAAAGCGGCGTGCTTGCCGATACCCACAAGCACGCTTAATGTAGTGCTACGGTGATAGGTCGGTCGGCAGACCATATTTTGTTCGCAGCCGCTCGTACTTGCCTGTCGCCACCGTTGCTGCAACCGCATGCTCAAGCGCGTGCCAGATATTGTCGCTACTTATCGGCACGCCGAAATCGACCTCGTGCAATGGTTGAAATGTGCCCTCCACCAGCCGCAGTCGCGCGTCGGGATCCTGGGTCACACCCACCGCGCTCACGGTCTGAACAAAATAGGCCACCGCGTGGCCGATGGAGGCCGGAACGTGGGTGTAACGTTGGTCGGGAAACGAGTGGATGTTCATTAGTGGTTGACCGGTATCGGCCAGATTCCTGTTAATCGCACGGGCGAAACGCTTGGCGGTCGATCCCGCCGTCACTGCGACGGTGCGACCGGCACCGGCGTCAACGTAGATGAACGATAGCAGGAAATACGGGATTCCGAGCGAGCCAGCCGAGCGTGAGGTTGGTTTCTTTCTGGTCTCGAGTTTTGCAATGCTGTCTTTCATCGCGGCGATTGAGCCATTGCGCGTGGCGAACTCGTTTGAGTGGTCGTGCACTTTATAGCTAGGCGTTTGTTTACAGTTGATGGTGAGCCCGCTGTAGCCAACAACGGCATGGCTCAGGCCGTGGACAGCGCGATCGAGTGCGCACGGCACTCTCAATTCTGCAGGGCCTGTCTGACCAAGCTCTGGAAATGGTGCACGCCATGCTCACTCGCGTCGGTACGCGCGGGGTCGACGATCAAGCGGCCCGGTTGATAGCCGCGGCTGTGGAGACCGCGCTGCACGCTTTCGCACAACGCGACATCCTCCGTGCGCACCGTTTCATGTAAATACTTTATTACCGCCGACTCTTCTTCTGTCGGGGTCGGGTCGGCGAAATACCATTCTATGTACTGAATAGAACGCTCGGGTTCCACTGGTACGATGTGAAACACATTGAGGTTACGGCCGGGGTAGACCTCGATTGCAAGATTGGGCCATAGATACCAGCCACTAAACTCTTGCGCGTGATTACTTGCAGCCGGGTCAAAGTCATAAGCGCCGCGTTCGGGCGGTTTTGCCCGACTACGATGACTGTGGTGGATATCATGCAAAGTGATCCGGTAGGAATCCATCTGTACCACCTTGGCGGCGAAATCGGGGTGCGACACCGGGCAGTGATAACACTCGCAATAGTTTTCGATAAGATTCTTCCAATTGGCCTTGATATCGTAGGCCCGGCGATGGGCCAGGGTTAGCCCATCGAGCTGGGGTGAGAAGCTCCTCAATTCTTCTTCTAGCCCACCGGTTTGACTCTTTAGCGTTGGCGCATCGGGGTCGAGGTTTACAAACAAGAAGTTGAGGAAGACTTCGATCTTTACCTGTTTGAGACAGTATTTCTCGGGTTGGAAACCCTTGACGTGTTCGCTGTTCCTGGCATAACGCAAGCGCCCCTCGATGTCGTAGGACCAGGCATGATAGGGGCAGGTGATTCTTTTGGTGTGGCCGCTACCCGACAATAGTTGGTGGGCCCGGTGCGAACACACGTTATAGAAGGCCCTGAGTATGCCGTCGTCACCGCGAATGACGATGATGCTTTGGTCATGGATATCTCTGGCGACATAGTCCCCAGGTGTGGCGACTTGTTCGGCATGGCCGACATACTGCCAAGTTCGGAAAAACACGGCCTCCTTCTCCCTCTCAAAGATCTCGCGGTCGTAATAATAGTGGGCGGGCAGCGTATAAGACTGCTCGGGGTCGGTGTGGAATCGATCTTCATCGGGAGCACAGCGGCCGGTAGGTGCGGTGATACTCATAATCTTCACTATTAGCGCAGCTTGATTCCCCAGATTCTAAACTGCCTACGTCGGGGGTACCAGCAAAGCCTATCAGTCGGCGGGGGTGGATCGAGCCTGCCGTCGCGTTACTTCTATTACGCCGGCGCTAACGATCAGGATAGTTCCTATGAGCTCACGCCCACCAAACGGCTCGTCTGTCAACAACGCGGCCGAAATAACCCCGACTACAACTTCACCCATAAGTAGTAATCCAACCCGGCCGGGACTAAGTCGGCTCGCTGCCCAAAGTAACACCAACATAGATGGAACAAGATAGGCAGCAACTAGTAAGAACAGCCATGGTGTCGCTGCCACCAACGACTCCGAGCTTGGTGTTGTGACGTCAATCGGTATTAGCACCCCCACCAGGGTAATCAACAACCCGCCAGCGAAGAATGCACTCGTCGATTCCCATGCGCTCGCGGTTTCACTGCGGTAAAGACGCAAAGAGCCGTAGGCCCGGCCGATTCCAGAGAGTAGGGCCATCCAGTCACCGATGTTACGCGGCAGCGGCAGTCCGCGATCGAAGCCAAGAATCACGAATAGGCCGGCGATACCTAATATAAGAGCCAGCAAACGTCTACGCGTAATTTTTTCACCAAGCATGATGCGACCAAGCAACGTACTCCACACCGGGGTGAGGTAAAACAACAGAATCGTATAAACGACTTCGGTTAACACGAGCGCGGTTGCATAAAGCGCAAATGCAGCGCCGGTGATCATTCCAGTCACTAGTAAGCTAGTGCCACCCGCGGCTAGCCGGCGCCGGCGCGCGATGATCACAGGGAACAGCAGCACTATTGCGGTTGCGAATACGGCAAGGGTGGCCCATGCACCACCGAGTCCGATCTCGTCCAGCAGCCGCATTGGTAGCCAGAATACTCCCCACGACATGCCGATCAGCGCCAGGACGACGCTAGGCAGCAAATCAGGGCGACGGTCGAACAGATGAAGCATGGACCCAATAATTCATTTGTTGTCTGGCGAACAATTATTTTCGATAAGGTTGGCGTCTTAGGTAAGCAATAACCGGCAGAGGTAAAACACACAAGTATGCCAATGCCAAGACCAGGGGCATGCCGTTGATGCCTACGAGCTCCATGGCGGCACCGCTAATTGGTGGGCCGATGATTGATCCGGCGGCGAACATGATGCTGAATACGGTCGCGGCCGCGGACAGTTCTGCGTTTTTGAATTGTTGCCCAAGCAATACCATGGGGACGGTGTAGAGTGCTACAAACGCGCCGCCAAAGAAGAACATAAAAATTGTGTTCCATGGCGTGTGCGCAATGAGTATCGGGAACAGCGCTGTGGCCACGAGTACGACCACGATAGCTAGCGCCATCAGTAGCATCCGATCCATGTGATCGGCAAGCCAGCCGATCGGTAGCTGCAACGCAATGCCACCTATCCCCATGATGGTGATCAGTATGATTGCGGTTTGCTCATCCAAGCCCGAGCCTATGCCATACAACGGCAAAAACGTAAGCAAAACCGTATCGGTCATAGAGAACACCAGGTACACCCACATCGTAATGGGTGCGAGCCACAGGTATTTCACCAGGCTTGCTGACGGATGACCTTCAAGTTTCGGTCCGTCTTTCAGCGTCATAAACAGCGGTATGATTGCAAGTAGCATAATTACCGCGGCCACAACGAAAGGTGTCCAGCCGGCACTACCGGTGGCGACCAAGATCAACGGCCCGAGCGAAAATCCCGCAGCGAGCGCCATGCAATAGATGGCGACCACGCGTCCTCGTGTGTGTTCCTCGGCCGAATGATTAATCCAGGCTTCGCCCGCAATCCAGAGAAGGCTCGCGGCTATGCCTAGTAAGAATCGTAACGGAAACCAGGCATAAAAATTCCTAAAGACGGGCAACAACAGCAACAGCCCGACCGATGACAATACTCCCCAGAACATAAGCCACGCTGGTCCCGAGGTGCGCATCAGTCGTGGCATGAACGGCGCTACTACCAACACCGACACAAACTGGGTGGCGGCACTAAGGCCGATAAGCGTACTATCAACGCCTTGTTCGGCGAGTATGAGTGAAAGTAGTGGTTGTGTAAGCCCGTGGATGAGGGCGGCGACGGCGAGTGATGTGGTCGCCGCCAGCATGTGGCGGCGCTGTTTAGAGCGTGTCAGCACGATCGCCGGTTGTATGTTTCGTGCTATATCAACTATCCGCCCACGTAGGGGGCGTGGGCAGTGAGACCGCCGTCGTGCACAAACAATTGACCGGTCGCAAACGATGATTCATCGGAAGCAAGCCAAAGTGCTAAATTGGCAATATCCGTAGGTTGGCCGACCCGACCGATGGGGTGTTGGGCGATAAGCAAACTTTCGGCGTTTTCCGCGTCTGACTGGCTGTCGAGATAGGCTTTCATCATTGCCGTTTTAATCCACCCCGGGCAGATCACGTTGCAACGAATGCCGTCCTTGCCGTGGTCAACTGCAATGGCGCGGCTGAGCGCATGTACCCCGCCTTTGGACGCACAATAGGCGACCAGGCCGGGATCGGCCTGAAACCCGTCGTAAGAACCGATATTGATGATGGCACCGCCGCCTTGTCGCCGCATCGGCGGGATCGCCGACTTGCAACAAAGAAACACGCCTTTGAGATTGATAGACATCAGCCAGTCCCACTCTTCCTCGCTCGTGTCTTCGATGCCCTTTTCGATCTCCACCCCGGCATTATTGACCAATATATCCAATCGACCGAACCGGTTTATCGTGAAGTCGACCAGCGCTGCCACGTCACTACCTTTAGAAACATCCGCGGAATGACTAATGATATTGGCGTGGTTGAGCGGCGGGTCAGGTTCGTCGCGGGCTGCCACCACCACCCGTGCCCCTTCTAGGGCAAAGCGTTCGGCGATAGCACGGCCGATACCACGTGTGCCGCCGGTCACGATTGCGGTCTTATCGTCTAGCCTGCCCATATTCGAAGGTGTACCCGTCCCAAGCCAAAGCTTCCGTCACAACGCTCTACGCTTATCTACCTGGTCAATCGTCGTCGCTTTGATCCGGGCCAACGCGGTGCCGGTCTTCAATCCCTCGAGCACTGTTTCCTCCGTCGTGCGCGGCGAAATCGTTTTGTCATAATCCTAACCTTTGGCCGTAGGGTGCCGATTGTCGACGTATTCTCGCATGACTGCGGCTAACCAGAAAATCCCTATCCGCCGGCACTATCAGACCATGTCGCGGCGTACGTTACGATCCCAGTTACGTTCGAATACGCGATGTTCTTTTTCGAATGCCTCGAGCTTGGCGCGGATAAAAAAGGTCTCGCGATCGGCCCACATCTCGGTGCGGGTCTCAATACGCACTTGCCAATCGTCCCTGGACAGCGCTTCGGTCCAACGAATTTCGGCATGGGCACTCAAGGGGTCATCCGGCTTAATACGGTATACCTCCGATGCGAATTCGGAGGTCGTCAGCCCATGGGGTGAGATACGGTATTCGCCGGAATCGTCAACCACACGTGTTATTGTTTCACCGCTTGTCGAATCGCGTTCGACTGTGCGTCGGTTCGACTTCCCTCGGAGCACTTCGCTCACCATCGCTGGCGCTGCTTCAGGTGGGTCAAAGGGTCGTAGTGACTCCTCACGCGGCGGGCGCACCGGCAGTTCAAGTTTGCTCTGCCCTGTGTATAGGTTTAGGGTCACCGGTTCCGGCGACGGCCAAATCATCGGCCAGTATGCGGTTGATATCGCTACTCGAATACAATGGTTCGGTGGAAACGCATAGGCAATGTCGTCGAGCTGGACGCGCACCCGGTAACGGTTCCCGGGCTCAAGCGGCGTAGGGCTCGCATGACTCTCACGGTGCGTGAGATTGAGAATGCCATAAGTAACGCGGGCGGAATCTCCCTGCGGCCAAACGTCGCACAAGCGCACGGCGACAAACGCACACGGACGATCGACCGATAACTCCAACGTAACGATCGGTGCGCCAAAGATTTCTAAACGCTGGTTTAAGGGCGGCGTGTCGAAAACCAGTGACGCCGCATCATCTTCACGCTGATCTGTGGGCCCTTCCGGCCCCTGCCACATGGCGCAGTATTCGCCGCCGGCGGCACCGGTATCTTGGGGCGAACAAACCGTTAATACTTCTTCAGGTTCGGCATCCGCCTCGAGGCGGCCGTGGTTCATGGCGAGTGTTTTGGTCTTGATTTTTGACGAGGGCCAATTTGATTCCGCGATCCAACGCCCGTCACGATGTTCGTGACTCGCTGCGGGTAGCGCACTTTCCAACAGGTACGCGCGGTACAGGGGTTCGTTCATGATGCCGGTGTCGATACCTTTAAGCCATTGATCCCACCAACGTAGCGATTCTTGTAGAAATCCTATAGTTGGACGCGGAACGGCGAGATGTGGGTATTTATGAATCCAGGGCCCGGTCAAACCGCGTATCGGTGCCGGGACAGCAGAAAGCAGGCGCGGGACGGCATTTGAGTAGGCATCGGCCCAACCACCGACAGCGAGCACGGCCGCGTTAATCGCATTGAAATCCTCACACACCGAACCGTGTCGCCAATAACTATCACGGTGTTGATGATTTAACCAATTTTCGATTAACAGCGGTGTGTTCTCGAGGCGATGCATCCACATGTCACGCCAGCGATCACCAAGCAAGGCGGGGTCCGGCGGGCGCGAAGAGTAGGCAAACATGGTGCAGGCCCAGCCGAGATTCTCGATCAATAGTGCACCACCCTTGTAGTGGATGTCGTCAGCATAGCGATCGTCGGTGGAGCACACGGTAATGATTGCCTTGAGGGCAGGCGGTCGCCGCGCCGCCACTTGCAAGGCATTGAACCCACCCCAAGAAATACCCATCATGCCGACATTACCGTCACACCAAGGTTGGGCGGCTATCCAGGCGATGACTTCGAGTGCATCGTCTTGTTCTTGTTGTAGATATTCATCCCACATCAAGCCTTCGGACTCGCCGTTGCCGCGGATGTCGACGCGCACACAGGCGTAGCCGTATCCGGCGAAGTACACGTGGTTATGCGCATCACGGGCGGCCGTGCCGTCACGTTTTCGGTAGGGGAGATACTCAAGGATGGCCGGTACCGGGCGATCGACGGCATCGGTCGGCAGCCATATGCGTGCCGCCAGTCGCGTGCCGTCACTAAGCGGAATCCAGGTGTTTTCTATCTCCTTGCCTGGACGCGGGAAGTCGCAGATGACCCTTAGTTCAGACATGCCGTTCTACGTTAGCGCAGAACCTATCCAATTACATTGATGTCTTTGATGGAGTCTATGATTATGTCCGCGTGGGCAGCCAAGGTGGCACTGTCGCTAACACCTGTCAACACACCGACTCGACAGCCGACTTCAGCTCGCGTTCCCATGATCATATCGGCAACCGTATCACCAACTACCATCATACGTGTGGGCTCTACACCAAGCTTTGCCTTGAGATGCCAGATTGCATCTGGCTCAGGTTTGGTAAGCATCTGATCGTTGCCACAGACAACGGCATTGACGTGTTCCGAAATGCCAAGCAGGGGCAGTGTTGCTTCCGTGGCGGCGCGATCGTCCGTCGTCACGATGGCTACTTGAACGCCTGCCTGGATCAGCTGGCGGCAGAGCTTGGCGACATCACCCAGGGGCTGGATCAGGTCGGCGGTGGGGATGGCGTCCATCCCTAGGGCAAAGGAGTCACGAACGTGTTTCTCGGCGTCATCCCAACTAAAACCATGTTGATATAATACAGTGGTGGCGATGGTTTTGATCTTGCTAATCGGCGCGGTCGCGAGCGGGCCGTCACTGGCGGCGCGCTCGGTCTGCGTGTCGTAGCCGAGGCTTTTATATAGTTGCGCGCCTAGTTCATGGCTGCCCTCGACCTGCTGCATCAATGCATCGACACAGCGCTGAGCCTTCTGCCCCCAGAGGTGATAGAAGTCGATTAGCGTACCGTCTTTGTCAAACGCAACTAGATCGACGTCGAAAGGCGTCTCATTCAGCGATAGTTTGGCCATATCGATAATTCTTTGACTGGCGGCGTGACGCACAGACAAATGTTACCTGCCCGATGTCGTGGCGAGAGCGGTCTTGTTGTTCCATGAATTGCTTTAGTTCACCCTGTTGATCCAGTTTCCGCAGTTTAGCCAGCGCCTCTTGTAGCTCCGGCTCGGTCGCCATTGCCCAGAGCGAATCACCGTCGCGCCAGGGCTTGTCTAGGGGACCGCGAGCATCAAAGTATGCCTCACCCTGAATGACTGCATCGACCGGTACGTACCGTGCGATGGGTGAAAAGCTGCACTCTTCAAGCAATCTCTCGAGTTCATCGAGTGGCACGTGCTTTTTGCAAATCTTTTCTACCGCCTCGGGCAGAAGCGTATAAGGCCAGAAGCCATCTCGTAGCTGTGTATGCGAGCAAGTGTTTATAATGAGTCGACCATCGGGTCGTAACAGGCGGGAGAATTCCTTTAGAACTCGACGATAAGCAGGGTACCCAGCTACATCACTGTCAGGCAGATGATGGAGTACCTGGTTTATCATAATCCCGTCGAAGCTGGCATTTTCAAACGGTAATTCATCAATGGCAGCGCGATGAAATCGAATAAGGCCTTCGATGTGAGGGTTACACAGCTTTTCAGAGGCGATATCGAGCATGCCAGGGTTAATGTCAACTGCGTCAATATGCGCCACATGCGGTAGCACTGCTTGTGAGTAAGCACCGGTTCCGCAACCGGCATCTAACAGCTTCATTTTCGCCAGCGGCATTGACGCGCGGGCCAAGCAGCCGAGAATGATCTCAACCCCGATTGGCACCCGGGTTATATCGTAGCTCTTAGAGGTCTCGCTATAGTTTTCGTAGGTGCTCATGCAGGCGGACCTAGCTCGTTTTAGGTTGCAGATGCTCTACTACTATACCGCAGCCGGCAACTTTCAGCTTGATGTCGGACTATGGCGGGCTGAAACTAGCAGGTTGCTGAAAAACAGCAACCTGCGTGCAGTACACGGAGGTACTGCCATTTCTCAATCAGGTCAGCGATTGAGAAATGGAGAAAACGGGAAACTGTGTTTTCCGTTTTCGAGTTGAAAAAGATCCACGGGCGAAGCGGGCCAAGACAAAGGTCCGGTGGACCTTTGTCCCGCTGAGCGGATTCGCCACGGATGGCGAACCCCGGGCTTGCAAGCGCAGCCGGATTGCGAAGCGCAGCAAGGACTTTTTCAGCATCTTTCTAGTCACACACTCAAACCAGGTGCCGTCATGGAAAATGTTATTCAACCCCCCGGGCCGATATTGCATGAAGAGACCATACCACCGGGCCGTCCATACGCCAGCGTCATAAAACGTCAACAAGTGTTGCGCATCGTAGACCTGGAAGGTCAGCAGGGCGTCGATTTTCTGTGTTACAACGCTAAGCGCCCCGAAGAACGTTATCATGCGCCGAATACGCTTAAGGCAGCGAAGACACTGCGTATGGGCAAGGGCCACACATTATATTCTGATGAAGCCCGCGCGCTTTTTACCATTGTTGAAGATACTCATGGTGGACACGACACCATCGGCGGTTGTTGTAGTGCGCCGAGTAATGCCATGCTTTACGGTGTCAAGGATTGCCCCGGTTGTCGCGAGAACTTTCTGGAGGCAATGGCACCATTCGGGCTCGACCGGCGGGATATTGTGCCGAATGTGAACTTCTTTTGTAATGTGCCGGTGTTTGAAAACGGAGCGTTGGCAGAAACGGTGTTTCTCCCGAGTCGCTCCCGAGCGGGCAGTTTTGTTGATCTGCGGGCCGATATGGATGCGCTCGCGGTCATTTCTAATTGTCCGCAACTCAATAACCCTTGCAACAGTGGCAAACCCACCGTCATCAAGGTCTTCATCTGGCAACGCGAATGACCTGCCTAGCGCTCAGTCGGCGCTTACGTCCGACGTTGGCGCCTCTCGATACGGAATGCGCGCTCGCCGATCGGCATCGTCCATAGTTTCGTGGTTGCGGGTGTACTGCTTGGTGGTACGCGTGCCGAGGACTCAAAGAAGCTCATTTTGTACCACATACCGCGTTCACCGAGCATGTCACCATGATCGGCGGTGATGATAATGATCGTGTTGTCTGCAAACTGGGCGGCCCTTAGCGCCGCAAGCACTTTGCCCACTTGATCGTCTATATAGGAGATCATCCCATAATAGGCGTGGCGAGCATTGCGCACATGTTCTTGGGTAATGCGGTACTGATTGATACCACAAAGCTCAAGCAGGCGTCGGCTATGTGGGTCCTGGCGATCGAGAGGGATGGGATCCACCGACGGCAGATCGATTGCGGCATGATCGTAGTGATCCCAGTAGGCTTGCGTAGTCATGTAGGGGTCGTGAGGCTGTGTAAACGACAAGGTCAAGAAAAACGGTCGGCCATCACGCTTGCGGCCTAAGTCATAAATCTTCTGGACGCCTTGAAAGGCAACCTCGTCGTCAAAATCGAGCTGGCTAGTGCGCGCGTAGATACCGGCCTCTACCACGCTCAACATGTTGTGATACCAGGAATACCGATGCGCAGGGTCGTCCCAATTGGGGGTCCAGCCGAAGTCAGCGGGATAGATATCCGTCGTGAGCCGCTCCTCATATCCATGCAATTGATCGGCGCCAACGAAATGCATCTTGCCGCCTAGGCACGTGTGATAACCCATTGCACGAAGGTAGTGGGCCAGGGTGGGTATGGACGAGGGGAATTCGGCGGCGTTATCGTAGGCGCCGATGCGAGAGGGCAGTTGCCCAGACAACATCGAAAAACGGGATGGCGCACACAACGGAAAGTTGCAATAGGCGCTATCGAATACCACACCGTCAGCGGCAAGGGCCTCGATGTTTGGCGCCTTCACGAGTTCATGGCCGTAAACAGGTAGCGCGGACGCCGCCATCTGATCGGCCATTATTAGAAGCAGGTTGGGGGCTGGGTCGGCCATGGGCGTTGTCCTCGTTCTTGCCACACCATCGGCATATGTGCTGGGTATGCTATTCCATTGAGCTGTGCTTGGGTATAGGTGACCCAGAACGATGGCGCTTGCCTACGTCGGCATCTCAGATTACTTTACCGGCACCGGCGTCAATGTAGATGAACGATAGCAGGAAATACGGGATTCCTAGCGAGCCAGCCGAGCGCGAGGTTGGTTTCTTGCTGGTCTCGAGTTTTTCGATGCTGCCTTTTATCGCGGCGATCGAGCCATTGCGCGTGGCGAACCGTTTAAGTGGCCGTTCACTCTATAGCTGGCGTTTGTTTACAGTTGATGGTGAACCAGCTATAGCCAACAACGGCATGGCTCAGGTCGTGGACGGTGCGATCGACCGCGCGCCGCGCTTACCTATTGTAATCGTGTGTGGTCCCTACGAACCGAGTCTGTACCAGGATGAAAAGGTTTTCGGTTGGCTGCGCTTTCTCGCCCGCAATGGCACGCAGTTGGGTGCCGTGGACACGGGGAGCTACGTTCTGGCCAGGGCCGGATTGCTGAACGGCTATCGTTGTACGATTCACTGGGAGAATCTTCCCGGCTTCGCGCAAGAGTTTCCTGATATTGAAGTCTCAAGCGCTCTATTTGAGATTGATCGCGATCGCATGACCTGTGCCGGCGGTACCGCCGCCCTCGACATGATGTTGCATTTGATCGCGGAGCATCATGACCATCGACTCGCCACTGCTGTTGCCGAAGCTTTTATCCAGGACATTATTCGTCACCCGGATGAACCGCAGCGTATGAACCTGCGGTCGCGCACGGGGGTTAGTCACCCAAAACTATTAGGCTGTATAACCCTGATGGAGGCGAATCTGGAGCAACCGCTTTTGCATAACGAATTAGCCTCAGCCGTTGGCCTCTCTAAACGCCAGATGGAGCGGTTGTTCAGTCGTTACCTTGATACCACGCCGTCGCGTTACTACATGGATTTGCGACTCAAGATGGCACGTCGCTTGCTTGAACAGACGAGTCTCCCGATTCTGGAGGTCGCGCTTGCGTGTGGATTCTCGTCACCTGGCCATTTCAGCCATCGATACCGAGCCCTGTTCGGGGTTTCCCCGCGCCAGGAGCGAAGCACAGGCTAACTGACTGTGCAGGGTCCCAAGGTAGGGGGCGCCATACTGACACGATTGTCGGTCGGATCTGCTAGCAAGCGATAGCCAACTCAGGCACCATATGTGCCTCGATAAGGTGAGACCGAAGGACTTATGAGCGATTCACAAGCAAAGAGCAAACGCATGGGCGGGCGCGCGGCGAAACGTGCACTTAGGGCTGCACCGACACCGGAAGAAAAAAGGGCAGTTCGTCCCGGTATGCGGGGTGGGCGCTATATGCCACTGACGGAGAGTCAGATCAGCCGCATTCATGAAGCAGTGCTAGACGTACTCGAGAACATCGGTCTATCACAGGCAATTCCATCTTGCATTGAATTGGTCAAAAAGGCTGGCGCTACGCTGACTAGCGAAGGTCGTTTATTGTTTTCGCGCTCGTTGATTGAAGACACGGTGGCCAACGCCGGGCGCAATTTCGTCTTGCACGCACAGGATCCCAAGCATGACATGGAGCTCACAGACACCAAGATTTACTTTGGCACGGCGGGTGCAACGGTCAATATAGTGGACTGGGAGACACGCGAGTACCGTGACTCGACAATAGCGGATCTTTACAATGTTGCCCGACTGGTCGATAGGATGGATCACATCCACTATTATCAACGATCGATGGTGGCACGCGATCTGACCGATCCTCGGGAGATGGACTTTAATACGTGCTACGCGTGTGTGTCGGGTACTAGTAAACATGTCGGCACCAGTTTCGTTCTACCCGAGCACCTCGAAGAAACGGTGCAGATGCTACATATCGTCGCC
>LKGT01002276.1_pt6 | contig 15502 bp, 15 predicted proteins | sample 503861 | NCBI WGS metagenome assembly LKGT01 (sample SAMN04113194, study PRJNA297058) | marine sediment metagenome | biome: marine benthic biome; feature: marine benthic feature; material: marine sediment; isolation source: sediment sample collected at the water-sediment interface from the South......
AMKSWGMMGAMGRMAKASRAWATTKKTSYCGRMAWTNCTSCTSAWNNGCYCNTKCCNNTSYGGATCCGGCGATGGCCGGATGGGTCGATCAGCCGCGCCAATACTAACACAGGATGGGGCCGGATGACGCCGGATCCTCCACCCGGCGGTGAAGGGTCGATGATGGGGGAGCGAGCCARSTCRAGGCCCCAGGCCGGGTCTTTCCGGGAACCCGGCNGTTGRCACCTGAGAGGCRCCATTGCCCCATGTGTGCGCGGTAGTTTCCCAGGCGCCTCTATGCTCAAATTTTCGCCACCAATAATTTTCCAAGGTCCCTCGGGCSCGKCCCCCTTGACACCTACCGACGYGGCGCAGAGACTTCACTACCGCCGACAAGCGCCAGGCCGTCCTCGATCCGCCGAAAGACAACGAGTGATCGAATACCGTGGAGAAACGCGATGTGCGACAATCGGCTCAGGGCACTCTATCTGAAAGAGTKKATCACCGAGGTCCGCGCCATGCTCGGTGAATGGTGGCGTCGAAGAGGCTCCACGGCGGCCATCCCAGGTTTCCRGAGTCTTGVGGRCACCCCAACAGGAGAGACGGGGGGCGTCGCGGGCGCGGRGCRTTCGCACCGGGCACGGCTCGATCCGGCGTATTTTCGACCGCCACGGGATCAGTTTTANAAAAAACGTGCTCGCCGGCGCGCAGCATCGGCCGGMCGTAGCGGCGGCGCGCCAACGATGGCGGCTGAAGTCGTCGCGCGACATCCCGCTCATCCCATGGATCCACATGCCGAAACCAGGGAGCGCCCCGGCCGGCCGCGAAGGGGGCTAAAAGGTCCCCGGATAGGCGCCGCCGTCGATCAGGAAGTTCYGGCCGGTGACATAGCCCGCCTGGGCGCTGCAGAGATAGGCGCAGGCCTGGCCGAACTCGACCGGATCGCCGAAKCGYCCGGCGGGAACGAGGTCCCTCCTGGCGGCGAGTTGGTCCTCGAAATCGCGACCGGCCTTCTCGGCGGTGACGCGGATATTGGCGCGCAGCCGGTCGGTATCGAAGGCGCCGGGCAACAGGTTGTTGATGGTGACGTTGTCTTTAACCGTCTTGCGGGCGATRCCGGCGACGAAGCCGGTGAGSCCCGAGCGCGCGCCGTTGGAGAGGCCGAGGATCTCGATCGGCGCCTTCACCGCGCTCGAGGTGATGTTGACGATGCGCCCGAACTTGCGCGCGATCATGCCGTCGACGGTGGCGCGGATCAGGGCGATGGGGGTGAGCATGTTGGCGTTCAGCGCCGCCATCCAGATCTCGCTGTCCCAGTCCCTGAAATCGCCCGCCGGCGGTCCGCCGGCGTTGTTCACCAGGATGTCGGGCCGGGGACAGGCGGCGAGCACCGCCGCCCGGCCCTCTTCGGTGGTGATATCGCCGGCAACCGCCGTCACCTCGACCCCGGTTCGGCCGCGGATTTCCTCTGCCGTGCCCTCCAGGGGCCCGGGGTTGCGCGCGTTGATGACCAGTTTAACCCCCTCCCCCGCGAGCGCCATGGCACAACCCCTGCCGAGCCCYTTGCTGGCGGCSSAGATGAGCGCGGTGCGGCCCTCGATTCCAAAATCCATCTCCCGRTCTCCCTTCCAACGAACGCCTTTGTTSCCAACGRGTGCTARGGCGCGCTCGCGCCCCGCATGACCTCGCCGACCAGCGGCACGGTGACGTTRCGCCGCTTCGACAGCGCCGCCCRGTCGATCGCCGCCACCAAGGAACGGGCGGCGTCGAAGGAGCGCTCCATGCGCGCCACCATATAGGCCACCACGTCGGCGCCGACACCAAGCTGGCGGTCGGCGAAAAGCTTGACCAGCAGCGCCGCGATCAAGCCGTCGTCGGGCGCCTTGACTTCGACCGCCGGTATGGCGGCGAGGCGCGAGGACAGATCGGCGAGATCGATGGCCCAGCGCGCCGGCGGCGTTTCGGCCGTAAGCATCATGTGGCCCTTGGATTCCGCCACCAGATTGAAAAGATGCAAGAACGCCTCCGATGCCTCGGGATCGGCGAGGGCGGCGCCGGCATCCTCGATGGCGCACAAACCCTTGCCGTCGAGCAACGCCACGGGATCGGCTTCGAGCAACCGATCGAGGCCGATCTCCCGGGCGCCCGAGCGGGCCTGCCACACCCGGACGAGATGGGTCTTGCCGCATCCGGACGGGCCCCAGATCGCCAACGCCGGGGCCGGCCAGTCGGGCCASCGGTCGATCCAGCCGATCGCCTCGCTGTTGCAGGGCGYCACCMRGAARTCCTCGCCCAAAAGCGACGGGCGGTGATCGAACTCGAAGGCCAGTTGGCCGGCGCCGAYGGCGCCCCGAGAGTCCCTGYTTGGTCCSATGATCGCCATGCCGCCCGGCATCACTCGGCGCCCGGCGGGCGGGCGGGGCCATGGAACTCGCTCTTGAGGTACTGGCCGAGGCCGAAACGGACGAGCACGCTGATCACCACCGCCAGGGGCACCGCCAACAGCAGCCCGACGAATCCGAACAACACGCCACCGGCGAGGAGCGCGAACATCACCCACACGGGATGGAGATCGATCCGGCTGCCGACCAGCTTGGGCGTCAGCCAGTTGCCTTCGGCGATCTGCCCGATGACGAAGACGCCGGCAACGAGGGCGACGGGCGGCCAGTCGCCGAACTGGGACAGCGCGACGCCGACGCCGAAGATGAATCCGAACGCTGCTCCGACGAAGGGGACGAAGGAGACGATACCGGAGAGCAGGCCGATGATGAGGCCGAACTCGAGGCCGATCAGCGTCAACGCGATGGCGTAAAAGGCGCCGAGGATCAGGCACACCATGGCGGCGCCGCGGATGAAACCGGAGAGCAGCCCGTCGGTCTCCCGCGCCAGACCACGGATGGTTTCCCCATGACGCAGCGGCAACCAGCTATCGACGGCGCCGATGATGCGGTCCCAGTCCCGCAACAGATAGAAGGCGACGATGGGGGTGATGAAGATGAGCGCCAACAGGTTGAACAGCGCCAGGCCGCCGCTCCACAGCCCGGCGATGAGCGACCCTATGGCCGCCAAGGCGTCGCCCGCGAAACTGCCGACGACGGCGCGGGCACGCTCCAGATCGGCGGGCGAGAGCCGGGATTCGAGGGTCTCGAGGAGGCCGCTCAGGCGCTCGCGCAGGGCCGACAACAGCTCGGGCACGCGGGCGGCGAAATCGGCGATCTGCGCGTTCAGCACGGGGACAAGGAGCAACACGGTGGCGGTGGCAAGGAGGAAAAACGCGGCCAGCACGATCACCGTGCCCGCCGCGCGCCCGACACCCCACTTCTCCAGCCTGTCGACGAGGGGATCCAGGAGGTAGGCGACGACCATAGCGGCGACGAAAGGCAACAGAATAGAGCTGAACAGCCACAGCAACCCGGCGAATGCCGCCACGCCGCCGAGCCAGAACCAAAACTGCCGGCGCCCGGTCACAGCGAGTCTTCCATGCTGTCCGCCTTGCGTCCCCACTTGACGAGATAGGCGGCGCCCGAGAGGAACGTCGTCACCGCCACCAAGTAGGTCAACCCCCAGGCGACGTAGATCTGCACCAGGGGCAGGTCACCTTCCTTGAGCTCCATCGCGGCAATCGCCAACACCACCGCCGCCAGGATGATCTGGGCGGCGGTGTTGACTTTGCTGATCCGCAGGGTCTCGATCATGGCCGCCTCGGTCAGCATGAGGATCAGGATAGCGCCGCCGATGATGATGACTTCGCGGAACACGACCAGTATCACGAGCCAGGTGGGCAGGTAGCTGGCATGACCGAGCGTGACGTAGACGCCGACCAGCAGCGCCTTGTCGGCCAGCGGATCGAGGTACTTGCCAAGGGCCGAGGCGGCGCCGAAATGCTTGGCGATGAAACCGTCCACCGCGTCGGAAATCCCGGCGGCGACGAACACCCAGAAAGCAAGCTCCATCTTGCCCGCCAGGATCGCCCATACCACGAGCGGCACCGACAGCAGCCGCGCCAGGCTGATGAGGTTGGGGAGGCTCACGGAATCACGGGCGGCGGTGGGGCGGCGCCGCTCCGCTCAGCGACGCCAAACTCGAGAACCCACGAAATCGCCCCYCTCGACAGTACCAGATCGTTTTGAGCCARGGCCAACGTCAGTTGCTCCTCGTCACCGATGTAGCGCAACTCCGCCCGCGCCTCGTCCCGTGACAGATATACAAGATCRCTGCGGCGGATGAAAGCGACCCGGGCRAGACGTTTTTTCACCTCGAKCCAGTCCTCGAGGCGSGTGATCGGCACCRCCACCGTGAGCRAACCTTCACGGTCGAARCGCAGATGATTGTCAAGCTTCCAGTTCTCCTCGACCYGKATGGTGACCGATCGCGCGGCGCGCARCAACAACGCCTCGATCTCCTCGTCCGGGGCGGCGGTGAAYCTSTCGACGAAAGTCCGGCCCTGGSCGACGGSGCCGAAGCGGCTGACATTGACCCGGANYCKCGGNCAGGTTCCGGGACGGCACGGTGCTGKWGCTTGCCARGGCCACCAGGGTATCGGCGGCGCCGTAGCGCYTGGCGATGGCGGAGAGSCGCGCGTCATCACCGCGCACCGCCTGTTCGGCCCCGATGTCGGCRATATCCARTATGTCGCCGAGCGGCACGACCAGCGGCACCAGGCTATCGCGCTTTTCAAGGCGCGAGAAGGCGTCCCGCCACGGGTTCGGGTCGTCCCACAGCGCCAGCGCGCCCGCCATCTCGTAGATGGGCAACACCAGCACCGGCTTGCTCAGCGTCTCGGCGAAGCGGATATCGTAATCCCGCAACAACCGGCGCACGGCCTTGGGCTTGAAGCGGAATTTGAGCGTCGCCAGATAGCGTCCCCGCGAGGTCTTTTCCTCTTCGACCTCGAAACTCTTCACCAGGTCCGAGATCTGGCCGCGGTCGAGCCTGGGCAGACGCCCGTAATCGGTCTTGAGCGCCAAGCGCTCGAACAGGCGGCGCAGGGCCCGCCGCTCGCCGGCGGCGAGCGCCGTCTCGCGGGCGGCGGCCGCCGTTTCAGCGGTGGCATCGACCTTTAGATCGGCGATGGTGAAGACCTCTTGCGCCCAGGCGCCGCTCGAACCCGGCGCCGCGCCGAGCCCGAGGATACACAAAGCCAAGACCACCGCCTTAGTACTTACTTTCATAGAAGGGTGACACATATGATCGCTTTTCGCGGCCTCCGGGGTGGAAGCGCCGCGCCGGCGACCCTGGCTCCGCCGGAGGCTTCGCCGAGGCGAGTGTCGGGACATCGTCAAGCGGCGCCGACGCCCTCCGGCGGCCGCGAAAGGCGACCCTGCGGGCGGCCTTGCGGGTTCTTCGGACGTCGTCGCGCGGCCCTTGTGATGGACCGGCATCACGGCGGACCACGCTCCTAGCCGAAAAACCCGCAAGGCCGTCAGATGCGCCATCCTTCTACGAAAGTAAGTAATAGCGCCGCCGAAAGAGTGGACCATTGCCGAGTGTCGCGGATAAAGTGTTTCCGGCGTACCCATCGGGGGCGCAAGCTAACATGAAAGCGTGAGCGAGGAACCCATTAAGAAACGGACCTACAAGGACGCCGGCGTGGACATCGATGCCGGCGCCCGGCTGGTGGAAGCCATCAAACCGCTCGCCAAATCGACGGCCCGGCCGGGGGCGGATGCCGAGCTTGGAGGCTTCGGCGCGCTTTTCGATATCAAGGCCGCCGGGTTCGATGATCCCGTCCTCGTCGCCGCGACCGACGGCGTCGGCACCAAGCTGAAAATCGCCATCGACACCGGCCGCCATGGGAGTATCGGCATCGACCTGGTCGCCATGTGCGTCAACGACCTCGTCGTCCAGGGCGCGGAGCCGCTGTTCTTCCTCGATTACTTCGCCACCGGGGCGCTTGACCTCGAGGCGGCGGAGGCGATCGTCGGCGGCATCGCCGAAGGCTGCCGGATGGCGGGCTGCGCCCTCATCGGCGGGGAGAGCGCGGAAATGCCGGGCCTCTACCGCACCGGTGAGTACGATCTCGCCGGCTTCGCCGTCGGCGCGGTGGAACGCGGCCATCTGCTTCCCCGAGCCGATATCGGCGCCGGGGACATCGTCCTCGGACTGGCGTCGTCGGGCCTCCACGCCAACGGCTTTTCCCTGGTGCGCCAGGTGATCTCCGAGAACGGCCTCGCATACGACGCCGAGGCCCCTTTCGCGGCGGAGACGACCTTGGGTGAGGCCTTGCTGACGCCGACGCGCATTTACGTCAARAGCTGCCTCGCCGCGGTCCGAGCGGGCGGCGTCAAGGGGCTCGCCCATATCACCGGCGGCGGCTTGGTCGAAAACATCCCGCGCGCCMTTTCGCCCGGCCTTTGCGCCGAGCTCGACGCCAAGGCCTGGCCGSTGCCCGGCGTGTTCACCTGGCTGGCCGAGCAGGCGCTGAGGAGCGGTGCGCCGATCGGCGCGGGGGAAATGGCGCGGAGCTTCAATTGCGGCATCGGCATGGCCGTGATCGCGGCGSCGGCGGATGCCGGCAAGGTGGTGGATGCGCTGGAGCGCGGCGGCGAAACGGTGTGGCGGATCGGCGTCATCGGCGAGCGCGGCGCCGATGGTAAGGCCGTGGTCATAAAGGAGTGGGAGGCGGCGTGGCGCGACTGAAGGTCGGCGTCCTGATTTCCGGGCGCGGCACCAATCTCCAGAGCCTGCTCGATGCCTGCGCCGAGCCTGCCTTCCCAGCCGAGATCGTGCTCGTGATCTCGAACCAGCCCGGCGCGGCGGGTCTCGGGCGGGCCGAAAGGGCCGGCTGCGCGACACGCACCATCAACCACCGGGAATATCCGGACCGGCCGGCATTCGACGCCGCCCTCGATCAGGCGCTTAACGAGGCCGGAGTGGACTTCGTCTGCCTCGCCGGTTTCATGCGTGTCCTGTCGGAGGGCATGGTCGAACGCTGGCGCGACCGGATGATCAACATCCACCCCTCGCTTCTGCCCTCCTTCAAGGGGTTGCACGCCCAGGACCAGGCCCTGGCGGCGGGGGTCAGACTCGCCGGATGCACCGTCCATTTCGTGCGCCCGGCGACCGACTCCGGCCCCATCATCGCGCAGGCGGCGGTACCCGTCAGCGGCGATGACGACGCCGGTTCCCTTGCCGCCCGCGTGCTCGAGGCCGAGCACAGGATCTATCCCCTGGCCCTCGGCCTCATCGCCGAGGGCCGGGTGAGCGTGGTCGACGACAAGGTGGTGATCGGGGGAATGGAGACGGCGGCCGGCACGCTGATCAATCCGGCCGAGGCGTAAACCACCCCCCAATCCGGCCGAGGCGTAAACCACGCCTTGGCCCGCCCCGTCCACGGCGCGGTTTGCAAGCGATCCGGCCTCGGCTATATGTCATGGGCGGCCCTCGGCGCCTGGCCGCAGCCGGCTTGGGCGCGCCAAGGAAAGCGTTAGGGACCGTTCGAGGAGTAGGGACCGATGGCGGACGATTTCGAYCTCGAAAGCCGCGTTGCGATGTGGCGCCACTTCACCACGCTGTTGAGATACTCGATCGCCGGCGTCGTCGTGGTCCTGGTGCTGATGGCCATATTCCTCACCTGAGACCGAGCCTCGCGGMATGGCCTTGGAGCACTATCCGGCCAGATGGAAGCGATTCGATGGCGGGGCATATTCTCCCGCCCCGCTTTCATCCTCCCATGCCCGGATGAGGCCGCCGTCTCAGCCGACGATTTCGATATCGGAGAAGAAAAAGGCGAYCTCACGCGCCGCGGTCTCGGYCGAATCGGAGCCGTGCACCGAATTGGCCTCGACCGTTTCGCCGAAATCCTTGCGTATGGTGCCGTCCTTGGCGTTSGCGGGATTGGTGGCGCCCATGATYTCSCGGTTCTTGACGATGGCGTTCTCGCCTTCCAGCACCTGCGCCACCACCGGGCCGGAGATCATGAAGTCACACAAATCATCGAAGAACGACCGCTCGGCGTGAACGGCGTAAAACGTCTCGGCCTGCTCGCGGGTAAGCCTCAGGCGCTTCTGGGCGAGGATGCGCAGCCCGGCGGCCTCCAGCCGGGCGTTGATCTGCCCGGTAAGATTCCGACGGGTGGCGTCGGGCTTGACGATCGAAAGCGTTCGTTCGATGGTCATGAATCACACGCTCCTAGTGTCCTGGTGGCGAATCCGCGCCTTATAAACACATCCGGCCCCAACGGCAACTCCCTCATCACCACACCCCGCCCCGGGGCCACGGGTCGGCATATCATCCCTATGGCCGCGGGCCTTCCAGGGGGGCCTCAATCACCCTTTTCCCAGCCGCCATTGTCGCTCTGGCGCCAGTAGGTCACACTGTAGCCGGCCTCGCCATAGGCCTTCCAGCGCCCGCGCGCCGCCGCCACCGCATCCGCGTCCGATCCGTCGAACATCTCGAGGCAGCGTTCGAATCCATCGATGCTCGCCGATTGGGCGCCGTCGGTAAGGATAAGGACGGTGGCGCCATTGGGGTTTTCATCCTCGATGGTCAGCCAGATCGGCTGGTCGGCGGCGAAACCGTCGCGGGCGCTGCCGTGGGGCAGGAAGGCGTTGGGATGGTAAAGCCAGAGCGCGGCATCGAGTGCCTCCACGCGTTCCTCCGATCCGGCCTTCACCACCGCCCTGGCGCCGCTACCGAGCACCTTTTCCAGGAGCTTGGGCAAGGCCCTCTCCAGAGGCGTATTCAGCAAATGATAGAAGCCGATGTCCGTCATCGGTGCCCCTTCCCCCCATCACGCCCCCAATCACGCCCGATGCGGCAAATCATAAAGTCCTCGATTCCGGGGCCGGCCCCAAGCGCGCCGCCCGCGGGCCCGGCCGGTCCTATGTCTGCTCGAAATTGTCGGCCACGAAACGGTCGAGAAGGCGGACCCCGAAACCGGTGCCGCCCTTGGGCACGCACGCGGCATCCTTCTTCGACCAAGCCACCCCGGCGATATCGAGATGGGCCCAGGGGGTGTCGTCGACGAAGCGCCGCAGGAACTGGGCGGCGGTGATACTGCCTCCGCCCCGGCCCGAGCCGACGTTCTTCATGTCGGCGATGGCCGAATTTATCTGCTTGTCATAGGCCTCGCCCAAGGGCAGACGCCAAACGGTCTCGCCGACTTTTTTTCCCGCCGCCCCGATCTGCTCCGCCAGTGTGTCGTCGTTGGAGAACAGACCGGCGTGCTCGTGGCCAAGGGCGACGATGATGGCGCCGGTAAGCGTCGCGAGATCGATCATGAGACTGGGTTTGAAGCGCTTCTGGCAATAGCACAGCATATCGGCCAGCACGAGACGGCCCTCGGCGTCGGTGTTGATCACCTCTATGGTCTGACCCGACATCGACTTCACCACGTCGCCGGGACGCTGGGCGGTCGCCGATGGCATGTTCTCGACCAGCCCGACGACGCCGACGGCGTTGACCTTGGCCTTGCGCCGGGCGAGCGTCCGCATCAATCCGATAACCGTCGCGGCGCCGGCCATGTCGTATTTCATATCCTCCATGCCGCCCGAAGGCTTGATCGAAATGCCGCCGGTATCGAAGGTGACGCCCTTGCCGATGAAGGCGATGGGGCGCTTGCCGCGGGCGCCCTTGGCCGCCCCGTTCCACCGCATCGTCACGACCCGGGGCTTCCTAGCGCTTCCCTGGGCGACGCCGAGCAGCGCACCCATGCCCAGTTGTTTCATCCTGTTGGCGTCGAGCACCTCGACCCTGACGCCGTAGCGCCCCAGGCGCCGCGCCTCGCGGGCCAAGGTCTCGGGATAGATGACGTTGGCCGGYTCCGAGACCAGGTCGCGGGTGAAAAAGAYTCCCTCGGCAATGYKGTCGARCYTGGCGAACGCCYTTCGCGCCGCCGCCGGTTCCTTGACCATGAAGGYSAGMKTSYCGAGSGTSGGCTTGTCCTCCTCCTTTTCCTTGGTGCGGTATTTATCGAACCGGTAACTGCGCAGGCGCGCGCCGTAGGCRAGATTGGCGGCGCAWTCGGCCAATTTGAGYTTGCTTTTCGGCGGCCTCTCGRCCAGCACATTCGCCACCKTGTCGCCGGCGGTRGCGAGGTTCGCGACGATGCSYCCACCCGCTKCCTGTAGCACCAGATCATCGGCSTCGKCGGCCTTGCCAAGRCCGAACAMCAACAGGCGGGAGGCCTTGAGTCCCTCCGGCRCCAACAGCGAMAGCACCTGAYCYTTGCCGCCCTTGAACCGGCTGGCGGYGATGGCACGGCCRAGCGCGCCGCCGGTCTTCTTGTCGAGCGCCTTGCCAGCCGCGGTCAAACTCGGGCCGTCAAACACGCCAACGGCAAGCGCGCCCGTCCGCGCATAGGAGGGATCGGAAAATGCTATTTTCATTGAGGGTCTCCCCAGTGGCYGGACAAGGATCTCGATATGTGGCCGGACATTAGCCTGCTGACGGGAAAAATCCAGATGATATAAGCAAGGCCGTAAACGTAKGCGCCCGGAATTCGCCGGCGCCAAGCCGCGGCCACGTATCCAGCCCAACGAATCGGCGCCAAAGGGTTCCCTCGGATRGTCCGTGCATATCCCGCTTGGTCCCCTCCGGCGGCCGGCGCGTTATCCGATTGGCTTGACCCAYCCCGCCKGCGCCGGCGAGTGAATCATGCGCTAGGGATGCGGCAGGCCAGGGCCCGTGTTTCATAGCGGTAGCCTARGAATCACGAATGGATATAATGGCCGCGATGCCTTGTGCGTTCCGTTATCTACTGAGTCAAACCTTCTGGCCGCTGGTGTTCGTTACCATCGCCATCGGCGGCGTGATTTGGCTGACCCAGTCGCTCAGGTTCCTCGACCTCGTCATCAACAAGAATCTGCCATTCTCCACTTTCCTCTACCTCGTGGCCCTGGTGCAACCGATGATGATGTCGGTGCTGCTGCCGATCGCCGTTTTCGCGGCGGTGATGTTCACCTACAACAAATTGACCATGGACAGCGAACTGGTGATCCTGCGCGCCAGCGGGCTCAGCCCCACGGCGCTCGCCCGACCGGCGATCGTCCTCGGATTAGCTGTCATGGCGCTGTGTTACTTCCTGACCCTATACCTCATGCCCCTGGCCTATCGTGAGTTCAAGGACCTGCAATTTGCCCTCCGCTACGAACGATCGGATATCCTTTTGCAGGAAGGGGTCTTCAACACGGTATCCGAAAACCTGACAGTCTATGTGCGTGAGCGCAAGCCGGACGGAAAGTTGCTTGGCATCCTGGTTCACGATAGCCGTAACCCCGGCAGGCCGGTCACGCTGATGTCGGAGAGCGGCGTTCTGGTGCAAACCAAGGACGGCCCGAGGGTCATCATGGCCAACGGCAACCGCCAGGTCGTCAAGCGCCAACGCGGGGAGCTTTCGCTGTTGAATTTCGACAGCTACACCTTCGACTTCGGCGTCACGACCAAAACGCCTCATTCGCGCCGGCGCGAGGCCACCGAACTCTATTTGCTCGAATTACTCGGTTACACCGGCAAACCAGGGAGGACCCGAAAGTTCAGGGCCGAGGCACATCAACGGCTGACCTCCCCGTTACTCGCCCTGGCCTTCGTCCTTATCGGCCTCGCCACCCTGCTGTCGGGCGAGTTCAACCGCCGCGGCCAGGTGAAGCGAACCTTGCTGGCGGTCGGCCTCGTCGTGATCATCGAATCCGCGAGCCAAGGCCTGCACACCTTGGCCGGCAAGGCGGAGGCGATGATACCCTTGATGTATCTCAATCCCATCGCGGTTATCGCCATCGCGTTCTATGTCCTGGTCTACGACCCGCGCCGACGCAAGCCTGCCGTCAAACCGGGACATCCCCACGAGGCCTGACGATGTCCACCTCAGCCCATCTCTCCGCGACCTTTTCGCTTTACGTCGGCCGGCGATTCCTGCTGAGCTGCGGCGTCATTCTGTTCGCGCTCGCGGGCGTCATCCTTCTGGTCGAGTTTGTCGAGCTCGTTCGCCGCTTCAACCTGAAGCACGGCGTTGCGATCACGGTACTGCTGCAAATGGCATTGCTGAAGCTGCCTCACCTTATCCAGAAGGTGGTTCCCCTCGGTGTCCTGTTCGGTGGCATGCACACCTTCTGGCGGCTGACCCGTTCCCACGAACTGGTGGTAGCGCGCGCCGCCGGCATTTCCGTGTGGCAGTTCCTGCTCCCGGCAATCGTCATCGCGGCACTCATCGGCGGGTTCCTGATCACCGTATTCAACCCGGTCGCGTCGGTGATGCTGTCCCGTCAAATCCAGATAAAAGAGAAGGTGATCAACCGTCCGAGCTCCCTGCTGTCGGTCTCCAAGTCAGGCTTGTGGCTGCGCCAGTCCGACGACCAGGGGCAGTCCGTGATCCATGCCTCGCGCGTGACCCAGGACGACATGCATCTCAAGGATGTCATCATTTTTCGGTTCCAAAAGGACTCCGTTTTCGTCGGGCGGGTGGATGCCGCCGAGGCCCGGCTCGAGGATGGCTATTGGTACTTGAGCGACGCGGTACTCACGGCGCCAGGAAAGCCCGCCCAGTTCAAGGCCGAACACAGGGTTAAAACCGATTGGACGCTTAGCAAGATACAGGACAGCTTCGCCAACCCCGCCGCCATGTCGTTCTGGGACCTTCCCGGGTTCATCGCCGTTTTGGAAAACGCCGGATTTTCCGCCACCCGCCACCGGCTCTATTGGCATTCATTACTGGCCATGCCGATCCTGCTCTGCGCCATGGTGCTGATCGCGTCGAGTTTTTCGCTGCGTCTGGCGCGGCGCGGCGGTGTTGCCATTTACATTGGTTCCGGCGTGTTGTTCGGYTTCTTGCTTTTCTCGCTGTCCGACGTRGTCTTCRCCCTTGGCATGTCCGCCAGTCYTCCCGTGSCGCTCGCCGCCTGGACGCCGGCCGGGTTCTCGATGTTGCTCGGCCTTGCGATCATCCTCCATCTCGAAGATGGTTAGGCGGTCATGRCGCGMCYAMTCCCGGGATTATTGATYGCAGTTTGCACCGCCCTYCTCGCRCYGCCCGCTTGGGCGCAAGTGAAGSSYCCCCCCGAAATCCCCTTCCTGTTGAAGGCGGACCAATTGACCGTCGACGAAAACCGGGGAATCGTCGTCGCCACGGGGAATGTCGAGATTTCCAGGGGTAATCAGGTGCTGCTTGCCGACAGGGTCACCTATGATCAGAAGACCGAAATGCTGACGGCTTCGGGCAACGTCGCCCTCTTGCATCCCACCGGCGAAGTGACGTTCGCCGAGCAAGCCGAATTCACCGATGATTTCAAGGACGGCATCGTCAAGGGCATCCGCATGCTGCTCACCGACAATTCGCGCCTCGCGGCAGTGAGCGGCAGGCGCAGCGAGGGCCTCATCACCGAGATGAAGAAAGGAGTCTTCTCTCCTTGCAAACTTTGCAAGAAGCATCCCCAGCATCCGCCCCTGTGGCAGATCAAGGCGGCCCGCATCATCCACGACGCCAAGAACAAGAATATCGAATACCGCGACGCCACACTCGAAATGTTTGGCATTCCCGTGATGTACACGCCCTACCTGACCCACCCTGATCCCACCGTCAAACGGCGCTCGGGCTTCCTCGCCCCCGACTACGGCAGCTCCTCGGATCTGGGTGTCATGATCAGGGTGCCCTATTACATCAATATCGCCGAGGACAAGGACGCCACCGTCATGCCGGTCTTCACCACGAACGAAGGGCCGGTGTTATTTGGCGAGTACCGCCAGCGCCTGAGAAACGGCGAGTTCGAGATCCAGGGCAGCATCACCAGATCGAATAAGGACGTCGGCACCGGCGCCAACGCCGATAACGACGACGATACGCGCGGGCACATACGGGGGCAAGGGCGGTTCGACCTCAATGACGTGTGGCGGGCCGGCTTCGAGATCGACCGTTCGAGCGACGATACCTATCTCAGACGCTACGACTTCGGCCGCGGCGGCGAGGACACCCTGACTTCACTCGGATTCGTCGAAGGGTTTCATCGGCGCAACTACGCCAAGCTCAGCGCGATGGCGTTTCAGGGATTGCGGGAACGGGACGATGCCGATGAAACGCCCCTGGTCGTACCGTTCGGCGAATACAATTATGTCGGCCGGCCAGACAGATGGGGCGGCCGGTTCAACTTCGATGCCAGCATCCTCGCTCTCACCCGGTCRGARGGGACGGACAGCAGGCGGTTCTCCCTGAAATCCGGATGGCGGTTGCCTTACACCTCGCCGGGCGGGCATGTCTATTCCCTGTCGGCGAGCCTGCAGACCGACATCTATCACGTCGAGRACCTGATCGATCCCARAAATCCTACCGCTTCCAAGCAAAGCGGCGTGACCGGACGGGTATTCCCGCAACTTGCCATGGATTGGCGCTATCCACTTGTCCGCCGGGACCGGAAAGCGACCCACCTGATCGAGCCGATGGCGGCGATTGTCGTCAGTCCGAACGGCCACAACCCGGGCAAAATTCCCAACGATGATAGCCAGGATGTGGAGTTCGACGAAACCAACCTGTTCAGCCCCAACCGTTTCACCGGCGTCGACCGGGTCGACGGCGGCCAACGCATCACCTACGGCCTCAACTGGGGCATGTTCGGCCACAAGAACAGCCTGATTACCGGCTTTATCGGCCAGAGTTTCCGCCTGAGGGAGAACAATGACTTCCCCGCCGGCTCGGGACTCAACGACAAGCTCTCGGACCTCGTCGCCAGGGTGCGCTACTCACCCCGCAACGATCTCAATATCTTGTACCGGGCTCGCATCGACCCCGRGGATTTCACCGCCAATCGCAGCGARGTCMATCTCGGCATCRGATTCCTGAAGAGGAGGGGGWGGATCAACCTCGACTACCTGTTCGTCAGCGAAGAAGCCGGCACCGGTGAGTTCGGCGACCGCGAGGAGATTTCCGGCGGCCTCTCCTATCGGATCAGCAATTATTGGCGCCTGAACGCCAACGCCCGGCGCGACTTGACCGCTGACGGCGGCTTTATTTCCTACGGCGGCGGCCTCACCTATGAGGATGAATGTTTCATCCTCGACACCACGCTCAACCGCAGCTTCACCCGCGACCGCGACCTCGAGCCGACCGACTCCATTTTCTTCAAAYTCACCTTCAAGCACCTCGGCGAAGTGACCCTTTAGCGCCGCCCGGCGGACCACGCTCCTAGCCGAAGARCCYGCAAGGCCGTCRGATGTATCACCCTCCTAKGAAAGTAAGTACYGGACCACGGCACAAAATAATCCCRRTCAAATGGTTCCTATCTACCAAGGACCGCYCTAGACCCCCCACTTGGCTCTTTTCCACCTGCATCTTGCCGGCTGCAGGGATATATTAGATGGTGTATTACGGCACATTAGGAAGCCGCGTGGAAATATGCCCCAGTTCGCCTTCGGCGTGATCAGAAGTGCGCCCGCCCTCTGCCTGGCGGTAATGCTGCTCGTTGGCGGCGCCGAGAAGGCATACGCGCAGACGCTCCAACGCATCATCGCGGTGGTGAATGAGGACGCGGTATCGCTCTTCGATCTCCGGGAGCGGATCAAGATGGTCATTTTTTCGTCGAACATGCAGGATTCGCCGAAG
>LKGT01009064.1_pt1 | contig 15498 bp, 14 predicted proteins | sample 503861 | NCBI WGS metagenome assembly LKGT01 (sample SAMN04113194, study PRJNA297058) | marine sediment metagenome | biome: marine benthic biome; feature: marine benthic feature; material: marine sediment; isolation source: sediment sample collected at the water-sediment interface from the South......
CACGATCAGCAGGAGGCTCATAACCTGTGCAGCCCGGAAGGGCCCCAGCATCAGGCTATCGATTCGGAGCCCTTCAATGAAATACCGACCGAAAGAATAGAGCCCGAGGTAGCTCAGAAACAGGGCGCTCCGGTATGGCTCCAGCCGTTTCCGGAGCAGGGAAAAGAGGAGCGCGAAGACAGCCAGGTCCCAAATGGATTCGTACAGAAACGTCGGGTGGAAATATTCGTACTCGGCCAAGTAGGGGGGGCGGTGGGCCGGATCGATATAGAGCTTCCAAGGCAGATCCGTGGGGGTCCCAAAGGCCTCCTGGTTGAAGAAGTTTCCCCACCGCCCGATCGCCTGTCCAAGAGCTAGGATCGGGGCAATGATGTCCAGATAAATCAAGGTGGGAAGGCTCCGTCGCCAGGCCAAAACTCCTCCCACGAAGACCCCGGCTATCAGGCCGCCGTGAATCGCCAGCCCACCCTCCCAAACAGCCACGATCTTCCAGGGATAAGACCCATAATACCCCCAATTAAAGAGGACATAATAGAGTCTAGCCCCTACCAGGGCAGCAACAATAGCGACCACTGCCACGTTGACGAGCTGCTCGGGGTCCTCTCCCCGACGCCGGGCCTCCCGTTGGGCAAGAAGGAACCCGATCAGGACGGCCGTGGCGATGAGGAGGCCGTACCAGCGTATCGCAAAGGGCCCGACCTGGATTGCCACCGCTCCCGGCGAAGCTAACATCTCGGTCCTCAGTTGTTCGTTGTCACCTTCCCGTCCCTGGGCAGCCGCCTGGACCACTCTCAACTATCAACAGGCATCCATCAGGCGATCGACGTGACCCAAAAACAACACGCCGGCAGGTCGAACGGCCCTTCCCTATCGAATCGCGCCGCCTCGCTGGATCGTGATATCCGTCGGCGGCGGCTCACCTCCGAAGGCACACGTATCCCCCGGCCATATTCAGTGGGAAGCGGTGCTCAACTGGAGGGGGGAAAGAAACGCGCTGAACGGGCCAAGCGGTTTTGTCCCGCGGGCGTGCTCCGTCATGTGGCCGTGGCGGAGTGTCGACTTGCACGCAAGATATATGGGGGCAACGATCCACTCATCCCCATCGAGTGTTCGAAACGTAATGCGGCCCGACTTGGGTTAAAGGGAATGTCGAGCTTCGTGCGCACATCACGCTCAACCCAGTCTCGAGTCTTTACGAGCTCCTCGCTCGTCATAAAGTCTGTATACACGAATGCCTGGTATCCGCCGTCGGGATCTCCCTTGTAGTAGTCGGCCACCTCGGCGTAATCGAGATCGTACGCGTGCAGGCGATCCCCACTCTTCGGCATCGTGTAGGTGTAGACGTCGGGAAGCGCCGGGTGCGATACAGCCTCATCATAGTACGGCGTCCCGGGATAGGTCGTGATTATTGTGCAATCGAAATCGTCCGGATGAACCTTGATGAGCCAGTCGTGGAGATCGATGGCCGTCTCGGGGCTCTCTCCAGGGTGGCCGAGCGACATGAGCGCCTTCACTTTCAAGTTATGGCGGCGCGCGATCTCCACACACCGGGTGTTGTCATCGCGCGTGGCGCGCTTATTGATGTTGGCGAGGATGCGCGGGCTACCAGATTCGAACCCCACAAGCAGCCAACGAAAGCCCGCGCGATACATCGCCGCGGCCTGGTTATCGTTGAAAAGCTCCGACTTGACAAAACCGCGGAGACGGAATTCCACACCGAGACGCCCCTGAAGATCGGCGAGGGCGTCCATCAGCCCGATCATCTCTTTGTTGACGTTCAGCTCATCGTCATAAAACATGAATCCCGTGTACCCGTACGTCCGATGAAGCACATCCACTTCCCTCACGATCGATTCCGTCGTTCGCGTCCGAATCATTCGCAATGATTTCGAACTGCGGCCGCCGCAGAACCCGCACCCAAAGGGGCAGCCGAGCTGAGCGATCAGGCTCGTGGCGCGCTGACCTTCGACCGTATAACCGTATGAATCCATGTCCACCAGATGGCGAGCCGGAAACGGCATGGACTCATAGCTTGCATTCGACATAAAGAAGCCGCCCCTGGGGTCATCACCATCGACCAGCCGCGGGCTGTCAGGCTTGAGCGCCTCAAACACGGCCGCCTCACCGTCGCCAGCCACCATTACGTCGACCATGGAAAGGAGTTGTTCATACGCCGCATGGCCGCGGCTTTTTCGCTTGTGGAGGGCCTCCAGCCGACGCGCTGAGTTCACCAGTGTGACGTGAGGACCGCCCAAGATCACCTTGGCCTTCGGGCGGCTCGTACGGATGCGCTCGATGATCTTCCGGGTGGCCGGCAACTGAGGGGTCGTCGTGGTAAGGGTGAACGTTGTCGCCTCGGTCGCCTTGGCGTGACCCTCGATCACGTCGAGGTAATTCTCGATGCCCGACAGATCAATCATCTCGACCCGCACACCCCTCTGTTCGAGCACTGCCGCCACCCGCAGGATCCCGAGACTTACGAAGACGCGCTCGTCCAGCAGGAAAATGGACGGGGGAATAATCATGCAGACCACGTCCGGGATGGATCGCAGCTCACCAGATTGTGGTTGCTGCCCTGCCCTGGGCTGCAGCGTCGCTGGGGATCCCAACATAGTCAATTCCAACGTCTCCTCTTTCGGTCGAGCGGATAAATTGGCCCACATACTATGTGTCGGAAGGGACTCCAGTCAAGATCAAAGTTGCCAGCGTGCGCACCCTCTCGGCAGCGGCGACGCCTCCCGCTGTCGGCCCCAGACCCGTGAACCGGATGAGTCGGAATTGCCCAGCGAGGCAGGTCGACCACTTAGTGACAATCAAGTTCATGTAACAGCCTCCAGTCTGACGAGATCAGCCGCCGCCACATGACGACCACATACAGCAAAATAGCCGTGGCCCAATAGAACTCCATGAGCTCGGTCAATCCCAAATTACTGCCGGTCAGCGCCGATGAAGGCAATTTCCTCAGCACCCGGAGCAATCCTGCCAGGATAACCACTGTGATCAGCTGACCCCGCGGCAGGATATAGTACGCCCAGTGATCCGGGGTGTATTGGCCGCGGCGAAGCACCACCAGTCCCGGCAGCACAATAAAACCCACTGGGAAGACGAAGTGGGCCAGATCGCTGAGGACGCGATTCGGTTTGGAACCAAATAGGTTGTGCAAGTTGATTTCCTGCTGGACGTTGCGCTCGCTAAACCACTGAGGAGTCTCCCATCCGAACAGATGTTGTCCGTAGCTAATCTCTTCCAAGGCGACAAAAAGAGCGCTCAGGGCGAAGAGAAGATAGAGGACCCTGTAGCGTTTCGGTACGAGCTCCCGGGCTTTGAAGCTCAGCGTTACCGCAACACACGCGGCCACACCATAGAATGCCGCGGTCCCAAGCTCGATCAGTCCTTGCTCGGAAAAGAAGATTCGGCGATAGGCATCAGGGGCAGTCCAGAGCCCCAGATAGTGCCCGAAGATCCCTAGAATCGGCAAGACGACATAGCAGGACCATTCCCAGGGGGACATCGGACTTCCCGAGGATGAACGGGATACATCAAGATTTTTGATAGAAGACACCGCCACGGACGATTATGGTAAGGTACCCACGTTACATTTCCACACAATAAAACATCTCCCTATGTTGGGGTCATCTACCACGCCTTTTTACATCCGTTCGCATATAGATACCGATAAGACAATCCGGGCAACCATTCCGGCACTCCACACTCGCGTTCTAGAGCGCGCGCTCGTGTCTGCCATGGTACGTCTCTAGTGCCGCACCAACAATCTCTTACTAACAGTCCCTTCTGGTGCGGCACTTCCGCTAGGGGGCAGGCCCCCCGGTACTCAGTGTGGACCGACGACCGATCAACCGGTTCATGGTTCAGGGATCATGGTTGAGGGAAAAACGCGAATTCCCATTCTTCTACCATGAACCATCAACCCTGAACCACTCCCAACGATTATCGCTCAGCGGTTGGAGGGGCACTAGAAACGATTTCGACTTCGTCCACGCGACCGAGGCCGTTGCAGCGTGTGCATCCAATCTTGAAGAGCCTCCCGGGTGCTCCGAAAGGCGAGTTCATCCCAGGGCAGTTCCTCGGGAGCAAAGAAGGCCACCTCTTGAGCTTCATCGCCAGCTCGAGCGCCTCCTCCGACGATGCGCGCAAGGTAGACAACCGTTACCACCGGTGATTCTCGGTACGAATAGACATTGAGCAAGGAAATCTCGCTAATCTCCAGGGCCGCTTCCTCTCGGGTCTCTCTGATCGCTGCCTCCTCGACACTCTCTCCGAGTTCGACATACCCGGCGGGAAAGGTCCATTTATCTCGGGCGGGTTCAATTTTGCGCCGCAAGAGCAGAACGCGACCGTCTTTGAGGGGAATCGCCCCGGCCACGACCTTGGGATTGAGGTAAAGGATGAAGTCACAGGACTGGCAGACATGGCGGTCCCTGCCCTCTGCCTCGACCCACTGCTCATGGAGGGGTCCCCCGCATCGAGGACAAAATTTCTCACACTGGGTCTCCATCCTTGCACCCTCTCGACAGTTTACGGCGCCCGGGCAGAGGCGTCTGTGGGGAAACGAGGCGTCTCCTTCCGGGGGGGAGGACAACGTTGATTGGTTAAGAACACCAGGCTCACGGGGCTCTTCCGATAGTAGAACCTTTCGCACACCTGGAAGAGTCCCGGGTACCTACCGAAGATGTACCCGATGTGACCCTCGTGCGCAAGGAGATACACAGGGACCTTCCGCTGTACGGGATCGCCTACCGGATCCAAATTCGTGAGTGGTCTAATATCCCGACCGAAGTAGACCGAAATGCTGTCGCTCTGGTGCTTGTACATCCACACGTCCGTCCCTGGCGGCACCATCTTTTGCAGGGAGGTTCCTACAACCTTCGCCGACCAATCCTTGTCCCAAGCCGGAGCATAGAACACGATGGCCCACAGCCAGAACGAGAAGACCCCAACTCCTAACACCCCAAAGGTGGGGAGGTACCTGTGTTGTCGGATACGGCGGAGCCCCAGGAGCAAGCAGACAGGGAGCAAGATCAGGAAAACACTCGCCGCGAGCGGCTGCATTACCCGGAGGAGTCTTTCGGTCAATCCCATCCCCTGCAGGGCCAGCAATCCCATCAGGCCTATCGCCAGGGCCAGCAGAGTCGACAACACCCCCTGGAGATACCGGTGGAGCCATTTCGGGGATTGCTCTTCTATGCTCATCAAATACGCACACACGTACGCAACCATAACGGCGCTCGCGGGAAGGAGTGGCAGGAGATAATAGGCGCGTTTCTTCTTGGCGAAGGAAAAAACGAGAAAAAGCAGCAGCCACCAGACGCTGGCGAATCGAAGGCCATCGGGGACCTTTTTTTCCTCTTTCGCATACCTCCGCCAGGCCGGATACAGCCCAGGGAGGAAGAGGCTCCATGGAGCAAAACTCAGGGGGAAACTCACGATGTACAGGCCGTAAATATACCAAGGGACGTCTCTGATGCTCGCTTGGTACGGCCTAATCATATCCACGATTCCGGGCAACGCCGACACCCCATACCACAGGGGAACACCATAGTACCAAGGAAAGGTGATGGCCACATAGATCATGAGACCAGAGACCCACCGCATTCTTTGAAGGGCGCCACGGTCCTTCTGAATAATGAGGTACGCAACCATAACAGGAATGGGCAGCAGGAGACCGATGGGACCCTTGACCATAGTCGCCAGCCCCATGGCCGCATACATGACCCACCAGGCCTTCTCATCCCACCATCCGTGGTAGACTGCATAAAAGGCTAGGAGGGTTGCGGTGAAAAAGAAGGTGAAGACTTGATCCGGGTAACTGGTCCGCCCCATCACCAGAAAGTGGCCGCTGGTCAGTAGGACAAATCCTGCGATCCCCCCAAAGAGGGTCCCCCCCAATCGCCGGCCCCACCAGAAGACCAGGAGGACCGTGCCCAGGGCAGCAGAGGCTGAAGGAAGCCGGGCGGTCCATTCATCGATCCCTCCCCCGAGGAGCGCGGTACCATGGATAAGCCACATGGTGAGGGGAGGCTTATTCAACCAGACGTCTCCCCTCCGGAAAGGCACCATCCAGTTGTCCCTGATCTTCATCATGAGGACCGCGAGCGGGTATTTCGCCTCCCCCGACTCCAACAGGGCGATCTGGTCCAGCCGATAGAACAAGAGAGTAAGACCACAGATCAGGAGCAGGCTGGGGATGCCCCATCGGAAGAGGCGGCCCTGCGGAATCCGTCCCCATGAAACCCCTGGTCCCCAGGAAACCTCCTGCTGGTATCGATGTTCCACGCCGTCTCGTCTCTCCGCTGTCCGGCTCGTCATGTCGAGACCCTTAACGCGGGGCCCAGGCAAAGGCCGCGCCTGCACTCTCTTCTTCTAGAACGGCAAAAGCGGATCCGCCTCCGTTCAGGGGTTCGAATCCGCTCCTGTCACGCTGCCGGCCACAGCGACCATACCCGAGAAGCATCAGAGCACCGGGGCTGTTGACCGTGTCAGCAGAGGGGGTCAACTCTTCTTGGAGGTCTTGGCATAGAAGGGAGCAAAGAGGGGTTCCGCTTTCTTCGACCTGCATTTTGGACAGGCAATCTTCCCCTTTTCCCGCTCCGTGATTGACAGGGTCAAACTGAACTTTTTTTTACATTCTTTACACCGAAATTCATAATAGGGCATCTTCTACATCCTCCATTTAATATCGTCCAGGTGGTCCCGGGGGCACGTCCATTAGGACGATCAACCCCGACATTACGAGGCTTCCCGGAGCTTGCGAATCCGCCGCTTGAGCCGCTTTATCGAGCCCCGGGCCTCCTTAAGACCCTGATAATCTCGAGCCGCTAGTGCCTGGTCTCGCTGGCTTTTGAACAACCTGATCTGGGTCTTTAGATCCGAGACGCTCGTGCCCTTCGGGGGAAGGGCATCGGTCTTGGGCCGGAGCCCAAGACGCACCTCCTCGGCGAAAATCGCCTCGATGATCTCTTCCTTCTTCATCCCAGAGACCCCCTGGATCTCCGGGTATTTCTCCACGCAGAGTTCTCCGAGCTTGGTGGCAGTCAGTTCCTCTAGCTCTCCCCGCTCCATCGTCCCCTCCGCACGCCTCTGGGCCTTGGAATCCTCCTTCCGAGGCCGATCTTACCTCGCCCCTGTTTCCTCCACGAAGCCAGCTACCCCCTGAGCTTCCGCCAAAATTCTTCCTCGAGGTGCTCCCCCAAGAGTCGCTCAAATCGCGGTCGCAGGACGAGATCGAACAGGTCTCCCTTGTCCGGAAACAGAGCCAGGACCCCCTCCCGGGTAGCCTCAATGATCTGCTCTCCCTCTGCCCGGGTGATCGGACCGACTGTGATCCGCCAGACTGTTGCATCGGCAAGCCACTTCAGGAGTCGCATCTGCTCTTCTTCGTGCTGGAGCGCCTCTTGACTAACCATGGCTACTCCCACCTTCAACACACTCCTCCCCACCACCGCCAGTTGCGCCGGGAGCATTGAGGGGGTATAGGAGGGCCCCTCCCCGAGGCTCCCCTACGCCTCGGGGGTGCTCAGCGAGCCCACAGCCGAGCGCCGAAGGGGGGCCTGCCCCCCTAGCGGAAGTGCCGCACCAGTGTGGAGTGCTACTGAACGATAATAGATGGGGCGGCACTAGTACCCCTCCTCCCAACCTCTCGAAACAATACCAAGCGGTCGCGAGGGGCACTGAGGGGTTGTAGGGGAGARCCTCCCCTACGCCTCGGGGGTGCTCAGCGAGCCCACAGCCGAGCGCCGAAGGGGGGCCTGCCCCCCTAGCGGAAGTGCCGCACCAGCGCGGAGTGCTACCGAAAAATAATAGATGGGGCGGCACTAGGGAGCTTCCTTATAAACCAGATCGTGCTCCCGAACTCGTTCCTGGACCTTCACCCCAACTACCTGGCCTGGGACCGCGGTCTGAATCGGCTGGCGTTCCACCTCCATGGATTCCACCCGTTGGGAGTAGTCGGTGGTTCTACCCCGGATGCGAATCGTATCCCCGATACGCAGCCCGCCTGCCTGAATTTCAATCACGGCGACCCCTACCTTTCCGAAGTACCGCATCACCCGTCCTACCTGCTCCCCACTCATGGTCCGCTCCTACGGCCCTCGTAAGCACATGAGAGACCTGAAACCACGTGTCGACTACCCTCCTTTCATGCGAGGCCACCCTACCATTCCCCGTTTTGGCTTGTCAACTCCCGTCCGGGCCGACAATCGCCCAATGGTTTGACCGGATCGGCTCACGTCAACGGGCCATGCATGCGAGGTCTCATACCAGAGGACGGCACCAATCGGTCCAAAGCTAATGAGGCTTGACTTAGAAAAAACCTTTAGCATAAGCTACGACCATCGCGGGGAGACCACACTGGCAGGAATATCTAGAAAAGCTTGGAAAAGTACCGCTCGGAATGTGCAAACAACCTGTTTCCAACGCACCTTTGAAAGATTTAAGGACCTCTGATGCCTCGAGCTTCTCTGATCATTGTTAACTACAAGACGCCAAAGCAAACGAAGCTGTGCTTGCGATCCATCCAGCGTTACACCCGCGTCTCACATGAAACGATTGTTGTCGATAATCGCTCCGGCGATGCCTCGTTGGATTACCTACGTCGGCTTTCATGGATTCGCCTTATCGAGAACGAGCGTCCACAGCCCAGCCACCGCAACGGTCTCGACGCAGGTATCGCGCACTCGCGCGGCGAAATCATCGTCATCCTGCATACCGACACCTTTGTTTGCAAGGAAGGCTGGCTCGAGACGTTGTTAGGCTTTATGGACGATGACACCATGATCGTAGGGTCTCCGGATCGCACGATTCTCCCCATCAATCCCGGCCAGAGGGCTGCATTGTGGTGGAAGCGGAGGAAGATGTCCCGCCAATGGAAGGCATGGGGACAATCTCCGAGGATCATTTCCCATTGTGCCCTCTACCGGCGCGAGCTCTTCACCCAACATGGCCAGTGCTTCGACCATCCTCAGTGGGTGGAAGGCATCTACAGCGATTGTGGCGAGGTGATTCAACGCTACTGCGAGGAAAAAGGTTTGGGGATTCGCCTCTTGAGCCGGGAACAATTGGAACCGCTTTTCTGGCACTTTGAGGGGGCAACGCTTAACACCGTGACTGGTCGGTCGTTGCCTTTCAAACGTCGCTTTCGCACTTGGCGGTTTTACCGACGCCCAGAGGTTTGTGCAATTCTCGCCGATGCATCGCTTGACCAGTAAGTGTCCTGCCCTACGTTCCAGCAATAGTTTCATTCACTCATAGTGGCTTCCCTCGAATCCTTCGATGGATCTCTAACCGTGTTCGGGAAACAGTAAGCTTTGCTAATCTCTTCCACCGCGTTGCTGCGTACGCCTTCCAATGTTCAAATCTCCTCTTAAATTCGTTCATGGCTTCTTCGGTAATTGATCCTTTAAAACCGATGCCAACGACCGTATGAGGGAAACCCTCTTCTCCGGCGAAGTCGACAAAAAAGGAGTCAAAAGGTCTTAGGAGACTCTTGAATCCCTCAGGGGTGAAGCGCCAATAATCGTGTGGGTGCTCGTGTATGGGAAAGTTCATCACCGAACTGATTATAAGAACTCCGCCTTTTTTGAGGATTCTATGAACCTCTTCAATCGCTTTCCTTGGAAATTCTACGTGTTCAAGTGTTTCAAGCACAAGAACCGTCCCAACCGATTCCTCAGGAAGATTTATGCTGTGAAGATCCAAAATTACATCTACTCCCGGCCCAGGTCGAATATCAGCACCAATATACTTCTTGCCTGGGAAAATTGGACGGAGATCCGCAAACCCCTCCTGACGCGGCACCTGAAGAGAGCCGAATTCATATACAGTGTCAGAAACAGGTAATGTTTCGGCGCAGATTCTCACAAACTGTTTGATTGCTTCACGCATAACGCTTACTGCTCCCAGATTTCATACATAATGTCCTCCAACGTGGTTGGACGAATTCTTGTGACCACGCTCCCCACAAAAGCGGCGGCAGACAACCGAGCCATGATTCAGCTATTTCTCCCTCCTGAGATATCCCCGCGGATTAAATGTCAGATAAAACCTCTCACGATTTTTATCTATACTAAAGTCTGAATTCCCCTTCAAGAATTCTTCAACGGCCTCCATAGGACCTGGACCAAAGTCTGGCAGGATCGGATGACCATTTACAATGGTATCTTCTACAATAATATAACTTCCTTGAGTAACGAGTTTGCTGTAAATTCTTAACTCATTCAGGACGTGCTCCTTTCGATGATCTGAATCCAGGATGACCATTATATTATCAGTATCCCTTATGAGTTTCTTAACCTGATCTACAGTTTCACCGGAGATAGACGATCCGACTAACCATCTTATCCGTTTGTGTTCTGGTCTATCCTTTCCCCCTTTAATGTCGATCGTTATAACTCTACCGTTATTTACTAGATCACACATAGAGGCCAAAAAGTAAGCACTTCCTCCATCTGCAGTTCCACACTCGATGATTACATCTGGTCTGACTTCAAAGATAATCTCCTGATAAATCCAAAGATCCAATGGACATTTAATAGCGGGGACACCGAGCCAACGGGGAACTTTATCGAATATGTAGGAATGAAAGTAAAGCTTGGTAAACTGATTTACAATGTCTTCCTCTAGTTTAGGATTAATGAAGAGTCTATGGTACACAACCCGTCGCAGGAGCTTCGCTTCTTTTTTGATCGAGCGCAGGAGTTTCTTCAAGGTCATGATTTCGTACCTCTTATTCTCTTATTTTTCCCTCATGTTCTTTTTCTTCCATACGAAGATCGGCGCCGTAGACAGTTGTAGCAGAAGATGAATCCCCACGAAATATGTCCAGCCTGTTTTTTCTCAACCCGATTTCACAGTTGCGCAATACGTCTAAAGCTGCGCTCCTCGCAGAGTAAAATGCCCAGGGAGACGGTAACATGCCGGAGAAGGCTTCTGGTTTCTTGGGGCGCCAACGATTGTCTCAACGATGGATGAGAAACTTTGCGTACCCAGGTTCCATCCCTGCCTCTCCAGGAGCGGGCCTAAGTATCCCCCACCGGGCGAGGGCTGTCAAGGTTCAGCGGGAGGTGGGAAAAAGCCTCCACGCACTTTTTATGGCCTGGCTTTTCTCAGAAGATTCCTGAATCCCGTCATAGCTCCTCCCACCCTCGGGTAGGAGGTTCGTGGACGCAGTGGACAGTATCAGTCCCTACCTAGATGTACCACCACACCGGGATGGGGCGGTCTTTCCACCTGCGACGCCTGCCGCCCACAAAGAATCCCGCCACATTGACAGGAGGCGACTATTGATCAGGGGTGTCAGATGTGGTACTGTCCCGCCACCATTATGATATTCTGGGTTTACGAGGACTTTACCCAATGGCGATGTCCGGTCGCAGAAGGATCCGGGATATCTTTCGCTTTGCCAAACGCGCTCGGACTGCCCCAAAGCCGGGACGCAGGTGGCCCCGCGTGCTTCCGGCCCTTTTCCTTGTGGCCCTGCTCATCTTGGCCAGCCAGTCGGTTCCCCTCTACACGGATTGGCTCTGGTTTGAAGCGCTCGGATTCTCGTCCGTCTTCCTCACCATCATCCTGACGCGAAGTCTCCTGGCTCTCATCTTTGGGGGGATCTGCTTCACCATTCTCTACCTGAACCTCTTCTTGGTCCACCGCTCTCCCGCCACCGACGTCCTCATTGAGCTGGAGGATCACCTAGGACTGCCGAGCCGCTTTATTCTTGAGCCTTACATCAAGCGGTTCCTCCTCCCCGTGACGGGTATCCTGAGTCTCCTGGCAGCCCTGCAGGCCACCGGGCAATGGCAGGCAGCCCTCCGCTTCCTCCACCCCACCCCCTTTCAAATCCAAGACCCGCTCTTTCAAAGGGATTTGAGCTTTTACATCTTCCGTCTCCCGGTCCTCAATTTCTTGTATCAATGGCTGATGACCGTCCTGGTCGTCAGCACCCTTTTGGTCGCTATCGCGTATATCCTCTATCGCGGCATCCAGATCACCAGTCAGGGCGTCCGCTTCAGCATGTGGGTTCGGTCTCACCTCCTAGCCTTGATCGGTGCCTTGCTCTTTCTCAAGGCATGGGGATATCACCTGAGCACCTACGACCTCCTCTATTCCCCCCGGGGAGTGGTTTTCGGTGCCAGCTACACCGACGTATTTGCCACACTGCCTGCCCTGAGGATTCTCACCGTCGTGGCCACCGTTTGTGGCCTCCTCTGCTTGACCCAGATCCGGCGGCAGCGGGTGACTCTTCTTCTTGTCGGTCTCGCCATCCTGGTCGGGACTACTGTCATCGGCCAGTTCGTCTACCCGAACCTCCTACAGCGCTTTCGGGTCGTCCCCAATGAACTCGATCTGGAGAGTCCGTACATCGTTCACAACATCCGGTTCACCCGGATCGCCTATGGTCTGCATCGGATTGAGGAGGTAGAGTTTCCCGCCGAAGAGAATCTCACTGTGGCCGATCTCCGGAAGAACGAACTTACCGTGAATAACATCCGTTTGTGGGACCCTCAACCCCTCCTCGCCACTTTTGCCCAGATCCAGGAGATTCGCACGTATTATAAATTCGTCGACGTGGACGTCGACCGGTACCGCCTCAACGGGCGCTACGAGCAGGTCATGCTTTCCCCCCGGGAGCTTTCCCACGACCATCTTCCGAGCCGGAACTGGATCAACGAACATTTGACCTTCACCCACGGTTATGGGGCAGTCTTGGGCCCGGTAAACCGGGTGAGCCCAGAGGGTCTGCCGGTGCTCTACATCAAGGATATCCCCCCGGGGGCGGGCGGTCCTCTGACGATCACGCGTCCGGAGATCTATTACGGGGAATTGGGAAACGAGTATGTCTTCGTAAATACCAAGAGTAAGGAGCTGGACTATCCCGCAGGGAACAAGAATGTTTACACCACGTATCAGGGGAAAGGCGGAATTCCTGTAACCTCCTACTTCCGCAAGGCTCTCTTCGCCGCTCGCTTTGGAACGGCTCGGATCCTCTTCTCTCAAGATATCGTCCCGGGGAGCCGGCTGATGTTCTACCGGCGGATTGGCGAACGGGTGAGCACAGTCGCCCCCTTCCTCCAGTACGAGCCGGACCCCTATCTCGTCATCGCGCAGGACGGAAAACTCTTCTGGATCCTCGACGCCTACACCACGAGCGACAAGTACCCCTATTCAGAGCCTCACCGGCAGGTCGGAAACTACATCCGCAACTCGGTCAAGGTGGTGGTGGATGCCTACCACGGATCCATGAGCTTCTATATCAGCGACCCCGACGATCCCCTGATCCAGACCTACGCAAAGATCTTCCCCACGCTCTTCCAACCGCTCGAGGCCATGCCGGCAGACCTCAAGTCGCACATCCGCTATCCGGAGAGACTGTTCAGCATCCAGGCTGAGATGTACGCCACATATCACATGAGAGATCCCCAGGTCTTTTACAACAAAGAGGATGTCTGGAACATCCCGCGGCGGGGGGCAGGGAAAGATGTCTTCATGGAGCCGTATTACATCATCATGAAGCTTCCTGAGGAAAACCATGAGGAATTTATCCTGCTGGTCCCCTTTACCCCAGCCCGGAAGGATAACATGTCAGCGTGGATGGCGGCCCGAAGCGACCCCCCCCATTACGGCAAACTCATCGTCTATAACATGCCCAAACAGAAACTCGTCTTCGGACCACGCCAGATCGAGGCCCGACTCAACCAGGACGCTTATATTTCTCAGCAGCTCTCCTTGTGGGGCCAGCGGGGGTCCCAGGTGATCCACGGGCCTCTCTTGGTAATCCCCATTGAGACTTCTCTCCTTTACGTCCAACCCCTCTATCTCGCCGCCGATGAAGGATCGCTACCGGAGCTGAAGCGGGTGATCGTCGCGTACGGGAACCAGATCGCCATGGAGGAAACACTGGACCAGGCCCTCACGAAAGTCTTCGAGAAAACCGGCTTCGCGTCGCCTCCGGCCGCCCCGCGGCCACCCACAGCCCGGACCCCCTCCTCCCTTCTCGGGTTGGTGAACAAGGCCCTGGAGCAATTTAACAAGGCCCAGGAACTCCTTCGGCAGGGCAACTTTGCAGGGTACGAAGAGCAGCAGAAGCGGCTCGCGGAGACTTTAAAGCTCCTCCGGGAGAAAGCAGCCAGCGCCCCCTAGATTCAAGAGTCCCGCTTGTGGGCACGTCCACGGCCCGCACCGCAAGCTCAACGTAGCCATACCTCCAAGGCAGTCTACGTCCCGCTCCGCCGCTTGGCGGAGGGTGGGCTGATCGGCGGTTATGCTCAAGTCAACACTGGGCGGAGCTCGTACTTAGCCCCTGCGCTTCCGGCTCCGGTCACCCACGGCAAAGACGGGCGGGACCGGTGCAACCTTACTTATCTTACAGGAGTCGGTTTCATTTGGGCGCGCGCGTCTTGGACTTTTTCGAAAGCCCTCTTCCGCGGCACGTCGAACAGTCCCAGCAGGTGGATGATGATCTCTTCTGCTGCCCGCATTTCCTCTGCCACCACCTGGGAGGCTCCGGCGCGTTCCAGTGCCGGTACGTCTTCCAGGCGCTTGGTGCGAGCGATGATGGCAAGGCGGGGGTTGACCAAGCGGGCATTCGAGATCGCGCGGGCCAGGACAAACGGGTCAGAGATGGCGTAGACAACCGCCCGTGCCTGGCCGACCCCGGCTTTCTGCAGGATGCTTTGCTGGCTGCCATCGCCGAAGAGAATCGGTTGGCCCTGGGCAGCGGCGCTGCGTACGGTTTCCGGGTTCATTTCCAGCACGAGGTAGGGGATGCCCATCTGCCGGAGGACATCGGCGGCCAGCCTGCCGTTCAAGCCATAGCCGCAGATAATTACATGATCCTGCAGGGGCGGCGCTTGTGCCGGGTGGGTGCTGTCCGGCCGCGGGAAGAAGCGGGACAGTCGGTGGACATCCGGCAGCCGCGCCGCCATGCCGGGGGAGAATTGGATAATAAGCGGAGTGAGCATCATGGTGAGCACGGCGGCGGCCAGAAAGGTTTGGTAGTCGCTCTCGGAGATTAGGTTCAGGCCAGCGCCTTGGCGCAGCAATATGAAGCTGAATTCTCCCACCTGCGCCACGGCAAGTCCCACCAGCAGCGACATTGACAGGGGAAAGCCCAGGGTGAGTGCGGCGGTCATACCTGTGAGCAGCTTGAGTGCAATAATTCCTGCAGCGAAGAAAACTACCATCATCCACTCTGCGCGGGCGAACTCCAGGTTGAGCAGCATGCCGATCGAGATGAAGAACAGACTACCGAAGCTGTCCCGAAAGGGCAGAATCTCAGAGATCATGTTAGAGGAACCGACGATTCGTGATGTGGAGAATCCCGCAATCCTGGCCGATCCCAAGGGGGCGATCGAGTTCGACGGCGTTAGCTTCCGCTATCCCGGAACGGAGCGTTGGGTGCTCCACAACGTCTCTTTCCGCATCGAGCCGGGCCAGACCGTCGCTATCGTGGGCCCCACGGGCTCGGGTAAGAGTTCGATCGTGCGG
>LKGT01002481.1_pt1 | contig 15428 bp, 16 predicted proteins | sample 503861 | NCBI WGS metagenome assembly LKGT01 (sample SAMN04113194, study PRJNA297058) | marine sediment metagenome | biome: marine benthic biome; feature: marine benthic feature; material: marine sediment; isolation source: sediment sample collected at the water-sediment interface from the South......
GTCTGACTTTTGATTATTTACTGCTTTTTTTAATTTTTGATTCCAAAAATTAATTGATTCTTTTTCATAATCAATTTTTTCTCCTTCCACTTCTCTTTGAATTAATTCAAAACAAAATTTTTTGTATTCTAGATCTATATCTGGTGGGAGATAAAATTTTTCACTTTACTCATGTTTTAGTCTATATACACTTGTGTCTTATTGTAATTAAAATTTTTATTAACCTACAATTCATTTTTGAGTAGTAAAAATACTATGACTGAAGCAAAATTTAGAGAAAATAAACTTCTTGATATTGCATTTTGGGGTTTAAGAGCTGCTGTTGGAGTTATTTTCATTGTTAATGCATCTGGAAAACTCAACCCTGGTTTTGTAGACTGGTTAACAAGCATTGACATTCCAGCAGAAATGCAAATTCCAATTGTTCTTGCAGAATTAGTGGCAGGAACTCTTCTCCTTGTTGGAGTTTTGACTAGAATATCTGCTTCTTTATTATCCATTATTGCGTTGGGGGCAATTTTCTATGTCAAAAAAGCATCCAATTTAACAGGAGAGGGTGGCTATCAAATTGATCTGATACTTCTTGCAGCTTGCTTGGTCATAATAGTAATTGGACCTGGTAGAGTATCAATCTCTCATGTTGCAAAGAAGATTCCAAGACCTCTTCAATGATTATTCCAATTTAACAAAGCAGGCAACCTTTCTATCATTTTCTATTTTTTCTAAAGGAGGTTCTTCTTTGCACTTTTCTATGGCATAGGGACATCTTGCCCGAAATCTGCACCCCTGATAAACATCGATATCTAGAGGCTCGTTGATTCGAATTTTCTTCTCTCTGTGAAGGTTTTCTGGGTCTGGCTCTGAAATTGCATCAATCAAAGCTTGTGTGTATGGATGTTTTGGATGAAATAAAACATCATCAATTGGACCCATCTCTACGATTTTTCCCAAATACAAAATTGCAATTCTTTGTCCAAAATATCTGGCTGTAGCTAAATCATGTGTAATGTAAATGAAAGTAATGCCATATTTTTTCTGAAGTTCATTCATCAATTCTAAAACTTCAGCTCTTATTGATACATCTAGCATTGATACAGGTTCATCAGCAATGATTAACTTTGGTTTTAGTGCCAAAGCACGAGCAATTACAATTCGTTGTCGTTGTCCTCCAGACAGCATGTGGGGATATTTTTTTACAATCTCTTCTGCAGGCTCTAATCTTACCTCTTTTAAGACCTCGATAACTCTGTTTTTTCTTTCCTCCTTGCTTCCAAGTTTATGAATCTCAAGTGGTTCAGAAATTATATCAAAAACTTTCATTCTGGGATTAATAGAATCGTAAGGATCCTGGTGTATCATCTGACACTGCATCCTGATTTTCTTTAAGCTTTTTGCATCATCTTTTATCTCTTCATTCTCAAAAATTATTTTTCCAGAATCTGGTTCAATTGATCTTAAAATTAATTTGGCAACTGTTGATTTTCCAGAACCTGATTCTCCAGCTAGAACAAAGACCTCGCCTTTTCTAACACTAAAGGAAATATCATCTATTGCTTTGACAATTGATGCCTGAGATCTGAAAATACTTTTTTTAACAAAATGTTTTTGTAAATTTTCAATTCTTAGAATTTCATCCATTGTTTTTAGTTGACTGTAGAAGTATATCAAGAAATATGAATTGCTTTTCAAAAGATTTGGCAAAGCATTTATTTACAAAATAGTTATTGCTTCAATAATTGAGCACAAAAACCATTCAACAGGATTTAGGATATTCAGAATATCGAATAGATTCAGATGTTATCTATTTCAAGCCAGATTCTGCAAAATCTGAGAAAACCTTTGCTGAGGAAATTCAATACAGTTTGAATCAGGCACAAAAATTCATTAGCCCAAAGTTCTTCTATGACAAAACTGGCTCTATGCTATTTGAGAAAATCTGCACTTTGCCCGAATACTATCTGACAAGAACTGAAATTAAGATTCTAAAAAAACTCAAAAATGATCTTCCAGAATACCTGGACAAACAATTCAGATTGGTAGAACTTGGAAGTGGCTCCTCAATAAAAACAAGATTACTTTTGGATATTTTTGACAAACTTCATGATAAAATAGAATATATGCCAATTGATATCTCAGAAATCTTGAAAGAAAGCTCAAAAAGTTTGCAAAGAGATTATGATCATTTACACATTACTGGCATAGTAGATACATATGAAAAAGGATTAGAATTCTTAAAAAAATATGATGAAAAACCTAACTTGATTGCATTTTTAGGTTCAAGTTTTGGAAACTTTTCCCCAGATGAAGGATTTGAATTTCTTAAAAAAATAAACAAAACTATGAAAGAATCTGATCTCTTTTTAATCGGTTTAGATCTAATTAAAGAAAAAGAAATCTTGGAAAAAGCATATGATGACTCTCAAGGAATTACTGCCAAATTTAATCTCAATGTACTACAACGTATAAATCAAGAACTTGATGGAGATTTTGATCTAGAAAAGTTTACTCATGTTGCTCAGTATAATGATGTTGAAAACAGAATTGAAATGTATTTGCGTTCACTTGAAAAACAAACAGTACAAATCCCAAAAGCTAATATCACACTAACATTTGAAGAAAATGAATTAATTCATACAGAACATTCTTACAAATATTCTGTTTCCAAAATTCCTAAATTATTTGAAAATACTGGATTTATCATAAACAAAATTTGGCAAGATGAAAATAATCACTATGCAATAGTTTTAGCATCTAAACACTAAATGTCTTCAGCACATCTAAAACCTGAAAACAACCATCTTTCATCTAATCTAAAGAAATTCCTATAACTTCCACGTATAGACATTTTTGGGGTTCCAAATGAGCCGCCACGAAGAACCTTTTGATTTGTAAACCATTTGTCATTGTACTCATTAAATCCTGTCTTAAAACCTGGATACCCAACAAATTCAGAAGAGGTCCATTCCCAAACATCGCCAATCATTTGATGGCATCCAGATGGACTTATTCCCTCAGGATAAGAACCAATTTCAGAGCAATTCCAGATATATGATTCTAAAAGATTTGCATGAGAAGAAGACGGCTCTTCGTTTCCCCATGGGAAAATAGTTTTTCTTTGTTTTTCTTCATCCCAACATGCAGCTTTTTCCCATTCTACTTCCGTTGGAAGTCTTTTTCCTACCCATTTACAATAAGCAGTTGCTTCGTAAAAACTAACATGGCAAACAGGTTCTTTTGGATTGATTTTTCGTTTTCCAACAAAATCTTGTGTCATCCACTGATCACCAATTTTTTCCCAATACATTGGAGCATTCCAATCGTTTTCTTTTACTTTTTCCCATCCATCAGATAACCAAAATTTGTAATCATTGTAACCTCCATCTTCAATGAATTTTAGATATTGTTCATTAGTAACGGGCAATGAATCAATTCTGTAATCTTTAAGATAGATTTTGTGCTCTGGCAATTCAATATCATAACAATAATCATTTCCGTTGTAACCCATTGTATACAAACCTCCTTTGACTTTAACAGGTTTTTGTTCAATTGTTGAACGTGTTGGTAGAGAATTTTTTCTTACAGGTCTATACTGATCTGCAAGCAAATGTTGCAGGTCATAAACTAAAAGTTCTTGATGTTGACATTCATGATGAAAACCCATTACAATTAATTTTGACGCTTCAGCTGATAATGTTGCGATTTGAAGAAAGCTTTCCATTCTTTGATTTACGATTTGAAAATACTCGAAGATTTGATCAACTGTAGGCCTTGAAACTAAACCTCTTTCTCCTTTGTCTTGAGGTACACCAAATTGCTGATAATACGAATTGAGGTATTCTGAAAATTCTTTTGAATAAAACTCGTAGTTTTTGTCGATTTTACTAAGAATTACCTCGTACATCCAACTAACGTGGCCAATGTGCCACTTTGGAGGGCTCATGTAAAAGGCAGTTTGAACAACAAAATCATCTTTTTCTAATGTCTTAACTAATTCTAGAGTTCTCGAACGCGTTTCGTTAAATTGTTGTAAAAGAGATTTTTTTGATTGCTGTTCTGGAAGGGTAGTCATAGGCTAAAGACAGAATCCAATACTTATTACGTTTATCTCAAATTTAGTATCCACGGGCAAAAATTGGCATTGAAATACTCTGCTCGTTACAATACACGCATTTTTTACTTGAATCTTCACTTCCAAAAGGAATTACACGAATGTCTGCACCTGTTTCTTCTTTCATTTTCTCTTCACATTCTTGTTTGCCACACCAAGGAGTTTGCAATAATCCACCTTTTTCTATTTGCGACTTAAATTCATCATAGCTTGAAATGTTATGAATCATTTCATCAAGCACTTTTTTACCAGAAATTAACATCTGTTTTTGAATATCTACTAAAACACCATCTAATTTTTCGGCAACATCATCAAATGATATATCAGTTTTTTCTTTGTTGTAGCGTTTTACTAAAACAACTTTATTTCTTTCAATATCTTTTGGTCCTATTTCTATTCTTAATGGAATTCCTTTTAATTCCCAATCATGGAATTTGTAACCTGGTGTTAATTGATCTCTGTCATCAATATGAACTCGAATATTTTTACTAATTATATTATCTTGAAGTTCATTTGCTTTTTTCAAAACTTTTTGMSCRTCWTCATCTGWATAATAAATTGGAATTATAACTACTTGAATTGGAGCTACTTTKGGTGGTAAAACTAATCCYTTATCATCYCCATGYRTCATTATCATYGCRCCAATTAGTCTCCATGAAACKCCCCAAGATGTTTGCCASACAAAATTTTCTACATTATCTTTATCTGYAAACTTAACTTCAAAYGGTTTTGAAAAATTYTGTCCTAGAAAATGWGATGTTCCCATCTGYAGTGCTTTTCCATCAGGCATHACWGATTCCATTGTAGTTGTGTAAACAGCGCCWACAAATTTTTCTYTCTCACTTTTTTTACCTRAAATTAYTGGAATTGCYAATTCTTCTTCGATRATTGACTTGTAAATATCTAAAATTTTCAAAACTTCTYTTTCAGCTTCTTCTTGTGTRGTRTGTACAGTATGRCCTTCTTGCCACAAAAATTCCGATGTTCTWATGAARGGTTTTGTTCCTTTTATCTCTGCACGTAATGCTGTATTCCAAAAATTAATTTTGAGAGGTAAATCTCTCCARCTTTTAATCCATTTTGAGTACAWCGAATATGCCAAAGTCTCWGATGTAGGACGCAAAGCAAGCTTGTCCCCCAATYTGTTTTCACCAGAATGYGTGACCCAAAAGACTTCAGGATTMAGTCCTGCAAAATGTTTYTTTTCTTTAGCTAAYAATGATTCTGGAATTAAAATWGGAAGAAATCCATCCYTTAYTCCAAGTTTTGAAAATTTTTCATTTAATGATTTTTTGATAGAYTCCCAAATTGARTAWCCATCAGGTCTTAAAACRATWAATCCTTTTACAGGTGCATAATCTGCTAATTCTGCTTTTAGCACAACTTGAGTATACCATTCACTAAAATCATCTTTTTTTGATGCTGTAATTCCAATTTCCTCTTTACTCAAACTAGTTTTTGATATGAAATTTCACTAATGAGCTTTTCTTACTTGAGGGGATCGCCTTTGCAAAGAACTTTGCCCATTACCCTACTCTGAAAATTTGGACAAACAAAACATTGTATGAAATGTATATCMGCCTTRAAYACAGGACAATCAACAWACTCCTGCTTCATTTTTTTKAGCATTTTTGGGCTGACCCCTTTGAGCTTTAATTTTCCTTTTTCATCCATCATTCCAGATTCTTTTAATATATCTTTAACATCKTCTGGAATTTTTTGCCTTNNSYCKSKKTTTTTNNAATAKCAACTTCATATTTGTGCTCAAGCTCTCCCATAAAGARTACAGAAACTAAGTTTGATTTATTGCTAGCGGTAATCTRATMTYCAAARCRTCTTAACTTTAATATAATTAGATTTTCGTTGTGAAATYRGAAATCAATTGCTAGTAATTTTTGATGTAGAAGGAGTTCTTTTTGAYGCTGAATWTCTTCCAATCCTTGSTGAAAAATTAAACAAGGAAAAGGAGATTTGGGATATCACAAAAAAAGGAATTCAAGGCGTTATTAAYTGGGAAGAAGGTCTTCGTCAAAGAATAGATTCACTAAAGGGCTTAGATTATGAGACTTGYCAACAAGTCGCTGACTCTTTACCAATTATGACTGGTGCAAARGAAGCATGTCGAATTTTGAAAGCTGCTGGATGGAAGCTTATGGCAATTTCAGGWGGTTTYACAATAATGACAGAACGATTGCAAAAAGAACTTGATTTAGATTATGTTTTTTCAAATGAATTGATTTTCAAAGACGGTAAACTAGATGGTGTYACWRTCAATGTGGATTCTGATAAAGCAAAATCGGCAAAGATAAAAATTCAAGAATGGAATCAGACTAAAGATGACATTGTCGTTGYTGTAGATGGAGCAAATGACTTGGCGTTGTTTGATATCTGTGGCCTTGGAATTGCATTTAGAGCACAAGACAAAGTCAAAGATGTDGCARACRTAATACTTGAAGAAAAAGACCTCTCRAAGATTTTAGATATTATAAACAAACACTACAATTTGGCATTAGAAACGCCAACAATAGCATAAACAATATTTTCCCCGTTTTTAGACASTAAGCATGACAATTGAAGTTATTCCAATTCATCTAAACAGAGAAATTGAGATTGGTGAAAAACTTGGARATTTATTGTCAAAAACTAAATTTGAAGATGGTGATATTCTTGTAGTATCCCAAAAAATAATTTCAAAACAAGARGGACGAATAGTTGATCTRTCAACYGTGATTCCYTCTTTACTTGCTCAAGGAATAGGTTCTGAATATGAMAAAGATCCAAAAMTTTTGGAAGTAATTCTTTCAGAATCAAAAAGAATTGTYAGAATGGAAAATGGAATTATAATYGTTGAAACAAAAAATGGTTTTATTTGTGCTAATGCTGGAATTGATGAAAGCAACGTACCTAATGGCTTTGCAACGTTACTGCCTTTRGATCCTGATAAATCAGCACAAAAAATTAGAGAAGAAATATCACAAAAAAGCGGAAAAAATATTGCAGTTTTAATCTCTGATACTTTTGGACGGCCATTTAGAATGGGSCAAACAGACTGTGCTATTGGAGTTTCAGGAATTAATTCAATCCTAGATTATGAGGGGAAAAAAGATACTTTTAGAAAAACACTTAGAGTAACTGCAATTGCAATTGCAGATGAGCTTTGCTCTGCATCTGAATTAGTYATGGGAAAATCTTTAGGTTGCCCTGCTGCAATTATTCGAAATTATAAATTTACATCTTCGGATGATTCTGCAAAATCACTTATTCGACCAAARGAAGAAGATTTGTTTAGATAGTAAATCTTTGAAAGAAATTATATTGCATTAATTTGGTAGCTAGAAGAGATGGAATTACTAACGTCTGAATTACACTGTCACAATCTATTCTCAAATTTCAATGTAGGTGAACATGAGCCVCCATATGATTGCAATGTCACGATTCAGGAACAACTAGAACGAGCAAGAAATATTGGCTTGGATGTTTTGTTTGTAACAAATCACAATACCCTTGATGGCTATTCTCAAATGGTGGAATACAAAAATAAYCATGAAAAGTAYRARCACATTCAKGTTTATCCTGCAGAGGAAGTATCAATAGATGATGATTCTCATGTCTTAGTATACGGAATTCATGAAAGAATCAAACCTGGATTAAGCTTTGAAGAAGTAATAGATGAAGCAAAACGTCAGAAYGKAGTYTCTTCTGCACCTCATCCATTTAGTTTGATWGATGCAGTACGGGABAAAGCAAAACATTGTGACCTAATTGAGGTTTTTAATAGCAATAATATTGATGTCTWTGCAAATACCAAAGCTACAATATTTGCTGACGAACAAAACATGAYCGGTGTTGCTGGAAGCGATTCACACGTGATTTCAACTTTGGGAAGATGTTCGAATATTATAGAATCTGAAAATACTCTAGATGATATTTTATCTGCTATGAAGCATGAAAGAATCCAAATTCAAAATACTGGTTATGCTACTACAAAAGAAACCATTGAACATTTACGATACAAAGTTGACCATTCTAAGGAATTTATTYACGAATACATGGCACAATTTTATCCACGATCAAARAYSTATYTTTCATTATTACTGMGATTATATGAAAGAAATCCAAACAGCTATCTATGGATTTTATTTTACAAAYTTGCAATTTTTGCAATGAAGAGACTTTCGAGAAAARTTAACTTTCAAAATCTTGATCCTTCATTTATGAAGGARMGAAATCTTGGYACGATRTTCAAGATGTCAATTTAAGATTTTTTCCARGTAGKRYAAGCTAAACTCGAGTAGCTTTTAATATGACAAAYCGGGCAAAAAATTAGGTGAACTGATATTTCAGAAAATGWWACAAATYTAGATTGCACTGGATTRTTTTGTCCTGAACCAGTATTCAGAACAAAAATTGCAATAGAAAAAATGCAAACAGGGGATGTAATDACAGTAAAAGCTGATGATCCTGCAGCAGAAGATGACATYTCAAGATGGGTTTCACGAAATGGTCATRAACTTGTTGAAATGAAGAARCAYGATAGTGTCATTGAATTTACAATTAAAAAGGTGAAATAATCATGCTATTTGTTTTCAGTTAGATACTTATCAACATCTATTGCTGCCATACAACCGTAACCTGCAGCCGTAACTGCCTGTCGGTATCTATGATCATGTACATCTCCTGCAGCAAAAACTCCGGGAACACTTGTTTCAGTGTGGTCTTTCAAAACAACATATCCTAGATCATCTAAYTCYAYTTGAYCCTGGAATAACTTTGTGTTTGGTTCATGTCCAATTGCAACAAAAACTCCTCCTACCTCAAGTTTAGTTTTTTCATTTGATTGAATRTCTYTCAAAATAACATGTTGAACCTTTTCATTTCCATTRATCTCTTCAATTTCTGAATTCCAATGAAACTGAATCTTGGGATTATTGAATGCACGTTCTTGCATAACTTTGCTTGCACGTAATTCTTTTCTYCTATGTACAATATGCACCTTAGTTGCAAATTTTGTTAGAAATGTGCTTTCTTCCATTGCGGAATCCCCRCCACCTGMAACAACRAGTTCYAAGTTYCTGAARAATGGACCATCACARGTRGCACARTATGAAACWCCTTTRCCCGCAAAGSTTTGTTCTCCTTCCAAACCTAATTTTCTAGGGTTTGCTCCAGTGCCAATTATGACTGCATCTGCTTGGTATTCAGTTGATGCAGTGGAAACCTTGAATGGTTTATTTTTAAAATCAACTTTAACAACCTCATCATCTACAATAGTTGCTCCCATTCTTTCTGTTTGCTTTCTCCAAACCATCATCAAATCAGGTCCCATAATTCCATTTTCAAAACCAGGATAGTTTTCAACATCAGTGGTATTGACTAATTGTCCACCCGGAAGGATTCCAGAAATAATCAAGGTATCATGTCTTGCTCTAGCAGAATAAATGCCAGCTGTATATCCAGCTGGGCCTGCACCAATAATTATTACACCATATTTTGTTTTAGTACCRTCAGACACAAAATCATTTTTTTGTCGATTAATTTAAGTCATTCACCAATTGTTAAGAATGTGYTGATGTTTGTCACATAACTTGCCAACTTCTAATTGAGAATAAAGTAAATCCTTTTGCCAATGTGCATTAAAAAGTCTGCAATCCTGCTTATCACAAAATGGCTCACCTGTTTGAAAATAGAATATAGCTTGCATTAGATACCCTTCAATAATTTTTGAAAGTCTCTGGTCGTGATATTCTAGATAAGTTCCTTTGTATTTTTTCTTTACAGAATTAATGTTTACCCCTTTTGTGAAATTTGAAAGCAAATCAAAATAATATTCTCTAGGTTTTGCTGGCGCCTCAATAATTCCAGTCGTAGATATAATTGATGGGTTTGAACCTATTATTGCTCTTCCATGATATCTAAAATCACTTTGATCATATGTACATGTTAGTTTGTTTGTAAAAACTATGTGCAATTGATCTAATGATGCTTCATTACTTGGAATCAAACTTGCAATTACTTTTTGAAATTCAAATCCATCATACAGTATAATATTTTCTGTTGTAGCTGTATCAACAATATTTGATTTTTCAAAAATTATTTCTTCTTCTGTTGGTTCATGTTTTTCAAATGGTTTTCTAGTTTTGTAAATTCTGCAGGCAGCAATTTCTTTTGCAGTTGTATCATTCGCATATTTGAAAATATTTTTTCTAACTTGAACCGCCACAGAAAAAGTATTTTTTAAAAAATCGGATAATCTTAAAATGTCTATTTCAGGAACAGAAGGTTCGTTGTAAAGGTAAATCGTTGAAATTTTCAATAAAATGTATTAGATAAAGTGAGTTTATCTGCCTAACTCTTTAATTTTTGATGCAGTAATTTCGGCTGCTTTCTTACCAGAAAATAGCATAGAGCCAAAAGTTGGTCCCATTCGTGCAAGYCCATGRGTTTCTGTGACVGACATTCCAGCAATTATCAGCCCTGGGAAAACTTCTCCYGTTTTTTCAACTACTTGATCTTCYCCTTCARTAACATCCATTGGATTCATTCCTTTCCATTTCACYAAACCTCTATCAACRAGTCGTTTTACTGCAACAGAATCATGTCCTGATGAATCAATTACAATTTTAGCWYCTAATGCAATAGGATCAACACATGTGATATTTCTTGGYAATGCAGATACTGGCATCCAGTTAACAACAACTCCTGAAACTCTGCCATTTTTYAAAACCAAATCATCAAATTTTGTAAGATTKAGAAATTTAACTCCTGCATCACAGGCTCCTGCAATTAGTTTTGATACTGCATGTGGTCCMGGAGTGAGATACAAACCATCCATTACTTTTTTGTATGGTATACCTAATTCATCCCAAATTTTTTGTGCTGGCTCYCTAACAGTAACTGGATTCATCATGTAACCGCCTAACCAGTATCCTCCACCTAGGTAGTTGTTTTGCTCAATTACCAAAACTTTGAAACCCATACTTGCTAACTCTCTGCTGGCAGTTAATCCTGCAGGCCCTGCACCAATWACAATCACATCAGAATTTGCTCTGTCAACTAATACTGAATGAAATTCATTAGCAATAGCTATAGTAATATCAACTTCTTTAACATCDGCAAAAATTTTTGAAGATTCTGCTTTTACTGATTCTTGCACGAAAACAATCCAACTTGGAACCCATTAATAGTTTCCCNAAAAATTGGCTTTTCATTTAATTAGGTGATACTAANTTTTCATTCTAAAATTTTAGAAATTAATCRWTGAGTAAATTATGGCAAGTTACGACYTAAAAACTRAGTCTGAYGGTTAAAATTCCTAGTTTCAAAAATTTATATCCAAATTAGAAGGAATTGTCATAGTATTGACTACTAATATGAAACAAGCACGTCCTGATTCCAAGACATCCAGTRTWAACTGGGCAAAAATTGAAGAAGCTGAAAATTTTGCAAAGACRGTGAAGCTTTTCCGTCAAGGAAAGTWYGATGAAGATAGTTTTAGACGATTTAGATTGCAACAYGGYGCATAYGGYACMAGAATGACTRGMGATTATGCAATGGTTAGAATTAAAATCCCTGCAGGTARGATTTATCCAAACCAAYTTGAAAAAATAGCGCAACTAAGTGAAGCATTTTCAATTGGAAGTGCACACGTATCTACYAGRGAAAACATTCAGYTRCATTGGRTWGTTTTAGAAGAYGTCTCYGAARTTATGCGWGGSTTRRCWGAAGTTGGATTGACTACAAGAGAAGCATGTGGAAATACAGTCAGAAATGTTATGTGTAGTCCTCTTTCAGGAGTTTGTGAAGAAGAAAAATTTGATGCAACACCATATGCAATTGCTACTGCGCAATTTCTATTAAGAAATCCATTGAATCAGAACTTGCCTAGAAAATTCAAATTCAATTTTACCTGTTGTGAAAAACACGGCATGGTACGCATTGCTGATGTCGGTTTATTGCCACAAATAAAAGAAATTGATGGAAAACAACAACGAGGTTTCAAAGTTTTCTTAGGTGGTGGCCTTGGTAACAAATCTTATGTTGGATACCAATTGGAAGAATTTACTCCAGAAGAAGATCTTTTGTATACATCAATTGCAGTTCTGCGCATTTTCGATAGAATGGGTGAGAGAAAAAACATGGCAAGAAACCGAATGCGTTATTTAGTTAATGAATTAGGCTGGGAAAAATTCCAAAACTTAGTTCTAAAGGAAAGGGCTATTGTGAGAGCTACTCAATCTGTAATTGTCAAACTAGATCTTGATCAAACTCCTGAAGAAATTAAAAAACCAATAAGAATTTCTGAAAGCAGCGGAAGCTCAAACCCTGATGGATATTCTAGATGGTACAAAACAAACACCTTCAAACAAAAACAAGATGGATATCGTTCCGTGTTTTTTGCCTTAGAAGCAGGCGACATTACTGCAAACCAATTAAGAGAAATTGCAAATATTTGTACAGAGTTTTCATCTGAAGGACTAGGAAGGTTTGGATTTAATCAAAACATCGTGTTCAGATGGGTACATGAGGATGATTTACCCGCTATGTATGCACGATTACTGGAGGTTGGACTAGCAAAAACAGGAGCACTTACTATGGCTGCTCCAATTGGATGTTCTGGAACAACATCTTGTAATCTTGCATTAACAAACTCACATAGATTAGCAAAAGAAATCCAAAGAAAATTCCTTGAACTAAAGCTGGATGAGGATGATGACCTAATGGATTCTTCTATCAAAATTAGTGGATGTCCTAACTCTTGTGGGCAGCATGGTATAGCAACTATAGGATTCTATGGTGGCGGTACCAGAGTTGGCAAAGACATGTATCCGACCTATCTAATGTCGTTAGGAGGACGATCAGATGGAGATACCATGTTAGGTGTCAATTGTCTGAGAATTCCTGCAAAAAGAGTAATTCCAGTAATTTTGAAAATTATAGAATTATTCAAACAAAATCAGAAAAATAACGATACACTAGCAACATGGATTCATAGAATTGTAAATGGTAATGAAGATTCTCAAATAAAATCAATAGATGATTTTAAGAAAATTTTATCCCCTCTTGTTGTGCCGCCAACGAAAGAAGAAGATAGTGACTTTTACGCCGATTATGGTACTGATGGAAGTTACCACACAAAAACAGGAAGGGGYGAATGTGCAGCTTGAGTGAAGAAAAAACAATTCGTCCTACAACTGACGTAGATACTCTGAGATCTGAAATTAGAGATAAGAGCGTTAGAGTAATTGACGTCAGAAAAGAAGAAGAATACAAACAAAACCATATTCCAAATTCAGTAAATCTGCCATTAGCTAATTTACTATCTGATGATAAACCTGATTGGGCCGCAAAGCTTTTTTCATCACTTGGAATCGATGATGAAACCCCTGTTGTYGTATATGATGATACATTTGGTGCTCTGGCATCAAGAATCGCATGGACTTTGGAATATTTRGGGCATAGYGATGTTTCATTACTTGATGTAACATATGGACAATGGAAATCACTGGGATTAGAAAATGACAATAAAATCCCATCTGTTGATTCTAAAACTCACTCCGTAAATTTACAACCACAAATTTTAGCAACAGCTGATTATTTGGAAAAAGCCAAAGAAAAGGAGGGAGTCACTCTTCTAGATAATCGAGARCGATTAAATTTCTTGGARCAACATATTCCRGGAGCAATAAACATTCCATATAGAACATTAKCTTCTCCTGAAAAAATTCTAAGACCMAAAGATGAAATGAAAAGACTTCTRGATAACAGRGGAATCAAACCMGACTCTGAAATCATAACTTATTGTGGAAGTGTTGGAACACTATCAGGTTTAGCTTACTATGCATTGAAATCAGTTAATCTTCCAAATGTGAAATTGTATGTTAGGTCATTTAAAGAATGGAAAAATCTTAACAAACCTACWRCAAAACAAGAAGATGCAGACTATTGGGACCTTTCAGCAGAATAATCTAACTTGGTGTTATTTCACTTCGTAGTTGTTTTGTAACAGTTACTTCGATATTATCAAAAACATTWAGCATTTTTTGTTTATTGTCTTGAAGATAAAACAATCCTCTATCCTTTAATCTAATCTTCCATAATCTTATTTCTCTATGTTCTTCGAAAAAYTGCTCAATCATTTCTTGYCCATATTTTGTAGGATCAATTAATGGTTCAAAATTCTCAATTGTTTTTTCGACATCTTCTTCTTCTATGGAAGATTTTACAGCTTGAATTGCATGACTAAGCTGTTTTAGATTTTTAACARCWCCHGGAAGTTTTTTCATTTTAATTCCGAGTAAACTTTTCTGTTCTGTTCCAACCTTATCAGCTAATTCTTGAACAAGATCATAAATTGGAATCCTATGAAAGCCTTCTCTTTTTTCRTTTTTTACAATTAATCCTTTWTCTGWTAATTTTCGTAAAGCATCTTCYGTATCAGATTTATCMAGAAATGTTGTCCACACTATAGCTCCAATTGTGTGATAACCTTGTCTAATTGATTCTAAAACAACAACTTCGATAATTCTTTTAAAACCTTCTTCAATTCTAAGATTTACAAAGTCTCTATCTTTGACHGCYTTTCTTGCATTTTTAACATCAATTTCAATTGAGCGCTTTAGTGCYTCAATTGATTCTGGGATTTGATTTAACAAAGAAAGAAAACATGCTTTGTTATACCAAGCCATACCATATGTTGGATCAGACTCTATTGCTTTTTCAACACCATCRAGAGCTTTGGAATAATTTTTTTGTTCATAATGAACTAGTGCTTTAAGATTCCATGCTTCAGCATTTGTTACATCAATATCTAAAATTTTATCATAAACTTTGAGTGCTTCGGCATGATCATCTAGATGAAATAGCGCATAGCCAAGTTTCAAAAGAGTTTCTACATTATTTGGGTCAATTCTTAAGGCTTGCTCAAARACAWYAGCYGCATCGTCAAGTTTTTCATCRGCCATCAAATTGATGCCTTTTTTGAAAAGCTTTTTTCTATTGTAATCAGCATCTGTTAGGCTAGTTTCTTTTTTCACTCTAGGCTGTTTTTCAATTTTTYCTGGCTTTGTCTTCTTWGAAAAGAGCTTTTTCATACAGTTCAACTTGGAGATTTTTTATAGATAAATACTATTCCYAAATTTTTTAACTTGGCTTCAGGCTYTAGGCAGGTTGAAAATACAGAAATACTGCATAAATAYATCATCGATAATGGCTAGCTCWCGAAGATTAGAYGTCCAAGGCTCAGCTCCTTTTAAACAATCTGGAKTGTATGAGGTACAAATTTCAATTTGTGAAAAATTCCCGTCAGAAGMAWGYATTMCWT
>LKGT01010875.1_pt1 | contig 15389 bp, 9 predicted proteins | sample 503861 | NCBI WGS metagenome assembly LKGT01 (sample SAMN04113194, study PRJNA297058) | marine sediment metagenome | biome: marine benthic biome; feature: marine benthic feature; material: marine sediment; isolation source: sediment sample collected at the water-sediment interface from the South... ...
AGTATTGAGTAAGTACCCGCCGAGCCACAGCAGAGATGCTCATCTGGTACCGGAGTTAATTCGAACCCTAGTTTTCGCAAAAAGCCTTCAACCACGCCACCGAGCTTTTGTCCGTGCTGTAGGCTACAGGGAGATTGAAAGGCAATCTTCCTGGGGTGTCTATCTAGACCTTTGGTATCGTTTTCGACAAGGATTTCAGCGATGTCACGCGTCGCAGCAGAGACTCGCGCGGCTTTATCGGCGTAGTGCTCATCGTGGCGCAACAGGTGACCGTACTCTTTGACGAACATGCCACAACCGCTTGCCGTCATTACGATAGCCTCGGCACCGTCTTGCAACTCGGGCCACCATGCGTCAATGTTTCGGCGTGCGAACTTGAGGCCTTGATCTTGGGCTGTGAGGTGATAACTCATGGCACCACAACATCCCGCAAGATTAGCGCGCGCCAACCTGATACCGAGGCGATCAAGCACGCGCGCGGTGGCGGCATTGATACGCGGCGCCAGTGCTGGCTGTACGCAGCCATCCAATACCAGCATACGTCGGCGGTGGCGTGGCATCGGCCAGCTCCCCGGCGCATCGCGTGGCGGCACCATGCGCCGCAGTATGCGGGGTAATAGTGGACGTATTGCACGTCCCAATCCTAGCAATGGCGCAAAACGTGACGGATAGGGCAATACCATTTGGAGTATTCCGCGTCGCACGCGATCCGGCAACGAACGTCCGACCTGTTCTTCGACCACCTTACGACCAATGTCGGCAAGGCGCCCGTATTGCACACCCGATGGGCAGGTAGTTTCACAGGCCCGGCACCCGAGACAACGATCCAAGTGCAACTGGGTGCGGCTAGAAACAGTGTGACCCTCCAATACTTGCTTTATTAGATAAATTCGTCCCCGCGGTCCGTCGAGCTCATCGCCCAGAAGTTGATAGGTGGGACAGGTAGCAGTGCAAAACCCACAGTGCACACACTTCCGTAATATTTCTTCGGCTTCCAAGCCCTCTGGCGTTTCTTTGATGAATTCAGCGAGTGTGGTTTGCATAGCGTGCGGTCATTTGCTAGTTACAGGTCTCGATAAAGCCGCCCGGGATTTAATATCCCTTTCGGATCAAATGCGTCTTTGAGTCGGCGATGCAGAGTCACCAATGGTGGTGTCAATGGATGAAAAACTTCAGTAGTGCGATCGCCACCTCGGAAGAGAATGGCATGACCACCGACGGACGATGCCTGCTGACGGATCATGTCAGCCGGTATATCGCTTACGCACCAACGCTGGGCGCCTCCCCAATCCAACATCCATTGACCATCGGTGCTGGTTGCAGGGGTAGCAGCGGGTACCGACAACCGCCAAAGGGGTTGTTTATTACTAAAATAGGGTAATCGATGTTCCCGTAGCGCCTGCCAGTAGGAATCACCGTCAGCAACTTCCTCGCCACCGATTTTCTGATGTGCCGCATTCACCCCACTCTCCGATCCGGACAATCGTACTCGTAATATCTCACCGTCATAACAGGCGGCGGAAAGTGGTAACGGTTGCGCTGCCCACGTGGCCATGGTGGCAATAGCGGTGGCGTCGTCGATGGAAAACGCCAACGTCAACTGACACGCCGGTTTTGGTAAAACCTTTAACGATAACTCGAGCATGACACCCAAGGTTCCCATGGCACCAGCCATAAGTCGGGATACATCGTAGCCAGCTACGTTTTTCATCACCTGTCCACCGAACGATAGATGTTCGCCTTCACCGTTAAGGCAAACAACACCCAGTATGAAGTCTCGTAGCGCACCCGTATAGGGTCGGGCTGGGCCGGAAATTCCGCTGGCCACCGCACCGCCCAATGTAGCACCGTCACCAAAGTGCGGGGGTTCGAACGGCAGCATTTGATTGCTCTCAGCCAACGCCGACTCTATATCATTCAATCGGGTGCCGGCGCGTGCGGTAATTACCAGTTCCGTGGGTTCATAACTGATGATGCCGGCGTGGCCACTGACATCTAGAGGTTGTCCGTTCGTTTGTCTACCGTAAAAGGCCTTGGTGTCACCACCACGAATCCGCAGCGGTGTTCCTTTGGCAGAAGCGGCGCGAACGATTGCTTGTATGTCTTTTGATTCAAGCGTCAAGGCAAGGCTTAGCTATGGGTTCGGACCTAGAAGCGAGGTAAGTCTGCGTGTGGAAGTTTGCCACCGTGTACATGCATGGCACCAAACTCAGCACAACGGTGTAGAGTAGGAACGGCCTTACCTGGGTTGAGTAAGCCGTCTGGGTCAAACGCGTGTTTAACGGCGTGAAACTGTGTTAGCTCCGACTTATCGAACTGTATACACATTTGATCGATCTTCTCCACTCCGACGCCATGCTCGCCAGTGATAGTACCGCCTACCTCCACACACAGCTGACAGATTTTGCCGCCTAGTTCTTCGGTGCGTTCGAGTTCACCGGGCTTGTTAGCGTCATACAAGATTAGTGGGTGTAGATTGCCATCGCCGGCGTGAAACACATTGGCGATGCGTAGCCCATATTCCTGGGATAACTGTTCGATCCTTGCAAGTACTTCGCCCAATCGACGACGTGGGATGGTGCCATCCATACAGTAGTAGTCAGGGCTAATCCGGCCCATCGCCGGGAATGCCGCCTTACGCCCCGACCAAAAAACCGCCCGTTCCTGTTCATTGTTGGATCTGCGAATCTCAGTGGCGCCACAGCTATTGAGCACGTCTTCGACTCGCGCGATTTGTTCGGTGACCTCGGCGCTGGTGCCGTCTACTTCACATAACAACATCGCTTCCGCGTCGGTCGGATAATTGGCGTGCACAAAATCCTCGGTGGCGCATATCGCCGCCTTATCCATCATCTCAAGGCCAGCTGGAATAATACCGGCCCCGATAATACACGCCACGGCGGAGCCTGCCTTTTCGATATCGTCAAACGCAGCAAGGATTACCCGCGCCGATTCGGGTTGCGGCAGCAGCTTTACCGTAACCTCGACGATCACACCTAGCATACCCTCGGAACCTGTCATCAATGCCAGTAGGTCGTAACCGGGACTATCGAGCGCGTCGGCACCGATGGTGACAAGCTCACCGTCGATGGTGACTATTTCCAGCTTCAGGATGTTGTGTACGGTTAAACCATACTTAAGGCAGTGCACGCCGCCAGAATTTTCCGCCACATTACCGCCGATGGAACAGGCGATCTGGGAGGATGGGTCGGGTGCGTAGTAGAGGGCATGCGGTGCCGCCGCTTGCGAAATGGCAAGATTTCTTACCCCGGGCTGAACGCGGGCAACTCGATTCACCGGGTCAAGGTCTAGAATACGGTTGAATTTCGCCAGGCTCAGCAGCACACCGTTGGCAAGCGGTAACGCACCGCCGGAAAGCCCGGTACCGGCGCCGCGTGCAACCACCGGCACCTTGCGAGCGCTGCAAAGGCGCAATATACGCTGCACCTGTTTCACCGTTTCTGGCAGTACCGCGATAAGGGGTAATTGGCGGTAGGCCGACAGCGCGTCGCACTCGTAAGGCCTTAGCTCTTCTTCACGATGGAGAACGGACGCTGTTGGCAGAAACGCTTGTAAGCTATCGATTAGTGACTGCTTTTCAGCTGCACCAATCTTCGCGGGTTGTGGGTTTGGGTCTGTCATGGTGGCTGCACCTACGAGAAGGATAGATTACCGCCCAGACGCCACGGCGACAAGGCGCGGTCGAAACAGCCGGCAAATGTGCCATGGGCGATAGCATGTGGGACAATCACGCCGTACCCGAAGCGGGGCGGTTTGGGGCAGCCTATGTGGCAGTGTTGGACACGCATCTTCGTCATATCTTGGTTGATGTTCATCAGCGTTGATACTGCACGCGCGGCCCCCGGTCAGATAACGCATGCCTTGGCGATGCATGGGACACCAAAGTATGCACCCGATTTCCAGCATTTCGACTACGTGAATCCGAATGCGCCCAAGGGCGGTACGCTACGCTTCGGTGTGCAAGGAACCTTTGATAGCTTCAACCCTTTCATTCCTAAAGGCAATGCCGGTGCCGGGGCCTCGTTCGAGACGCTGCTAACTCAAAGCGCGGACGAGCCTTTTAGCGAGTACGGCCTGATCGCAGAATCTATCGAAATGCCCGACGATCGATTATGGGTAATCTTTACCTTGCGGCCACAGGCACGTTGGCACGACGGTAAGCCGATCACGGTCGAGGACGTGATCTGGTCGTTCAACACGCTGAAGAGCAAGGGCCGCCCGTCCTACCGCTTCTATTATGCGAGTGTCGCGGCTGCCGAGAAGGTAGGCTCACGACGGGTGAAGTTTACGTTCGCTGAGAAAGGCAACCGCGAGCTGCCGCTGATCGTCGGTGAGCTTCCAATCTTACCGAAGCACTACTGGGAGACGCGCGACTTTGAGAAGACCACGCTCGAGCCGCCGCTCGGCAGCGGACCCTATCGCATCACCGAATTTGAGGCGGGTCGATTCGTGACGACCGAGCGGGTGAAAGACTACTGGGGTAAGGACCTGCCGGTGAATAGAGGTCAGAACAACTTCGACCGTATCCGTTACGACTACTATCATGATGATACCTCCATCCGCATAGCGCTTAAAGCAGGCGAAATCGAATTTCGGCTCGAGAATCAGGCGAAAGCATGGGCGCTCGACTATGATGTACCGCCGGTACGCGAGGGTTGGTTAAAAAAGGAGGAGGTTCGTCATTTCAGCCCCACTGGTATGCAGGCGTTTGCCTACAACACGCGTCGCGAGATCTTCAGGGACCGTAACGTACGCCAAGCGCTGGCGTTTGCCTTCGATTTCGAATGGACCAACAAGAACCTCTTTTTTGGTCAATATACCCGTACCGAAAGCTACTTTTCTAACTCAGAACTTGCCGCCACCGGCCTGCCCGAAGGGAAGGAGCTCGAAATTCTCGAACGTTATCGCGGCCGCATTCCGGATGAGGTTTTTGCGACTCCGTACAGAGCGCCGTCAACCGACGGCAGTGGCTGGCCGCGGGAGAATCTGCGCCAAGCGTTTGCACTGCTCGAAGAGGCTGGCTGGACTGTGGAGGACACGCGACTCATTAACGTACATACCGGGCAACCATTTGAGTTCGAGATCTTGTTGGTGAGTCCCGCGTTCGAACGTATTGTGTTGCCCTACGTGCGTAATCTTAAGCGGCTTGGTATCGATGCGCGTGTACGGCTCGTCGATCAGTCGCAATACATCAACCGCTTGCGCAGTTTTGACTTTGACATGATCGTCGCGGTCTGGCCCGAAACTGAATCTCCCGGCAACGAGCAACGAAACTTTTGGAGCAGCGCCGCCGCAGACTTGCCAGCCGGGCGCAACTATGCCGGTATCAAGGACCCGGTTGTCGACGAGCTCGTCGAGCTCCTAATCAGCGCACCTGACCGGGAAACTTTGGTCGCACGTACCCGTGCCCTCGATCGCGTGTTGCTGTTTGGTTACTACGTCGTGCCCAATTGGCATCTGCAGGTACAACGTATTCTTTCTTGGGACAGGTTTTCGCGACCCGCGGTGACACCTAGGTCTGGCACCTCGATCGACTACTGGTGGTTTGACCCGGTGAAGGTGGCACGTCTGGAAGCCGAACGCCAGGCCGAGCCACAAGTCGCTGACGGCAGCGGTCGCACTATGCCCGGTATCGGCACCACCCTTACGGTTATTGTAGGCCTGGGACTCGCCGGCTTCTTCGTTTTTCGCCGCGTGTGGCAGCGCACGGGAGTTTCATGACCGCTTATATCATCAGGCGCTTCCTACTCATCATCCCGACCCTGTTCGGGATCATGTTGATCAACTTCGTCGTGATCCAGGCGGCTCCCGGTGGACCGGTCGAGCAAGTCATCGCCCAGCTCACCGGCGAAGGCTCGGCTATCACCGAGCGCATTACCCGGGTAGGAACCGGCGAAATCCTGCAGACCACGGCAGTACGGGAAAGCATCAAGAGTCCCTACCGCGGCGCGCAGGGACTGGATCCGGAGTTCATCAAGGAACTCGAGAAGCGCTTCGGCTTCGACAAGCCCATGCACGAGCGTTTCTTCCAGATGTTGCGCAACTATCTCGTATTCGACTTCGGCGAGAGCTTTTTCCGTGATCGCAAGGTGGTGGATCTCGTGCTCGACAAGATGCCGGTTTCGATCTCGCTGGGGGTGTGGACTACGCTGCTCGTCTACCTTATCTCTATCCCGCTCGGTATTGCTAAGGCGGTGCGCGACGGCAGTCGCTTCGACGTAGGGACGAGCTTTGTGCTGGTTATCGGCTACGCGATCCCGAGCTTTTTGTTTGCGGTGTTCCTCCTGGTCATATTCGTTGGCGGCAGCTATCTCAGTTGGTTTCCTTTGCGAGGGCTGCTCTCCGAAGAGTATCTCGGTCTCGGGTTTAGGGGTTGTGTGAGTAATCTTGCGTGTGTCGCCGATTACTTCTGGCACATCACGCTGCCGATCATCGCTATGGTGCTTGGCGGCTTCGCGACGTTGACACTGTTGACGAAGAACTACTTCCTAGATCAGCTGCAACAGCAATATGTGCTCACCGCCAAAGCCAAGGGGCTATCTGAGCGGCGGGTGCTTTATGGTCATGTGTTTCGTAACGCCATGCTCATCATAGTCGCCGGGTTCCCTGCTGCATTCGTCGGTATCTTATTTACAGGCGCGTTATTCATCGAGATCATTTTTTCGCTCGATGGGCTCGGATTGCTGGGCTTCGAAGCCATCTTTGCGCGCGACTATCCGTTGATGTTTGGCACGTTGTACTTTTTCTCGCTGCTCGGGCTTTTTATGAACCTGGTGGGCGATTTCATGTATACGGTCATCGATCCGCGTATCGATTTCGAGGCGCGCGAGGCATAAACGAGTAAGGCCATGAAAGAAACCGCTCAATCTCGAACTACCCTTCTTGGCATGAAACTCTCGCCGATTACCGAGCGGCGACTCCAAAATTTCCGTGCGAACAAGCGTGGCTACTGGTCGCTATGGATCTTTCTTGCATTCTTTGTCGTTACCCTGTTTGCGGAGTTCGTGGCTAACGACAAGCCTTTTCTCGTCTACTACGAGGGCGATATCTATATGCCGATCTTCAAGGCCTATCCGGAGACGACCTTCGGTGGGGAATTTCTGACCACGGCGGATTACCGCGATCCCTTCGTCGCCGAGCTTATCAATGACAACGGCTGGATGATCTGGCCGATCGTGCGCTACAACCATCGCACCGTGGCCTGGGGCCTTCCCGTGCCGGCCCCCTCGCCACCTGACGCTGGACATTGGCTTGGCACCGACGATCAGGCACGCGATGTCGTGGCGCGGCTGATTTACGGGTTTCGCATATCTATACTTTTTGGTTTCACGATTATGGTGGTGAGCGCGGTTATCGGTGTGACAGCGGGCGCGGTGCAGGGCTACTTCGGCGGCTGGCTGGATCTGTTGTTTCAACGCTTCATGGAGATCTGGGCAAGCATACCCACTCTTTATCTGATCATCATTCTTGCCAGCATCGTCGAGCCCAACTTCTGGTGGTTACTCGGGGTGCTGCTGCTATTTTACTGGATGGGGTTTGTGGGTGTGGTGCGGGCGGAGTTTCTGCGTGCGCGCAATCTTGATTTTGTTCGCGCCGCGCGTGCACTTGGTGTCAGTGACACCATGATCATGTTTCGTCACGTATTGCCGAACGCCATGGTCGCCACCATTACCCTTATGCCGTTCACGTTGACCAGTTCGGTGACGATACTCACCGGGCTCGATTTTCTCGGGATCGGTCTGCCGCCGGGTTCAGCGTCGCTCGGCGAATTGCTCGCTCAGGGCAAAGCCAACTTGCAAGCGCCATGGTTGGGGTTGACTGGATTTTTCGTGCTCGCAACTATGCTGAGTCTGCTAATGTTTGTCGGCGAGGCCGTGCGCGATGCGTTTGATCCTAGAAAGCTGTTCGTTGGTGCACCGCCTCCCGAAGAGACCGGACCCGCAACCACTACAACGCCGCAACAGCCTGCGGCCGAGCATACCAACTAGTGGCCATACCGCTCCTTCAAATCGACAAACTCGGCGTTGAGTTCCGCCAATTCGGTAGCTCGGTCACCGCCGTGAAAGGCGTGTCTCTGCATATCGATAAAGGCGAGACGGTGGCGCTTGTGGGCGAAAGCGGTTCGGGTAAATCTGTGACCGCACTCTCGGTGTTGCAGTTGTTGCCGTATCCAGTGGCGGCACATTCACCTGGCAGCTCGATTCGCTTTAAGGAACGCGAATTGATTGGTGCCAATGAACAAGTGCTACGCGAGGTGCGTGGTGATCAGATATCGATGATCTTTCAAGAGCCCATGACCTCGTTGAACCCGTTACATGTTGTCGAGAAGCAGATTAATGAGGTCTTGGTGGTGCACAAAGGCTTGTCGCGTTATGCCGCGAGGGTGCGCACAGTAGAGCTGCTTGAGCTGGTACGTATACGTGACCCAGAGCAACGCCTCAAGTCATACCCGCACCAACTCTCGGGCGGTCAACGCCAACGCGTGATGATCGCGATGGCACTCGCAAATGAGCCGGACTTGTTGATTGCCGATGAGCCGACGACGTCGGTGGATGTCACCATCCAAGCACAGATTCTGAAATTGCTGAACGATCTGCAGGCTAGCCTGGGGATGGCGATGTTGTTCATCACCCATGACCTTGGGGTTGTGCGCAAGATGGCAAAACGGGTCTATGTCATGCATTCGGGCTCGGTAGTGGAGTCGGGTGCCGTTAAGGATATTTTCGAACGACCGCAACATGCCTATACACAACGTTTGCTCGCGGCCGAACCGGCCGAGAAACCAACGACGGTGGTTGGCGACGCCCGTACGATGGTCAAGGCCAGTGACATCAAGGTTTGGTTCCCGATCAAGGCCGGCATATTGCGACGCACCGTCGATCACGTAAAGGCAGTGAATGGCATCGACGTTACGGTACGGGAAGGTCACACGGTCGGTGTGGTGGGGGAGAGTGGTTCCGGCAAGACGACGCTCGGGCTCGCGCTTTTGCGGCTTGAAAAAAGTAAAGGATCGATCGAGTTCGATGGGCGCGCCCTTCAGGGCCTTAGTTGGAAGTCGCTGCGGCCATTGCGCCGCGAAATGCAGATCGTTTTCCAAGATCCGTTCGGCAGTCTAAGCCCGCGTATGTCAGTGGGCCAGATTATCGGCGAAGGCCTCGGGGTGCATGGTTTAGGCAAGGACGAGGTAGAACGCGAGCAAATGATCATCGAGGCCCTGGAGGAGGTTTATTTAGATCCTGAAAGTCGGCATCGTTATCCGCACGAGTTCTCGGGTGGCCAACGTCAGCGCATCGCTATCGCTCGGGCGATGGTGGTAAAGCCGCGCTTTGTCGTGTTGGACGAGCCAACGTCAGCACTGGATATGTCAGTGCAGGCGCAGATCGTGGAGCTCCTACAGGAGCTACAGACGCGCCATCGGCTTGCGTACCTCTTTATTAGCCATGACCTGAGAGTGATCCGGGCCTTAAGCGATGAAGTCATCGTTATGCGTAACGGTCATGTGGTCGAGCAAGGGCCGGCAGAGCGCATCTTCCGCGAACCGCGCGAACCCTATACTCGCGCTCTGATGGCAGCCGCTTTCGAGCTGGAGATGGTGGAAGAGGACGCAGTGCGGACTTAGCTAAGCGCCATAATCGGCTGTTATTTCCAGGTATGAACAAGCAATGTGCGCAGACCTATTGGGCGCGACTTTTGGCCGCACCGAACGTAATCCTGACTACACTATAAGTGGCGTAGATCCTGCCAGCGATGGTTTTTGCGACCCACTTATGGCTACCCCAAAGAATAGATTCGGTCGGGCCCTGGGATCGGAAGATTCTAGAGATACTGACCCAAGTCCGCAGAACGCACTTGCACGTGTGCAGGCTGAGCTCGTTGAGCTTAGACATTTGCTCGCGCAGGTGTTCGAAGGTCGAGCGCACCTCGATGCACAAGGGCACTACATCAGGGTCGACCAGCATTACGCTGATATCTATGGATATGGTGTTGACGAGTTGGTTGGCGCGCAATGGCAGCAAACGGTTCATCCTGACGATCACAAAATCGTGCTCGAGTCCTACCAGCGTATGCTGGCCGCAGGCTGGGCCGAATTCGACGTGCGCGGTGTCCGCCAAGATGGATCAACATTCGATCAACACGCTGTGATCGTCAAGACATTCGATCAGGATGGGCAATTCAACGGCCACCACTGCCTAATCAGGGACATTCCCGGCCAAGCGCAGTTGCAGAAAAAAGCCGAAGAGGCGTTGCGAGAGAGTGAAGAGCGCTTCCGTAATCTCATAGAAGGTTCTATCCAAGGAATAATAATTCAACGGGACTGGAAGCCGCTATTTATCAACCAAGCATACGCCGACATCCTTGGTTACGATTCACCAGACGAGATTATCGCCTTAGACTCCATCGAGTCGCAATTCGCACCGTATGAGCGCCCGCGACTACAGCGATACAAACAGGCCCGCATTCGAGGCGAGGACGCTCCGACGCAGTACGAATATGATGCCCTTCGAAAAGACGGAACAATCGTTACCGTGCAAAATACAGTTCGGGTTGTAACCTGGCGGGGAGAAACTGCTGTGCAGAGCACGCTCATAGATGTAACCGACCGAAGGCATGCCGAAGAAGCATTGCGAGTCAGCGAGGAACGATATCGCGCGTTGTATGATGACAATCCGTCGATGTTCTTCACTCTAGATGGTGACGGTGAGATTGTGTCGACAAACCGCTTCGGCGCAAATGAGTTAGGTTATAGTGTCGATGAGCTTGTAGGCATGTCGATCTTTGCGCTTCATGTGGAAGCGGACCAAATGGCAATGCGCAAACGGATTGAGACTTGTTTGCAGAATCCCGATCAAGTGCAGCGCTGGGAAGTCGGGAAATTGCGCAAGGACGGCACTGTCGTATGGGTAAGAGAGACCGCTCGGGTTGTGCGCGATGTTGATCAGCAGCCTGTAGTATTGACGGTCTGTGAAGACATCACCGAAGTACATAACCTTTCCAAGCAGCTTTCCTACCAGGCAACCCATGATCCTTTGACTGGCCTTATTAACAGGCGCGAGTTTGAACGCCGCCTATTGCGAGCACTACAGACCGCACAAACAGATAGTAAGGAGCATGCGCTGTGCTACCTGGACCTAGACCAGTTTAAAATCATTAATGACACATGTGGGCACGTGGCGGGGGACGAACTATTGCGTCAGCTTAGCGCGGTTTTGCGGGAAAAGGTTAGGAAACGCGACACGCTAGCCCGTCTCGGCGGTGATGAATTTGGTGTACTGGTCGAGCACTGCTCGCTGGAGCAAGCTCAACGAGTTGCTGAGTCTGTGCGAGACGCAATAAAGGGATTTCGATTTTTGTGGGGCGAGAGGAGTTTCAACGTCAGCGTAAGCATCGGCCTAGTGCCGATAACAACGACAAGTGGAAGTATTACTAATGTTCTAAGCATGGCCGATGCGGCCTGCTATGTTGCTAAGGACAAAGGGGCCAACGGTATTCATATCTCTCGTCAAGACGATGTCGAGCTGGCAAGCCGACAGAAGGAGATGCAGTGGGTAGAAATAATCAATCGGGCGCTCGACCAGGATCGGCTGCATCTTAGTCGACAACCGATTGTGTCTATTGCCGACGGTAAGAAAACCGGACATTTCCATGAGTTACTAGTGCGCATGGAAGACGAAGACGGAAATATAGTGTTGCCCCGTAACTTTCTGTCCGCGGCTGAACGCTACAATCTCACGACTGAACTCGATCGTTGGGTCATTAATAGCGCCTTAAAATGGCTTGCCAGCCACCCACTGTATGTGCGTGATCTCTTTCTGTGCTCTATCAATTTGTCCGGACATTCGTTGGGAGATCAGGAATTCCTTGAGTTCGTCATTCAGCAATTCGACCAGACGGGCGTATCACCGGCGAAGATCTGTTTTGAGGTCACGGAAACAGCGGCAATCGCAAATTTGACAACAGCTAGCCGCTTCTTCAAAGCTCTCGGAAACTCTGGGTGTCGTTTTGCACTTGACGATTTCGGCAGTGGGTTATCGTCGTTTGCCTATCTAAGAAATCTACCAGTCGACTTTCTAAAAATCGATGGTGGGTTCGTTAAGGATATCGTTAATGACCCTATTGCGTTGGCGATGGTGCGTTCGATCAACGATATTGGTCATGTCATGGGTAAACAAACTATCGCCGAGTTTGTTGAGAATGAAGCCATTTTGCGGAAACTCAAAGAGATCGGCGTTGACTTTGCCCAAGGTTACGCGGTAGGTCGACCAATGCGCATCGTTCAGGGAGATTGAAGCCATCTATACCTGATACTCAAGTGGTCCGGGACGGATCATATCGATCCATAAGAAGGTAGAAGTAATGGCGGGGCATAATGCGGTACCGTAACGCTGTTCAAGGTATTTCGACGCCAGACGCGATAAGGCTAGCGGGTTTTGTCGGCCTCTAACTTGGAGCAACCACATGGAGAACACAGTGATTACCATAATACCCGGCGACGGTATTGGGCCGGAGATTATGCGGGCGACGCTTAAGGTTCTGGATCATCTCGACTGTGGTCTCGAGTACGAATTTGCAGATGCGGGGATCAGTGCGCTCAAGAAGAATAAGGAGTTATTGCCGGCAGAGACCGAGCGCCTGATTGCCAAGAACCGTATTGTCCTCAAGGGCCCATTAACTACCCCCGTGGGTGAAGGGTTCACCTCGCTAAACGTCACGTTGCGCAAGCAGTTTGATCTCTATGCCAACCTACGCCCTGCCATATCCTATCCAGGTACCGGTAGTCGCTACGAGGATATCGACATTATTACTATTCGCGAAAACACCGAAGGCATGTACGCGGGTGAGGGCCAAGAGATATCTCCCGACGGCGAACGGGCGGAGTCGATCAGTGTTATCACTCGGTTAGGGGCCGAGAAAATCCTACGGTTCGCATATGAGACAGCTCGCTTGTACAAAAGAAAGCAGGTTACGATTGTACATAAGGCCAACATCCTTAAGGCAACCTCGGCGCTATTCCTGCGGGTATCTCGCGAGGTGGCCAAGGAGTATTCCGACATCACCACCAACGAAATGATTGTCGATAATACCTGCATGCAATTGGTGATGAATCCTTATCAGTTTGATGTCATTGCGACTACCAATCTCTTTGGTGACATCATCTCGGATTTGTGTGCCGGCCTCATAGGTGGGCTTGGTATGGCGCCCGGCGCCAATATCGGTGACGACATGGCGATGTTCGAGGCGGTTCATGGGTCTGCACCGGATATCGCCGGCAAAAAAATCGCAAATCCGTCAGCGCTTATGCTAGCAGCTGCTTTGATGCTCGAGCATCTTCATATGGGCGACAAAGCAGAGCAAATACGCCATGCGATCCGCGATACGATCGAGTCGAAAGACTGCTGCACGGCTGATCTTGGTGGGCAAAGCAGTACGGCCGAGTTTACGCAGGCGATCGTCGAGCGATTGAATTAAGAATAAACGAGTATCTCTAGTCTCGCCTTTCTAGGTTGAGGGAGCAGTGGGTAACTTTGTAGGTTACATATTGCTGATCAGCGCATCGCCAAACTCACTGCACTTGACTTCGTTGGCGCCCTCCATCAAACGCGCGAAGTCGTAGGTCACGGTCTTGCTTGCGATGGTCTTGCCCATCGCGGCAATGATCCGATCCGCCGCTTCGGTCCAGCCGATATAACGCAGCATCATTTCTCCGGAGAGGGTCATCGACCCTGGATTGACCTTGTCGAGGTTGGCATATTTTGGGGCGGTGCCGTGAGTCGCTTCAAACACCGCATGTCCGGTAACATAGTTGATATTACCGCCCGGGGCGATGCCGATGCCGCCGACCTGGGCAGCTAGCGCGTCGGATAGATAATCGCCGTTGAGGTTCATCGTCGCAATCACGTCGAATTCATTAGGTCGAGTCAACACCTGCTGCAACGTGATGTCAGCAATCGTATCCTTGATCAATATTTTTCCGCTGTCCAGCGCAGATTGCTGCTCGGCGTTGGCCATTTCGTTGCCTTTCTCCGCCTTGGTGCGTTCCCACTGATCCCAGGTGTAGCAATAATCTGAGAATTCACGCTCAGCTAACTGATATCCCCAATTTCGGAACGCGCCCTCGGTGAACTTCATGATGTTGCCTTTGTGCACGAACGTTACACTCTTGCGCTCATTGGTGATCGCGTAGTTGATTGCTGCCCGCACGAGTCGCTCGGTGCCCTCGCGTGAGATTGGTTTGATGCCGATACCAGACGTGTCGGGGAAACGCAGCTTGCCGAACTCGTCGGGGAAATTATCCTTGAATACCGACAAGAACTTACTTACTCTCTCGCTGCCCTCTTCGAACTCGATGCCTGCGTATATATCCTCGGTGTTCTCGCGAAATATAATCATGTCAACCAGCTCCGGCTTTCTGACCGGTGATGGCGCACCCTTGAACCAGCGGACCGGACGCAGGCAGACATATAAGTCGAGCATCTGTCGTAGGGCGACATTAAGCGAGCGAAAGCCACCGCTGATCGGCGTGGTGAGCGGGCCTTTGATGGCGACCAGGTATTCACGGCAGGCGTCTACCGTCTCGTCGGGCAGCCAGGTGTTTAAGAGGTTATTGGCTTTCTCTCCCGCATAAATTTCCATCCAGTGGATCTTGCGCTGCCCGCGGTAGGCTTTTTCCACCGCGCAGTCCAACACGCGGACTGTGGCCCGCCAGATATCCGGGCCGGTGCCATCGCCCTCGATAAAGGGGATGATTGGATTGTCCGGTGTCCTAAGTTTGTTACCGTCCTCTACGATAATTTTGTCGCCGCCGGCCGGTACTTGGATATGTTTTTGGGCCATTGCTTACCCTCGCTCGGGCGACTCAATGCGCCTAACGATAGAGGATAACACAGCACCAGGCTGGTGCCGCCGTGGGCGAACCCAAGGCGATTCAAAAAAACGGCGGCCCTTGAGGCCGGGACGCCGAGATTAGAGAGGGTGATGATAAAGAGCTACGTCAGTACGCGACCTGCTTGGCAATTGGCTCGTCTTCGAACTGCTGTTCCGCGGTTGAGCCCGCCAATGCAGTGATGGAGGAAGTACCACCAATAATGATTTGAGTCACATCATCGAAGTAACCGGCTCCTACCTCGCGTTGATGTTTGGTAGCGGTATAAGCGCGGCTCTCGGATGCAAATTCCTGTTCCTGCAACTCGGCATAGGCCGTCATACCCTGGTCGCGGTACTTGTCGGCCAGGTTGAACATGCTGTCGTTGAGCGCGTGAAAACCGGCCAGCGTAATGAATTGAAACTTATAGCCCATAGCACCGAGTTCACGCTGAAACTTGGCAATGGTCGGGTCGTCCAGGTTTTTCTTCCAGTTAAAGATCGGAAGA